>OHTF01000349.1_pt1 | contig 19943 bp, 15 predicted proteins | sample 1578811 | NCBI WGS metagenome assembly OHTF01 (sample SAMEA3879571, study PRJEB24766) | human gut metagenome | biome: human-associated habitat; feature: feces | place: USA | collected 1985/1987
ACCCCCGCCGCAACGCGCAGACGGCCTTTCGCATCCTTACAGGCGTTGGGATGGTCCTGCACTTTCGTAATATCCTTATAGGTAATCAATCCGACGAGCTTGCCGTCGGCATCGACTACGGGCAACTTCTCGATTTTGTTGCGCAGCAGAATGTCGGCCGCACGCTGCAAGTCGGAGTTGTGAGTGGTCACCAGCCCCTCCTTGGTCATCACCTCGTCGATCTTGCGGTTCATATCGCGCTGGAACCGCAAATCGCGGTTGGTCACGATGCCGATCAAATGCTGATCCGGAGCCACGACGGGAATACCGCCGATCTTGTTCTCCTTCATCAATGCCAGCGCATCGCCTACGGTATCGTCCTTGGAAATAGTGATCGGGTCGTAGATCATACCGTTTTCGGCACGCTTCACCTTCCGCACGTGAGCCGCTTGCTCGGCAATCGACATATTCTTGTGAATTACGCCGATACCGCCTTCGCGGGCCAGGGCGATAGCCAGAGGCGCCTCGGTCACCGTATCCATGGCGGCCGATACGATCGGGATGTTGAGTTGGATGTTTCGGGAAAAACGGGTCACTACGCTGACCTCACGCGGCAACACTTCGGAGTATGCGGGCACCAGAAGCACATCGTCGAACGTCAGTCCTTCGGGTTGCACCTTCTCATTGATAAAAGACATAGGAGTGAGATTTTGTTGCCTGCAAAAGTAATCATAATTTTTGGATTATTTTTCGTACACTCCCCGAATTTCCAAAAAATCGGCTCCACAGCAAGAAAAACATCCTTACAGCAGGGCGACCGTTTCAAAATCACGGGCATCAAGCCACCACGACGCTGCCGAAGCGTATTGTTTGCCTCTGGGGAGCGAGGTTTCGGCATCCAAGTATCACCTTTTTCAAAAAACAATTCCCGTATGAAATTTTATTACAATTCTATCGTTTAATTAATATAGTGGGCTTGATTTTAAGTTTTTACTTCATAAAAATATAGACGGCGCATCGGCAAACTATCGTCCTGCAAGCCGAATCACCGAAAAGATACATGATACGTTAGACACTCTTCTATCATGAAAAGAATTCTGCTTTTTATTACGGCAACGCTTTTGCTCGCCTCCGGAACCTCCTGCTCGGACGACAATACCAATTTCGATCCGATCGGTGACGAACTGGGAATTCCTTATAAAGATGGTCACGATGTCTATGGCGTGGAAGTTTGGGAAGAAACATCAGTAATTCTTACAAACTATTATTCCTTAATTGAAGAAATCATTCAAGAAAAAACAGCAAAAATCCAATCAATCTGGTGGCTTTCTCCTGCCAAAGAAAAGTGTAATGTCCGTTGGAACTGTTCGGCTCCTATTATGGGGAAAACAGATCATTCATCCTCATATATAATCAATCCCGATTACAATATGAATTCATCGCAAATTACGATTGACTTAACAGATGTAACGGACAATTTTACCGTCGAAGCAATTGTTTCCATTGGGAATCTATCCATACGTCGATTCCAAACTATCCCAATTGTGACAAATGAGATTCGATGCGATGCATTTTATTACACCTTCGGGACACCACTCATGCAATTAGAAAATAATATAGACAATGAAAATACACTCAACTCTGATATATTAAAGGCGACCTATTATGCAAGAACTCGTCCGGTCAATTTTCTCGGATTTACGAATTTACCGGGACAAAGATTAGAAAAATTATACTGCACGGCCACAATTGCAGATCCGAATCCTCTACATGATTTACAATATGCGTGCAAGATATGTTTATCTCCTGAAGAACCGGAATTTGAATTACAAAGCGGATCGGAGAATGTATATCGCGTTCTGAATCCCCAACAGTGGGAAATCAACGGTTTGCTCTGCACACTCGAAAATACGACCTGGCAACAGTTAGGTGCTTCAGAAAATACGGACGATACAGAATTTGCATGTTTAACTATCAAGAAACTATAAAAAGAGAGGAAATTTTCCTCTCTTTTCAGTGAATATCGTTATAGTTTGATACCTAAAGGGTAAAATTTACCAAATTGATTTTCTGCAAAAGGTTCATCTGTATTGATAAAAATATGATTAGTGGGTAAGGTTTGAATCCGAGAATCTTTAGGGCCGCCTTGTGGAAGATTATGGAGACGGATAACCGTGTATAGATTACCTAAAGTTGATAATTCAATATATGTAGTATTATCCTTTTTCAATACAATTCCATTCGCAGACAAATTACCTGCTAATGCGGGTCCTTTACAGGTGATTCCTTCTTGATTTAATATAATGTTTTTATCTTTCACTGTAACGGTATCGAACTCTCCATTGAGAGCTTTCACAGTCCCCGAAGCCGTAACGGTATTAACCTCCAAGTCATCCGGTATATCCATGGGGAAATCGCCCTCGATCTTTGAAGCGGTCAGGGTTCCCTTCGTCGTGATATTGCCTGTGGCGACGATGGTCCCCGCATCGATCCGACTCTTGACATTCAACGTATTAGTTTCCACTTCGCCTTTATTATTGATCGTTGAAGAATTAATTGTACCCACGTTCATAACTTCAGCATCCATAGCTCCGTTGCCTATATGCATACGATCCCGGTCGGTCATACTAAACGAATCAATTCCTTCATACCATACGACAAGGATTTTACCTTCTGAAGTAAATTCCTGTACTAAAGCTGACTGGCGTTTAGCATCACTGCGATTACCGAGCTGAGCGATCCAATCGCCCGGTTGAGGCTCGCCGGTTCCTTCGGAATCGGTACTCGAAAACTCGATCCAGTCTTCTCCCGCAGCTGTTACCAGTTTCCAATATTGACGAGTTGCAGCACCGGATGCCGAATTTTTCTGAAGGAAATAGACTTGATCGTTTTTCACAAAGTTGTTGTAACCGTAAAGAAATTCCAAATCGGCATGCCAAATATTATCCTGGGTTTGCGGCGTATAGAGTGTCGGTGAAGAGGAAAACTCGACCTTCGCATTCCGGAAATATACAATGGCTCCAGCGGTATTATTATATATCTGAAAATTCCGCATACCGGTCGGTGTCAAAACCGTCGATATCCGAATCCATCGCCCCACTTGATATTCCGCAAGCTCGACGATACTTTTCGTTTCATCCGCAGCTCCCAAACGAATCTGCGCCGGAGCCTCGGCGAAGACATCGACCGAAGTCGCCATCGGCCGTCCCTGGGAACAAAGCGGGGCATCTTCGAAATAGTCGAGCCAGACCCCTGCCGATGATCCGGCACCTACGGTTTTCATACACGATTTACCGTGAAAATTTCCGAACGAAAGGTTGCTGCCGTTCGTCGTTTTCCAGTTGGCAGCCGATGCCAGCGAAGTGTCCGCACCCGGCTTCATCGCTGCGATTTTGTTTCCCTTTACCTGTTCCGCAGCGACGATCCGGGCGGATGCCGAAGAAAAAATCACGCGGTCGCTCATCATAGTACTGAATGTTCCGGGACGGGATGCCTGTTCGGAACGGTCGGCGGACAACGCCCTTGCACTTGCGTTCTCCAGTCTGGACGGATTTTCCGTCGCATCGATCTTCTTTTTCATAAGCAATAGCGGTTTAATTATTTATTTACTTGGGTCAGCAGCGGGAATCTTCGCCAGAAGATACCCTCCCGCCATTCATTCTCAATCGATCTTCACCTGCGGTCAAAACCCGAATCGGCCTGTCTGCCGGGATTTCGGCCTCATTCTTTTATAAAGATAGCAAATAAATTATTGCATTCCAAACGAAACGTGCGCTATTTTCGAAGATCGGGACAAATCCGTTCCCGTCCCTTTCCCGAACTTTCGAGATCGGCAATCCCCGTAATGGATCCGGCACTCTCACCCCGCCGCCGACATATCGCCGTACATACAGCGGTGAAAGCCACAATACGGTCTCGCGCCGTCCATCCGGCACGAAAGCCTATTCCCCTCAAGCATCGGTTCGCAGGAAACAGGACATAACGAAAAAATATCGGAAGCTCCGCCGGGAACTTCCGATACACATAAAAGAGGATATAAAAACCCGTATTTCTAATATTGCTCCGACTCATTCGGGAAATCGCCCGATTTGACGTCCTCAACATAAGACGTGACCGCACCGGTCATCACCTCGTGCAAATCGGCATAACGGCGCAGGAAACGCGGCGAGAAACCCTTATTGATCCCCAGCATATCGTGAATCACGAGCACCTGTCCGTCCACGCCGCCCCCGGCCCCGATACCGATGATCGGAATCCGCAGTTCGGAGGCGACCCGGGTCCCCAGCGCCGCAGGAATCTTCTCGAGCACGATGGCGAAACATCCCGCGTCTTCGAGCAGATGGGCGTCCCGCACCAGCTTCTCGGCCTCCTCCTCGTCTTTGGCCCGCACGTTATAGGTACCGAACTTATGAATCGACTGTGGCGTCAGGCCCAGATGCCCCATCACGGGGATTCCCGCCGAAAGGATACGGTTCACCGATTCGAGGATCTCCTCGCCGCCTTCGATCTTCACCGCATCGGCCTCGGTCTCCTTCATGATACGGATGGCCGAATCGAGCGCCACCTTCGAATTGCCCTGGTAGGTTCCGAACGGCAGGTCGACGACAACCAGCGCACGGCTGACGGCACGCACGACCGAACGCGCATGGTAAATCATCATATCGAGGGTAATGGGAAGCGTGGTTTCGTAACCGGCCATCACGTTGGCCGCCGAGTCGCCCACCAGAATCACATCGACCCCCGCCGCATCCACGATGCGGGCCATCGAATAATCGTACGAAGTCAGCATGGCGATCTTCTCCCGGCGCTGCTTCATCTCCCACAGACGATACGTCGTGACCGCCCTCACTGTACTCTCTACTGACATAGCATTATATATTTTCAATTTTCGAATCGGGAACCCTCCGGGTATTCCTCCTTTTCCCACCGGTAACCCGGGGCAAATTTAGCGTTTTGGCCGGACTTGCCAAAAAAAGTTCCACAAAACGACTCCTCCGGCCACCGAAACGTTCACCGAATGTTTGGTTCCGGCCTGCGGAATCTCGATCGCCCCGTCTGCCGCATCCACAACCTCCTGCGCCACGCCGTCCACCTCGTTGCCGAACACCAGGGCGTATTTCTGCCCCGGTCGAGGCCGGAATTCATCCAGCATGACGGCTCCTTCGACCTGCTCCACGACGTAAATGAGATACCCCTGCGCACGCAGCGCAGCGATGCAGTCGGTCGTCGCGGCGAAATAGTCCCACGCAACGGTCAGCTCGGCTCCGAGCGCCGTCTTGTGGATCTCCCGGTTGGGCGGGGTGGCGGTGATGCCGCACAAGGCGATACGTTCGACGGCAAAGGCGTCCGCCGTGCGGAAAAAGGCCCCGACGTTCTGCATCGAGCGTACGTTGTCCAGCACGACCGCCACCGGCATTTTCTCCATACGGGCGAACTCCCCGGCAGAGGGACGCCCCAGCTCTTCGTTGGTAATCTTTCTCATCGTTACAACTTCCCTGTTTTCACGGCAAAAGTAAGCAAATCCGAATATTTTAGCTAACTTTGGCGACCTAAATACACGCAAAAGCGTCCCGTTCCGCAGACGGCTCCGCCCGGCGGACCGGCAACCGGACGGAACGCGCGACAAACGACTACGATCGCCTATGAAGCAAATCGCACTTATCCTGACACTTCTGCTGGCTGCCGCCGGCGCCTCGGCCCAGGAGGTTTTCATCGGAGCCGACTTCGACACCCGGTTCGACAACCGCGAACACTCGGACTGCAACATCGACGATTCGCACACGTTCTTCAGTATGCGCCTGACCCCGAAAGCGGGTGTTATCTGGTCCGAAAAGAACCGGCTGGTGGTAGCCGTCGATCTGTTGCAAGACTTCGGCGACAAGGAACACAAGTTCTTGAGTAAAGTGGACCCCCAGATCTACTACCAGTTCAACTCGAAGACGGCACAGGCCGTAGCCGGTATTTTCCCGCGCTCCCTGCTGCTGGCCCGATACGATCCGTTCTTCCTGGGCAGTGCCTACTCGTTCTATAATAATCGCATCCAGGGCCTGGCCGCCCACTATAAATCCCAAACGGGCTCCTTCATCGAGTTCGCCATCGACTGGGAGGGAATGCGCTCGTACCAGACGCGCGAGAAGTTCCGCATCCTCTCGGGCGGCGAATACAAGGGACGCCATTGGTACGGCGGCTATGTCATGACCCTGCTCCACTACGCCAAAACCGACAATACGGAGTTGGACGAAGGGGTCGTGGACCACATCCTGCTCAATCCCTACGTCGGCTACCGCTACGAAGGAGCCTACACCTTCGATGCCCGGCTGGGTTACCTGCAAAGCCTGCAGCGCGACCGCCGCACCGAAGAGGGCTGGAAAGCGCCCAAAGGCGGGCGCCTCACCCTGTCGGTAAGCCGCTGGGGTGTCTGTTTGCTCAACGAACTCTACGTCGGCGAGAACATGCTCCCCTTCTGGGACATCTATGGCACCGGACTCTATGCCAGCGGCCCCTTTTACGCAACCCCCAAGAAGATCTACAACCAGACGGCCGTCACCTACAACCGCCGCTTCTTCAACAACACGGTGGGCGTTTCGGCCGGATTCTATTTCCATTACGACGGCGTGGGCCTGGGCCTGCAACAGATCCTGAAAGTATCGGTCAATCTGCAAAAAACCGTTTACCGTCCCAAAAAATAGACGCAAAGGCGGAAAAAAGTTGTAATTTTGTGAAAAATATACCTGCTATGGCAATCGCAACCAACGACACCAATACCAAGGAGAAAGCCGCGAACTTTCTCGAAGAGATCATTCAGGAGTCCATCGCCAAGGGCGACACGCGCGTACAGACACGTTTCCCGCCCGAACCCAACGGCTACCTGCATATCGGCCACGCCAAGAGCATCTGCATCAACTTCGGCCTGGCCAAGAAATACGGCGGCAAGTGCAACCTGCGTTTCGACGACACCAACCCGGTGAAGGAGGACGTGGAGTACGTGGATTCGATCAAGCGCGACATCCGGTGGCTGGGTTTCGACTGGGCGTTGGAACGCTATGCGTCGGACTATTTCGACCAGCTCTACGACTGGGCCGTCGTCCTGATCAAGAAAGGATTGGCCTATGTCGATGACCAGACGCAGGAAGAGATCCGCCTCACGCGCGGCACGGTATCCGAGCCCGGCAAGGAGTCGCCTTGGCGCAACCGCTCGGTCGAGGAAAACCTCGACCTGTTCGAGCGGATGAAAAAGGGCGAGTTCGCCGACGGCGAGAAGGTGTTGCGAGCCAAAATCGACATGGCGCACCCGAACATGCTGTTCCGCGACCCGATCATGTACCGCATCCTGCACGCCGAGCATCACCGCACGGGTAACAAATGGTGCATCTATCCGATGTACGACTATGCGCATGGCCAGTGCGATTCAATCGAACGGATCACCCACTCGATCTGCACCCTCGAATTCGACGTGCACCGTCCGCTCTACGACTGGTTCATCCAAGCGCTCGACATCTACCCCTCGCACCAGTACGAATTCGCCCGTCTGAACCTCACCTATACGATGATGTCCAAGCGCCGTCTTCTGAAACTCGTGCAGGAGGGCGCCGTGATGGGCTGGGACGATCCCCGCATGCCGACCATCTGCGCCCTGCGCCGCAAGGGTTATACGCCGGCTTCGGTGCGCAACTTCGCCGAAATGGTCGGCGTAGCCAAGCGCGACAACGTGATCGACCTGGGCAAGCTGGAGTTCTGCGTGCGCGAAGACCTGAACAAGGTCGCCGAACGCCGCATGGCGGTACTCAACCCGCTGAAAGTCGTCATCACCAACTACCCCGAAGGCAAAACCAAGCTTTTCACGGCGATCAATAATCCCGAAGACGAAAACGCCGGCACGCGCCAGGTGCCTTTCTCGCGCGAGATCTATATCGAACGCGACGACTTCATGGAGGTCCCGCCCAAGAAATACTACCGCCTGAGTCCCGGTACGGAGGTGCGCCTGCGCTACTCCTACCTGATCCGATGCGAAGAGGTCGTCAAGGATGCAGAAGGCAACATCACGGAGCTTCGCTGCACGTACGACCCGGAGTCGGGCAACGGTTCGTCGAGCGACGGCCGCCGCGTGAAAGGCGTGATCCACTGGGTATCGGCGGCCGATGCGATCGAAGCCGAAATCCGGCTCTTCAACCCGCTTTTCACGACCGAAGATCCCGACGACGTGGCCGAAGGCGGCAGTTGGGAGGACAATCTCAACCCCGATTCGATGATCGTCACCCGAGGCTATCTGGAACCGTCGCTTGGGGAGGCTCCCATCGGGCAGCCGTTCCAGTTCGAGCGCGTAGGGTATTTCTGCGCCGACACGGACTCCAAGCCCGGACACCCGGTATTCAACCGCACGGTGACCCTCAAGGATTCGTGGGCCAAGATCAACAAATAGATATTTCTTCTACGGTAAAATGAAAAAGCCGGAGCTATCGAAGCTCCGGCTTTTCGATTGATAAATCGTGTTTTCAATATTCGCCGTAAACTCCATATCGGACATTCACGGAAAATTTCCGACGCCCTGTCGTTGCTGTATTCAGGAGTAAAATATATCTTACATTTTAAAATACAGAGGGGTTCTAATTTCCTTCATACTCCAATCGATACCTTTGGCCCAATAGTCCTTATGCGTCGCTTTCAACACAAAGCCTTGCTTCTGATAGAACTTATAAACCAACTGCGAAGTTCTGACGGTTATCTTGCGGACACGATCAATTGATTTCAACTTGTCGATTCTATATTCGAGCAGTTGCTTCCCAAGCGATTTTCCCTGATAATCGGGATGTATAATGTCCCAACTTATTTTGCCGACGGTTTTATCATCGGCAAAATTTATTCCGCCGCAACCAACGATCCTGTCATTCGTGACCAGCACATAATACGACTCTATTTCTCGATCCAGATAATCACTCAAATCAATTTCTTCTTCCGCCGCAAAATATTCTGGTGTATTCCGCCGGATCAATTCCATCACATCATCCTTGTCTGTCGTCCGATATTCCCTTATCGTAACCATTTCTCCGTTTTCCCTCTCAACACTCTATTTACCGCCCGCATAAGAGGAATACACTTCCCGGCAACGCAACGACCGTTATTTCTTCCGGGCGATCGTTCGAAACGGCAGGGCCAGCACCCCGAAGAACGCTTCGCCGAAGATACCGCCCGACATCTTGGAGGTTCCTTCGGTCCGGTCGGCAAAGATGATCGGCACCTCGCCGATACGGAATCCCATCTTCCAGGCCGTATATTTCATCTCGATCTGGAATCCGTACCCCACCATCTCGATCCGGTCGAAATCGATCGCCGCAAGCACTTCCCGCTTATAGCCGACGAATCCGGCCGTCGCATCGCAGACGGGCATCCCCGTCACGATCCGCACATACCGCGAGGCACAATAGGACATCAACAGCCGCGACATAGGCCAGTTCACCACCGTCACCCCCTTCGAATAACGCGAACCGACGGCGACATCCGCTCCAGCCTCCAATTCGGCGGTAAGCCGCAGCAGATCGTCGGGATTGTGCGAAAAATCGCAGTCCATTTCGAATACGGCATCGTACGGGCGAGCCAGCGCCCAGCGGAATCCCTCGATATAGGCAGTGCCCAACCCCAGTTTTCCCGAGCGTTCCAACAGAAACAGACGATCCGGAAACTCCGCCTGCCGCTCCTTGACGATCGCTCCCGTTCCATCGGGCGAGCCGTCGTCCACCACGAGCAAATGGTAACCGCCCTCGAGCGACATCACCTTCGAGATCATCTTCGAAATATTCTCCCGCTCGTTATAAGTAGGTATGACAACCAATTTTTCCATCCAAATACTTTCTTCAGGGTAATTATGTATTTCAGCGTACCTTTATCCGACAGTCACAGCTCCGAATCCGGCAGCCGCTTATTTGCGATTCGCAGCCGCATTTATAATTCTGCCTCTCCGGATCTCCTCTCGGAGAGGACTTGGGCCGCTACACACCCCCAAAGGTACACAAAAGTATATTATCGCCAGCTTAAATCGCCCCCGTCCGAACATCGACACATAAGGCAACGGTCGCATTCGAATCGCCGCCCCTTTACAGCAACTTGCCGAACCGTCTGCGACCTAATAAATAACGCAGAACGATCGACCCGCAGTATATGCCCCGGGGCTTTCCCTTCACCGCACCGCGAACAGCCCGCCGCTTGGCGGCCAGCGCCTTGTGCGCCCGCAGAAAATCCCGCCACGCACGTCCCACGGCCCGCACGTAATCCGGACGCCCCTGCATCAGGTACGACAGCGCCGCGCACGAGTCGAGCACCGGACGCACGATAGCCACGACGCTCCGCTGCACCGGCGACGCACACTTGTAGAGCATCGCCAGATTATTGCGATGGTTGTAAAACACCTTCGAAGGCGATCCCTGCGCCAGACTCCCCCCGCCGAGGTGATAAACCCGGCTCCGGGGCTCGATCCGCACCCGGTAACCGGCCAGTTGCATCCGCCAGCAAAGGTCGATCTCCTCCATGTGGGCGAAAAAATCCTCGTCGAAACCGCCCAATGCCCGAAATACTTCGGCCCGGCAGCAGAAAGCAGCGCCGCTCGCCCAAAAAACATCGCGGGCATCGTCATACTGCCCTTCGTCCCGTTCGACACACTGCAAAATACGACCTCGGCAGAAAGGATACCCCAAGTAGTCGATGAAACCGCCCGAAGCTCCGGCATACTCGAACCGCGCAGGCTCGACGAGCGACAGCAGCTTGGGCGCTACGGCAGCCACGGTCCGATCCCGATCGAGCGTTTCGACATCCGAATTGAGCAGAATGAAATAGTCCGCATCGAGATACTCCAACGCCCGGTTATAACCTCCGGCGAACCCGTAGTTACGGTCCAGTACGATTCGCCCCACAGCGGGAAATTCGCGTTCGAGCACGCCGAGCGAATCGTCCGTCGAACCGTTGTCGGCCACGACGACGCCGACCCCTTCGGGAACCGATGCGAGCACCGAAGGCAGGAAACGGCGCAAATGCCCGGCACCGTTCCAATTCAGGATCACTATTTCTGTTTTCGTTCGCATTCCATGCGGGCCAGATCGGCCGGGGACTTGTGTTTCCACCGCTTGTGCGACCACATCCACAGGTCGGGGTATTCGCGGATCTTCTGCTCCAGACGCCGCACGTAGCGTTCCGTTATTTCATGGGGAGCCACCTCCTCTTCTCCGTCGTAAATCCGGTCGAAATCCATCTCGTAATAACCCGGTTTGACACGCCGCAGCCAACAGCAATATACGGGCAGACCGCAACGCAGCGCCAGCTTCTCCCCTCCGTCGAAAAAGATCGTATCCCGATTGAGGAAGCGGAACCAATGGCTGTCGGGACGGCGCGGCGGATTCTGATCGGCAATCAGTCCCATCACGATATTCTTGCCGTCGATTCCCTTCTCCCGATTTCGCAGATAGAAGCGCAGGGACTCAGCCATCGGTACCGGGCAGATATTCGCATGGCTGCGCAGACGTTTGTACAATTCGTCGAAAACGCGACTCCGCAGGGGATGATAGACCGCCACGACCACCTGCGAAGGGACGATAATCCCCCAGAACGAACAGTACTCCCAGCACCCTAAATGAGCCGTCAGAGCGATCCAGTCCCGGCCCTCGACCGCAGCCATCTGCTTTTCCAGATCCTTTACGACGACTACCTGACGGCATTTCTCGTCGGTGAGTCCGGCCAGACTGAAGGTATCCACGAAAATCTCCGCCAAAGTACGGTAAAAACCTCTCCGGATAGCATGCAACTCCTCCAGGCTTTTCTCCGGAAAAGAGTTCCGCAAATTCTCCGTCACGACCCGATAACGGTAACGCAACAGGCGCAACGCACCGAAAACGGCCGGTTCCACCACGTAATAGCGAAACCAATACGGCAAAATGGAGAAAAACTTACAGAAAATCCAGAGGCTTTCCAGTCCGATCCTTCCCCAAAAACCCAGATTCGGGCTTTTCTGTCTTTCTACCTCCGGCTTACTCATTCGATTTCGGTTCTACGAACAGTTTCACATTATCGACCTTCGTGCGGACCGAAAGCCACTTGCGCAACTGCTCCCGGTCTATCTGGCGTTGGAAATCCTTCGGCGTAATGACACAGACCAACAGCGTATCCAGCGGTTTGCCCGCAACGTCGAACATCACCCCTTTGGTAAGCGACATCGACTCCACGTTATCCGACATCACGCCCACCTCCTGCGAAATATCGCCGATATCGACATTCGTCACCTGATAGCGAGCCAGTCGCTGTTTCATCTCGGCGATTTGCCGATTCTTCTCGTCCAGCAGCTCCACATAACTCGACTGCAGCGACTGCAAATCGACCTTATCCGAGTTCGATGCCTGTCGCACCACCAATTCTGTCCGAGGCAGCCCATAGCTTGCGAGCTGTCCCCGCGCATTCTCGATCACATCTTCGCCGAGCGGCTCCCCGACCAACAGCAGTTCGATACGGGGCGATTCTCCGCCCCGCCGGTAGATCTTGCTGGATTCGATCACACGGGTCTGCGGGAAATTGAACACCTGGGCGATATACTTATCGGCCTGCACCTCGAAAATCGAAACCCGCACCATATGCAAGCCGATGAATACGCTGGGAATAAACGTAACGAGCGTAATCGCCAGCATCGTCCGCTTCACGAAACGCTCGCGGGATTTGTTGAGAAACGTCTTCTTCCTGTACTTCAGAAACCGGGTAAAAATATAAGTAGCCAGGGCGATAAAAACCGTATTGATGAAAAACAGGTAAAACGCCCCGAAGAAAAAACGATACTGTCCCGTCGCCAGACCGAACCCCGCCGTACAGAGAGGCGGCATCAACGCCGTAGCGATCGCAACGCCCGGAATAACGGTCGAATTACGATCCTGGCGCGATTGCGCCACGATACCGGCCATACCGCCGAAAAAGGCGATCAACACGTCGTAAGTCGTCGGAGTGGTACGTGCGAGCAACTCACTGCTCGCATTCCCCAGCGGGGAGATGAAAAAGAAGAGGGTCGAAGTCGAAATCGCCACGACGAACATCAGGACGAAGTTCCTGACGGATTTTTTCAGCAGGTCGAAATCGTTGATCCCGAGCGAAAAGCCGATACCCATAATCGGCCCCATGATCGGAGAAATACACATGGCGCCGATAATTACGGCGGCCGAATTGACATTCAGGCCCAGCGACGCCACCATCGTAGCGCAAATCAGGACCCACAAATTGACGCCGCGAAACTCCGTACCCTTGCTGATGTTGGCAGCTACTTCATCCTGCGAGGCCTTGTCATCCTCCAGACTGAAACGGTCCCGCATAAAAGCCCGGAACTCCGCCCAAAGTCGGAACGAATGACGGGACTGCTCTTTCAATTCACTATTTTCCATATCACTCATTTACTCTTCTTCGGATTCTGTATCCATATTCTTTCCCGGTTTCGGAAGCCCCGCCACCACGATCACAAACTCTCCTTTGGGCGTATGTTCCCGGAAGTGCTCCGCAACCTCGGCAAGGGTTCCCCGCACGGTCTGTTCGAATTTTTTAGTCAGTTCCCGCGACACGGCCGCCATCCGCTCCGGACCGAACACCTCGGCGAACTGTTCGAGGGTCTTGACCACCCGGAAAGGCGACTCGTAAAAAATCATCGTACGCGGCTCCGACGCAAGGCTCTGCAAATGCTTGTTGCGGCCTTTCTTCTGGGGCAGAAAACCCTCGAAGCAAAACCGGTCGCATGGAAAACCGCTCTGCACGAGCGCCGGAACGAAAGCCGTAGCCCCGGGCAGCGTCTCCACCTCGATCCCCGCCTCGAGACAGGCCCGCACCAGCAGGAATCCCGGGTCGGAGATTCCCGGCGTGCCCGCATCCGAAATCAGGGCCGCTGAACGGCCCTGGGCGATGTTATCGGCCACCAGACCGACCGTCGCATGTTCATTGAATTTGTGGTGGGCATACATCTTTTTCCCGATGCCCAGATGCTTGAGCAGCACCGACGAGGTGCGCGTGTCTTCAGCCAGGATGAAATCGACTTCGGAAAGCACCCTGACAGCCCGGATCGTGATGTCGTCCAGATTCCCGATCGGCGTAGGTACGATATAGAGTTTGGCCATCGTCAGGATAGTTTACGTTCCAGCAATTCCATCAGGAACCTTACTCCGTCGGACGAAGGATTCCAATCGTAATTCTCGGAGATATAGATAATGCAGTCGTCCAGGTCGTCAAACTCGTTCAGACGGTCGATCGTCCGTTCGTACCGCTCGGTATCGCCGCCGAACAAGTCCCGCAGCAACAGGAATTTGTCGTTGATACCGATCGCCTGCTTCAGGTCGGTGATCCGCTCCTTGCGCACGATTTCGGAAGCCATGTCCTTCGGCGCGGCGATCGTGTCGGCCAGCGTATGCACGTCACCGCCCAACACCTCGCCCAGCACCGGCTCCGGCTCGGCGGCAAACGGGTATTTCGGGGCATCGGTTTTAGCCGAAGTCGTTTCGGCGACGCCCGTCTTTTGCGAAGCGGCAACGGAAGCATCGGCATCCGCCGCATTATCCGCTTGCTCCGAAATCTCTGCAGCGACAGAGTCGGATTCCGATGTTTCGGACTGTGGCTCCGGCATTTGCGACGTTACGGACTTCTTCGGTTCATCCATTTTTTCGAGGAGTGTTTCCAGCTGCGGAGCCGCTGCATCGTCCTGCTTCTTTCCGGCGGTTGCCTGTTGCTGCGGAACCGCTGCATGCCCCGGCTTCTGCCCGGTCCCGACCGGAATCTTCGAAGCAGCGGCTTCCTGCGGCCCGTCCGTCTCGTAGAGAGACATGATGACCCGCCGCTTCTCCCTGTGACGGATCACCAGATCGTCCAGATCGAACAGACTGTCCGATACGACGACTTTCTGCTTCGATTCGGCATCGGCTTCAGAGGAGGGAGCAACCACCTGACCGGCAGACGATCCGGCAAGCCCCTCCCGGCCGGTCCGAACCGCAGCATCGTGCCCGGTTCCCGACGCTTTGTCGGACTGCCCTTCCATCGAAGCATCCTGCCGCGAAAGACCGGACGTCACAGATACCGCGACCGCGACAGCTATAGACTCCGCTGCAGGTGCAGATTCCGATACAGGCACGGATTCAGGGGCAGATTCGTCGGCAAGCACCGGATCCGGCTCGGCCACAGGAGCAGACGCAACGACAAGTACAGGTTCCGGCTCAGGTTCTGTAACGGCAGATGCCGAAACCGGCTTCACGGAGGGCGCAGATTCCGGCACAGCAGCAGACACCCCGGCGGATTCACCCAAAGCTTCGGGCATCGCAGCCGGCTCCGGCAGGGAGTCGCGGACAGGCTCCGCCAGCAAATCGTCCAGGTCGATACTTATTTCGGACACCGGCGCAACTTCGGCGACGGACTGCTGCGCAGCGACGGACGCGGAAGCGGAGGAATCCCCTTCGTCGAAATTCGCAAACCGTATCGCTTCATACAATTTTTTGAGCTTGTCCAAAACCAAATCCCGCTCGATGCCGGGGACATCGTGCGAACCCGCCCAGCCATCGACCAGTTCGATCAAACGGGCAAGTTCTTCCTGTATCTTGTTCACCTCCATAACAAAATCGGTTTATCAGAGCCAAAGGTACGAAAAATATCGGATGCGGGAAACGGTTTGTCCGCAGATTGCCAAAAATTCACCGATGCAGCTCGACGATTATTTTCCGAATCGGAAAAACTATGTATATCTTTGCTTCGGATGCAAAACCGAACGAAAAACCTTCGAACGGACACCGCACCCGCTTTGCTGCATATACCCACACTAAAAAAATCATCCTGAAATGGATATTCTGGAACTGCGCCGCTATTGCCTCTCCCTGCCGCTGGCAGAAGAGTGTACCCCGTTCGACGAAACGACCCTGGTCTTCAAAATCGGGGGCAAAATGTTCTGTTACACCGATATGGTGGAATTCCGATGGATCGCTGTAAAGTGCGATCCGGATCGGGCCGTTCTGCTTCGCGAACGCTATCCGGAACTGGTCACTCCCGCTTTCCACAGCAACAAACGCCACTGGAACGGCATCCGTACGGATGGTGATCTGCCCGACGCCTTTATCCGCGAGCAACTCCGCCACTCCTATCTGCTCGTCGCGGCAGGCATCACCCCCAAAGCCTTGCGGCAGGAAATACGAAACCAGATCGAAAAAGCCGGGCTCCCCGAAGAGTAACCCGGCTTTCGCCTCTTTCCCGAATCAGCCCCGCATCTGCCGCCGCATCATCCGACGCCAGCGGAAATACCCGGCCAGCGACATCGTCAGGTAAATCGTGTAGAGCAATGCGGTGAGCGGGATCTCCTTGTAGAAATAGAGCCCGACCGTCACCAAATTGACTACAAACCATACAAACCACTGTTCCAGATACTTGCGCGAAAGCATCCACATTCCCACGATGCTCAGCGACGTGGTCAGGCTATCCCAGAACGGCACGGTGCTGTTGGTAAAGGTCACGAGCACCCAGTAGATGAACAGATGGATCGCCGCATACGCCGCCGCGATCATCGGCCAGCGGCGTGCGGGCGTACGGGAAATACCGCCGCCCTTTTCGGTTTTGGGAGCGTTGCGCCATACCAGCCACCCATAGACACTCGCCAGAAAATAATAGACGTTCATGCCGAAATCGGCATAAAGCCCCGTCTGGAAGTAGAGCGTACCGTGCACGACGGGCATCACCAGCCCCACGAGCCAGAGGTAGATGTTGGCCCGGTATTCGAGCCACAGATAGAGCAGCCCCAGCGTAAAGCCGACGATCTGCAGGATGAGTTTGAGTTCCATCGCCTAAAACCGCACCGTTACGTTGGCCAGCACGTTGAACATCGCCTGGGGAAAATAGAAGGCCGAATCTTCGCGCACACCTCCGACAATCGACGAATAACCGTAGCCGTTGTTACAATACTCCGTATTGAAAAGATTGTTGATCTGCACGCCGAAACGCACGCTTCCGATCTTCGAGGCAGCCAATTCATACCCCAGGTTCAGGTTGGTGACACAGTAGTCGTCGAGCGACAGCGCATCGTTGCGGCCGTTGGTAAAGTATTGTTTGCCGACATACTGCGTATGCAGCAGGGCGCTGAACCCTTTGACATGGAAATCCAATAGCACTCCGGCGATGACCGACGGAGAGTAGGAAAGGGTCGAGGTCCCGAGATACAGCTCCTTTTCGCCCAGGTAGTTCCAGTCGGCGTCGTACTCCGAAACATATTCCGTATAGTTCTCGATCCGGTTCTGGCTCAGGGTCGCATTGGCTCCCAGCGAAAACCAGCGGGCGATGTTCAGCGAAGCCGAGAGTTCGATGCCCCGGCGGTAACTGTCTGGAATATTGCGGGACAGCTCCTGCCCCGTGTCCGAGAGTTCGCCCGTAGCGACCAGCTGATCCTTGTAGGACATATAGTAGAAGTTCACGCCCGCCTCGAAACGGTCGTTGTGGAAAAGATAGCCGAACTCCCAGTCGTACAGCCGCTCCGAGGTGGGATACTCCCCGTTCTTGGTATCGGTGAAGTTGCTGCGCGTAGGCTCCTTCTGCGCCACGGCGAACGACACATAGACCTTGTGATTCCGGGCGAAAGTGTAGTTCACGCCCGCTTTGGGGTTGAAAAAGTGATAGGTACGGTGAATATCCAACTCCTGAAGCGCCGAAGTGGTGCTGTTGAAATTGTCGTTGGTGCCCGTAATGTTATGCCGGATGAAACGGTACTGCAGGTCGGCATAGAGGTTCAGTCCTCGTGCAGCCTCCCAGTTGATCTTGGCGAAGACGTTGGCATCGTACTTGGTCGAGGCGTTACGATAATACTCGTGACGCGGGAAGCCGGGTGCATCGACGACCGACATCACGTTTCCCCAGTGGCCGCCGTCATATACGCTGCCCGCACCGCCCAGGGCCAGTTGTACGCGGCCACGAGTATAGTTGGCCGATGCAACCACGCCGCCGAAATGGTTGTCCATCGACTTGCGGCGAATCAGATTGCTTTCGGTAATCGGCTCGTTCGGATCGTCCGTAGGGATCGGCGCGATACCGTACTCGCTCAACGTCTGTCCGTTCTTATACTGGTTGTAATAACCCGAACCGTAGGTGTAGTGGCCCGTGACATTCAGCGTCCAACGGGCGTTGAAGCGATGATTGACGATCAACTGATTGTTGATCTGGGTATAGTTATCCGTCTGGTTATCATAAAACGAAATCGATCCGTCGGCATGTTTGACAAGCCCCTGCGAATTGTAGCGCCGGTCGGTTTCGAGCTGCTCCTTCGTCACGCCGTCATAAGCCAGTCCGACTCTGGCCACACCGCCGAAGGAGATCAGCTTCACGGCCGTACCCCCATCGTAGTACCCGACCTGCAACATGTAGGACTCCAGGTTGGTGAAGGCCCGATCGACATAACCGTCCGAGGAGATATGCGAAAGCCGGGCATCGACGGTCCAATGGCCGCCCATGAGTCCCGAACCGATCTGCAACGACTGTTTGTTGGTGTTGTAGGAGCCATAGGAAAGGGACGCTTCGCCAGAAAATTCGCTCGACATCGGGGCGGTGGTCATATTCACCGAACCGCCGAAGGCTCCCGTACCGTTGGTCGAGGTTCCGGCACCGCGCTGTACCTGGATCGTTCCGACCGAAGAAGCCATGTCGGGCGTATCGTACCAATAGACCGAGTGGCTCTCGGCATCGTTCATCGGCACGCCGTTGGTTGTGACATTGATGCGCGAAGCATCCGAACCGCGCAGACGGAACGCCGTACCGCCGATGCCGTTGCCGGCATCCGAAGTGGCGACCACCGACGGAGTCATTTGCAACAACGTCGGCATGTCGCTGCCGAAATTCCGGCGAGAAATCGCTTCTCGGCCGATATCGGCATATGCCACCGGAGTTTTGCGATCGACGCGGGTAGCGGTCACCTCGATCTGCTGCAATTCGTACAGTTTCATGGAATCCGGAGTCATGGAGTCCGTTTCCACCGGTTCGTCCGCGTGCACCGGCATCGCGCACCAGACAGCCGCAGCCGTAAGCGGCAGTAAGAAAATCCTTTTCATAACTTTAATTGAATTAAAAGAACAGAAAAGGGGTATGTCGTATCGATTATAGATTCCCGGTTTCAGCATTACCCGTATCCGGTACAATGGGTATAATCTCAGCCTGACAGTAAGGCACCCCTTCAAGAATACGGGCGCAAAGATAACATTAAATTTCGGAAAATCGCACCGCATCACAAAAAGAGTACGCCACCCGGCTCGACCCCAGGAATGGCGCACAGCTTTGTTCGAACAACTCACTCCGAATGCGGCGGACAGCGACGAAAAACCGACTGTTCGGATATTTGCCGAAAAAAACGTTTACAACCCGGAACCAGGCAAAACCCGGGACCGTTTTCCGGCTCCGACAGTTGAAAAATCCGGTATCTTCCTCGGGACAGGGCAAGCCTGGGGAGAGTCATCACCTACCGGAAAGTACCGAACCGATAGACGGTCTTCTGGCAATAAAATCCGTCAGGCGCAAGCAGCGGAGAAGGAAATTCCGGCCGATTGACCGCATCGGGATACCCCTGACAGACGACGGCGACCCCTTCGTAATCCCGGTAGCGGCCGCCCGACTTCGTTTCGGGGCATCCGCCGCCCAAGCGATTGCCGGTGTAGAGCGTCACGCCGGGCTGCGAAGAGAGAATCTCCACCCGGCGTCCCGAACGTGCATCGCGCAATTCGCCGACTTCGGTCAGGATATTCTGCCGCCAACCGTCCACGGGGAAGAAGTGGTCGTACCCCCGCAGCATCCGGATCCGGTCGAAATCGGAATCGACGCCCTCACCCAAGCGGCGCAGTGAACGGAAATCGGCGGGCGTACCGGCAACACCGAGCAGTTTCCCGGTAGGAATCAGACGATCGTCCGCTTCCAAAACAGTCGAAGCATCGAGCCGCAGCTCGTGGTCGAGTACCGACCCGCTG
>OHTF01000357.1_pt1 | contig 19757 bp, 19 predicted proteins | sample 1578811 | NCBI WGS metagenome assembly OHTF01 (sample SAMEA3879571, study PRJEB24766) | human gut metagenome | biome: human-associated habitat; feature: feces | place: USA | collected 1985/1987
TGCTGAGCGTACCCGCGCTGGAAAGCAGCGGATTGGAAACGAAAAAAGCGCACGCGACCTCCCTCGCGATAATGCTTCCGCTGAGCGTTGTCAGCGCTGCGGTGTACATGAAAAACGGCAGCCTTGACCTCCGAGAAGCGGTGAGATACCTGCCGGGCGGATTGGCGGGGGTGATAGTCGGTTCGGCGGCGCTGAAAAAGGCATCTCCCCTGCTGGTCAAACGGCTTTTCGCGGCGGTGATGATATATTTCGGCGTGCGTATGATAATTAGGTGAGGTGCGGAAAATGGCAGTTACGGCGGTAGCATTTCTGGCGGGAATGGCGGCGGCGATGGGGCTGGGCGGCGGCTCGTTTTTGATAATATATCTGACAGTGTTCGCGGGTGTGAGTCAGCAGGCGGCGCAAGGCATAAATCTGGTTTTCTTCATACCCGCGGCGGCGTGCGCGGTGTGGCTTCACACCCGAAACAGACTGGTAGACTGGAAAAGCGCGCTCCCCGCCATGATCGCAGGCGCGGCGACGGCGATAATATCGGCAAATATCGCGATGAAGATAGACGGAGATATATCAAGAAAGCTGTTTGGAGCATTTGTGCTGATAATGGGGATGAAAATGTTGTCTGAAAAGCCGAAAAACCAAAATATATAATCTCCTGTGGTATTCATAAATTTTTAAGATACCATATGTGGTATTTGATATATATTTTGATATTCAGAGCAGGATATATCGGGTTATATGTTTGTAAAATCCGTGTTTATATATATTTACACGCATTTTACATATCAAATATATGCTGCAAATATCAACTTATATCGGCTGGAAAATACAGTAACGTCGAAAATCCAGCATATTGCACAAAAAATCGACAACTTTTGCGATTATTTTATGTTCCGTGCGATGATTTATTGGTGAACACATTGACACCGAAGTCAAAGATATATATAATAGTTTATGGATTTAACCCATTAAACTTTTAAACACGCTTTGTATTTGTCAACAATTCTAGGGGGAAGTTTGAAAATGGTCGAGATGAAAGCGCTGTTATGCAGCGAAAGTGAAAACATGAGAAAACTGGCTGATATGCTAACTAAAAATGGCATAAGTGTTAAGGTATGTCCTGCAGAGCCGCTGGATATATTGCAGGAATGTATGACGCAGCCGCCATTCGCCGTTCTGATAGAAGAGGGGGCGTTTGAATACCGCGAGCTGGTGCGCAAAATATCTGCGCAGAGCGCTATTACAAAGGTGTATATACTTTGCGATCCGTTTACGCCATATTTTGATATACATAGCGAATGTAATGATATATATTACATCGACAATATGTATAAGCACGCTGATATATTGGCAAAGCTGAAATACAGCGCTGTGGATATAGTCAAGGAGGATTATATATCGCGCGAAACGCTGTATCAGACGGCGGATAATATAGTGCATACCGCGCTCAATGAGCTTTGTTTTACTGCGAATTACACGGGTTCGGCATATTTGCAGAGCTCGCTGGTGGCGCTTTGTCTTTCAGACCTCAAACATTCCGATAGTATGTGCAAGACGATATATCCGTATATCGCAGACAGGTTCGACGTATCCACCGCGAGCGTGGAGCGCAGCATACGCACGGTGATAAAGCGCTGCTGGAACAATTCGAGCGACGAGGCGCACGTCAAATATTTCGGATTCATCTACTCGAAAGACCGCGGCGTGCCGACCAACCGCGAATTTATCATGATACTCGCCGACTCGCTGATACGCGAGATGCAGCGAATGACCTCAGCTTACAAAGTAAACTCGATGTCAGCGATATAAATATTATAAATTTTTGGGCAATATATTGACAAAACAGTTAACAGTATGGTATAATTGATATAATAGAGCGCTTGATGCAAAGCTTTATTATGTAATTTAACGATTGGAGATTGTTATGGAAAAAAATATTCCCTACAAGACTTACCTTGATGAGTCTGAAATGCCGAAGCAATGGTACAACCTGCGCGCGGACATGAAAAACAAGCCCGCCCCCCTGCTCAACCCCGGCACGCTCAAGCCGATGACCGCCGAAGAGCTTTCGGTAGTTTTCTGCGACGAGTTGGTAAAGCAGGAATTGGACGACACCACCCCCTACTTCGATATTCCCGAGGAAATACTCGAGTTTTACAAGATGTACCGTCCCTCGCCGCTGGTGCGCGCTTACTGCCTTGAAAAAGCCCTCGGCACGCCCGCGAAGATCTACTACAAATTTGAGGGCAACAACACATCTGGAAGCCACAAGCTCAACAGCGCCATCGCGCAGGCCTACTACGCCAAAAAGCAGGGTCTGAAAGGCGTAACGACCGAAACGGGCGCGGGTCAGTGGGGCACGGCGCTTTCTATGGCGTGCGCGTACCTCGACCTCGACTGCAAAGTTTACATGGTAAAATGCTCCTACGAACAAAAGCCTTTCCGCCGCGAAGTTATGAGGACATACGGCGCTTCTGTAACGCCCTCGCCCTCTGACACCACGAACGTCGGCAGAAAGATACTCGCCGAGCACCCCGGCACTACGGGAAGCCTAGGCTGCGCTATCTCGGAAGCAGTTGAGACCGCAACCGGCAGCGAAGGCTACCGCTACGTTCTCGGCTCGGTGCTTTCACAGGTAGTACTGCACCAGTCGATTATCGGTCTGGAGTCGAAAACGGCGTTTGATAAGATCGGCGTGAAACCCGACGTTATAATCGGCTGCGCAGGCGGCGGCTCAAACCTCGGCGGACTTATCGCGCCTTTCATGGGCGAAAAGCTGCGCGGCGAAGCTGACTACGAATTCATCGCAGTAGAGCCTGCATCCTGCCCGAGCCTTACCCGCGGCAAGTACGCTTACGACTTCTGCGACACGGGAATGGTTTGCCCGCTCGCGAAAATGTACACACTCGGCAGCGGATTTATCCCTTCGGCAAACCACGCAGGCGGACTTAGATACCACGGCATGAGCTCGATACTCTCGCAGCTTTACGATGACAAGCTGATGACCGCAAGATCGGTAGAGCAGACGAGCGTTTTCGCGGCGGCTGAGCAGTTTGCGCGCGTAGAGGGAATACTTCCCGCCCCCGAGAGCAGCCACGCTATCCGCGTTGCCATCGACGAAGCGCTGAAGTGCAAGGAAACGGGCGAAGAAAAGACGATATTCTTCGGTCTGACCGGCACGGGCTACTTCGACATGGTAGCATATCAGAAGTTCAACGACGGTGAAATGAGCGACTACATACCCACCGACGACGACCTCGCGGTAGGTTTTGCGGGTCTGCCTAAGGTTGATCTCTGATAGACCAATTTCTAATAGTACAAAAATACGGACTCTTGCCTTTTGCGGGCGAGGGTCTGTTTTTGTATAAAGTGATTTTTTCGCCGCCCGCTGCATAGGATAGTAAGTACAGTCAATTATATTGGTGGAACTTTTTTTGAAAAGGAGAGCTGATACTATGGCAGGCTTTGAAATGTCGGGCTTTACGCCCAAAGCGCGCGAGATAACGCAGATGGCGGCTGAGTGCGCGGGCGCTTGGGGACACACATACGTCGGCAGCGAGCACCTGCTGCTTGCAATGACGCGGCTGAGCGGCTGCACCGCTTCGCAGATACTCAAAAAACACGGCGTTACCCTCAAAAAGACCGAGGACCGTCTGGAATACATCATCGGGCGCGGCACACCCTGCCGCATGACGGAAAACGACCTCACCCCATCGTGCGTGACGATTCTGAGCGGCGCGGCGAAGCTTGCGGGCGGCTTGGGCACATCGCCCTGCGGCAGCGAATTTATCCTCGCGGCAATGCTGAAACAGGGGCGCTGCTGCGCTGTACGAATGCTCAAAAGCATGGGCGTGAACCTCAACAAAATGCACGCCGACTGCGTGGGCGGCAGCGAACTTATCGCCGATGCTTGCGATTCAAAAGTGAAGCTGAAATACCTCGAGCAGTTCGGGCGTGAGCTGACAACACGTGCCGCCTGCATGGGATTCGACCCGCTGATAGGACGCGAGGAGGAATTGCAGCGCACCGCCGAGATACTCTGCCGCCGCCGCAAGAATAACCCCTGCTTGGTCGGCGAAGCGGGTGTCGGCAAGACCGCCATCGCGGAGGGGCTTGCGCACAGGATAATGTACGGCGAAGTGCCGCGCCAACTGGTCGGCAAACGCATTTTCGAGCTTGACCTCACCAGCCTGCTGGCGGGCGCGAAATACCGCGGTGACTTTGAAGAGCGGCTGAAAAACTGCATCGAGGAAGCCGTCAGCGCGGGCAACGTTATACTTTTCATCGACGAGCTGCACAACATAATGGGCGCGGGCGCGGCGGAGGGCGCTATCGACGCAGCGAACATCTTGAAGCCGTCGCTGGCGCGCGGGCAGCTTAAAATAATCGGCGCGACGACATTCGCCGAGTACCGCAAGACCATCGAGAAAGACGGCGCGGTAGACAGGCGTTTTCAGCGCGTGAACATCGAAGAGCCGAACGAGGAGGAAACGGAGAAGATACTTTTCGGTCTACGCGAGCGTTACGCGGCGCACCACGGCGTTGACATCGGCGATGAGGAGATCAGGCTGGCGGTGCGGTTGGCGGGCAGGTACGTAAACGATCAGCATTTTCCCGACAAAGCCATCGACCTGCTTGACGAAGCCTGCGCTATGACGGCGGCGGAGCTTTGCGGCGAACGTGCAGACAACAAGCGCATTTTTGAGGACTACATCGCGGGGCGCGCCAGCCGCGAAGAGTATCTTGCCGCGGCGGCTGAGGAGCTGCACCGCCCTGCCCTATCGCAGAGCGCGATATGCAAAGTCATCTCCCGCCGAACAGGTATCCCATGCGGCGAGCTGACAAAGGACGAAAGCGAGCGACTGATGCACCTGGAAGAAGAGATCGAGGGCGAGGTTTTCGGGCAAAGCGCGGCGGTGGAGCAGGTGTGCGCGGCGGTTCGGCGGCTGCGGCTGGGACTAAGCGGCAAAGAGCGCCCCGCGGGAAGCTTCATTTTCATGGGCAGCAGCGGCGTCGGCAAGACCCTGCTCGCAAAGACCCTCGCCGAAAAGCTCTTCCTGCGCGAAGATTCGCTGATAAAGCTCGATATGTCGGAGTACATGGAGCGTCACAGCGTTTCGGGGCTGATCGGAGCGCCGCCGGGGTACGTCGGCTTCGAGGAGGGCGGCAAGCTGACCGAGCAGGTGCGGCGCAAGCCATACTCAGTGGTGCTTTTTGACGAGATCGAAAAGGCGCACCCCGACATTTTCAACCTGCTGCTGCAAATTTTGGAGGACGGCTGCCTTACCGACTCGGCGGGACGCAAGGTCAGCTTCGCGAACACGTTCATCATCATGACGACCAACGCGGGCGTTAAGGAGCTGGAAAACCGCCACACCGTTGGCTTCGGCGAACGTGCGGGCGAGGGCGTATCGCAGGCTTGCATGGCTGAGCTGAAAAAGCTGCTCTCACCAGAGCTGCTCGGCAGGATTGACGAGATAATAACTTTCCGACCGCTGGACAAAACTTCGCTGACGCAGGCGGCGGAAAGAGAGCTTTGCCTGCTGCAATCGCGCTTGCTTACCATCGGCTGTACCATGAGCTATTCTGCCGAATGCCCCGCCGCGGTCGCGGACGAATGTATGACTGGCGTCAGCAAAAGCGGCAGCGTTCAGGCGCGCGACGTGCGCAGGATAATCCGCCGCAGCGCCGAAAACTCCATCAGCGATATGATCTTGCAGACAGGCTGCCGCGAGTACGCGCTGGTCTGCGAGGATGGCAGGCTGAAAGCCCGCGCAGTTCAATTTTCTGCATAAAAAAATAAGGCGAGCCGTAATTTGCGTACAGCCCGCCTTTAGTTATGCTATTATTTTACATAATTTACATGAAGCAGTTCGTGAGTTCTGCCCTTGAGTATGCCCTCGTAAAGCTCTTTCATCAGCGGATTCTCCTCTGAGAATTTCAGCGTGCAGAGCTTGTCGGCGGCGTAGAGGTTGTCGCCGCGCTTGTGCTTCTCGGTCGCGGTGGCTATCGGCTGTCCGCCGCCGCCGATACAGCCGTTCGGACAAGCCATTACCTCTATCAGATGGTATTTCTTGCCATTTTTGATGCGTTCCATAACTTTCGCGACGTTGCCCAGACCGTTCACAACGCAGATCTTCAGCGTGGTGTCGTCGGCGAGGATCTCGTACTCCTTTATGCCGTCAAATCCGCGAACGCCCTCGAAAGCGAGGTTGCGCAGAGAAGCGAGCGATTTGTCGGGAGAAACGCGGCGGATAACGGCTTCTGTAACACCGCCCGTAACGCCGAATATCACGCCCGAACCGGTCATTGTGCCGAAAGGCAGGTCTACCGCCTCCGGCTCGAGGTCAGCGAAAACTATGCCCGCCTGCTTTATCATCTTTACCAATTCCTGTGTGGTAATGACGTAATCAACGTAAGGCTTGCCGTTTTCGTCCTTAAATTCATCGCGCGCCGCCTCCATCTTCTTAGCCGTGCAGGGCATTACCGCCGCAGAAAGCAAGCGCTTGCCGCAGTCTTTGTACTGCTCGGCGATGACGGAAGCAAACATCTGCATCGGCGAGCGGCAGCTCGAAATGTTCGGCAGGTAGTCGGGGTACTCGTTCTCGGCGTACTTTATCCAGGCGGGGCAGCAGCTTGTGAACATGGGGAAAGGCCCGCCCTTTTCGAGGCGCTCGATAAATTCGTTCGATTCCTCCATTACCGTCAGGTCGGCGGCGGTAGAGGTGTCGAAAACGAGGTCGAAGCCTATGCGGCGGAGCGCAGCGGTTATCTTGCCCATAACGTTCTCGCCCTTGTAGCCAAATTCCTTGGCGACGGCGACGCGAACGGCGGGGGCTACCTGCGCGATGGCGAGGGTATCGGGGTCGTTCAGCTCGTTCCAAAGCTTGTGAGCGTCGTCCTTTATAACGATGGCTGCGGTGGGACATACCGCGGCGCACTGTCCGCAGCCAACACAGTTAGATTCGCCGATGGGCTTGTCGAAAGCGCAGGCGACCTTCATCTTGCTTCCGCGGAAAGCGAAATCTATCGCGCCGACATTCTGCACCTCGTTGCACATTCTTACGCAGTCGCCGCAGAGTATGCACTTGTTGGCGTCGCGGGTTATCGAGAGCGAAGAATCGTCGATGTCGGGCTCAGACTTAGGATTATTAAAGCGCACGCGGTGTATATCGAAGCGCGCGGCGAGTTCCTGAAGCTTGCAGGTGCCGTTTTTATCGCAGGTGGTGCAGTCGCGGCAGTGGTTTGAAAGCAGCAGCTCCAGTATCATTTTGCGGTATTTTCTAAGGCGCGGGGTGTTGGTCTTTATTTCCATACCCGCGCGCGGCGGCGTAGAGCAGGCAGCCTCCATGCCGCCCCATTTGTTCTCTACCATGCACATACGGCAGGCTCCGTAAACGGAAAGCTCTGAGTAGTAGCAGAAAGTCGGCAGGTCTATGCCCGCCTTGCGTATCAGCTCAAGCAGATTCTTTTCGCCCTCTATGGCTATGGGAGTGCCGTCTATAATCATAAAATTGCTGTTCATTTTCAGACCTCCTTAACTGCTTTGAAGTTGCACGATGTTATGCACGCTCCGCACTTTATGCACTTCGCGGTGTCGATGTGGAACGGGCTTCTTATCTCTCCGCTTATCGCGCCTACTGGGCAAGCTCTCGCGCACTTCGAGCAGCCCTTGCAGATGTCGGGGTCTATCTGATAAGTTACCAGCTTCTTGCAGTTTCCGGCGGGACATTTCTTATCGTAAACGTGCGCCTCATACTCGCTGCGGAAGTTCTTTATCGTGGAAACTACGGGGCTTGCGGCGCTCTTGCCGAGTCCGCAGAGCGCGGTGGATTTGATGGTGTCGGCAAGCTCGAGCAGCGTTTCTATATCGCCGTCCTCGCCGTTGCCCGCAACTATTTTCTCCAGTATTTCCAGCATTCTCTTTGTGCCCTCGCGGCAGGGTACGCATTTGCCGCAGGACTCGTTCTGAGTGAAGTTCATGAAAAATCTCGCAACTTCTACCATGCAGCTGCTCTCGTCCATTACTACGAGTCCGCCCGAGCCTATCATAGCGCCGACCTTTTTCAGCGAGTCGAAGTCGAGCGAAATATCGAGGTTATCGGTAACAAGGCATCCGCCCGAAGGGCCGCCTATCTGCACCGCCTTAAATTGCTTTCCGCCGCGGATACCGCCGCCAACGTCGAAGATTATCTCGCGCAGGGTCGTGCCCATAGGCACTTCTATCAGACCGGTGTTGTTGATATTTCCCGTCAGCGCGAAAGCCTTAGTTCCGGGCGAATTTTCAGGGCCTATCGACTTGTACCACTTAGCGCCCTTTAGGATTATCTGGGGCACATTGGCAAATGTTTCTACGTTATTGAGCACAGTGGGCTTCTCAAAAAGTCCCTTTTCTACCGTTCTCGGCGGCTTTACACGCGGCATACCGCGCTTGCCCTCTATCGAGGCGGTAAGTGCCGAACCCTCGCCGCAGACGAAAGCGCCCGCGCCGCGGTTGATGTGCATATGGAAGCAGAAGTCAGTGCCGAGAATGTTATCGCCCAGCAGACCGAACTCCTCGGCTTCCTTGATAGCGTTTTGCAGACGCGAAACAGCCAGCGGGTACTCAGCGCGAACGTAAATGTAGCCGTCGCGCGCGCCAGTAGCTATACCGCCGATTATCATTCCTTCGAGCAGACGGTGGGGGTCGCCCTCCATGATGGAGCGATCCATGAACGCTCCGGGGTCACCCTCGTCGCCATTACAGACTACATACTTTACAGGCTCTGGCTGGCGTGCTACCTGCACCCATTTTTTGCCGAGCGGGAAACCTCCGCCGCCTCTGCCGCGCAGGTTAGATTCGAGCATTTCGTTAAGTATGTCCTCGTGGCTCATGTCAAAAAGCGCCTTTTCCACCGCGCGGTATCCGCCGATGGCGAGATACTCCTTGATAGAGGTCGCGTCGATGTGGCCGCAGTGCTCAAGCACTATGCGCGATTGCATCTTATAAAAAGGTATCTCTTCCTGCTGTTTGTAGATAACGCCGTTCTGCTTGTACGCAAGACGGTCTATGTACTCGTCGCCGATGATGGTCTTTTCCACGATCTCCTCGCAGTCCTCGACCTTGACTTTTGTGTAAAGCAGTCCGCCCGGCTCGATGCGCACCAGCGGGCCCATTTCGCAGAAGCCGTGGCAGCCGCTGCGCTTTACGCCAACCGAGCCTTTGTGAAAATCGGCATCGTGCGGCTCGTCAGCCAGCGAAACTACGCAGTCTACGCCCTTTTCTTTCAGCAGCTCGATGAGCCTTGCGTAAATTTTGAGCGAACCGCCCGCAACGCAGCCCGTGCCAGCGCAGATGAGTATCTTTTTCTTCTGAGCGTCCACAGCGTTTTTATAAAGATCTCTGAACTCGTCAAGAGCATTTCTGTCTTTAAGCAGCATTATTTCTCCTCCTTTAATTCTTTGAGCAGCGCCGCCGCCTTATCGGGCGTCATTTCGGGGTGAACGACGTCGTTTACGGTGAGTACGGGCGCAAGTCCGCAAGCGCCGAGGCATGAAACCGTTTCCAGCGTAAAGGTCAGATCGTCGGTAGTATGCTTCGACTCGTTCAGACCCAGCTCGTCGCGCAGGTAAGTGAGTATCGGTATCGACTTTCTTACGTGGCAGGCAGTTCCGTCACAGACCTTGATGACGTACTTGCCCTTCGGCTCGAGCGAGAAATTCTCGTAAAAGGTCGCTACGCTGTAAATTCTTGCCTCGCTGGTGTTGAGCTTTTTAGCGAGGTAGGGGAAGATCTGCGGGGGCAGATAGCGGTATATCTCCTGAATATCCTGCAAAATAGCGATCACAGCGGTAGGCTCGTGTCTTTCAAGGATCTCGTCGATCTTTGAAAAATCGAAATCCGTGTTTTTTTCGTTAGACATTATTTATCCTCCTGACTGGACTTTTTTTGTATAAAGTACACTAAAAAAGTGCAAATTATTTGCAATTTCCGTGAGTATTATACTTTAATTATATACCACATATCGCTTTTTGTCAACTGCTTTTTTGCATATGCCATATACATTTTACTATATGCTTATTTAAATGCCGCAGAGCGTTTTGTGCATAATCATTAATATTCGAGCCACAAGTTGTGCATAGTAAACAAACGTGCAAACAAAAAATGAGCCGCCGAATTTCTTCGACAGCTCTTGAAAAAATATTCTGTAATTAGAATTATGCGCCGTACTTAGCAGTGTTTACCTTGATACCAACGCCCATGGTAGAAGCTACTACCACGCTCTTGAGGTACTGACCCTTAGCAGCCGAAGGCTTAGCCTTTACGATCGCTTCCATAAGGGTGTTGAAGTTCTCCTCAAGCTTTTCAGCTCCGAAAGAAGCCTTGCCGATGGGGCAGTGAATGATGTTGGTCTTGTCAAGACGATACTCGATCTTACCTGCCTTAGCCTCGGTAACAGCCTTAGCTACATCAGGGGTAACAGTACCGGCCTTGGGGTTAGGCATAAGTCCGCGAGGTCCGAGGATCTTACCAAGACGTCCAACTACGCCCATCATGTCGGGTGAAGCGATAACTACGTCAAAGTCCATCCAGCCCTCTTTAGCGATCTTATCTACATAATCCATACCGCCGTAGTACTCAGCGCCGGCAGCCTTAGCAGCCTCGAACTTGTCTTCCTTGCAGAATACAAGAACTCTTACCTTCTTACCGGTACCGTTGGGCAGTACAACTGCGCCTCTTACCTGCTGGTCAGCGTGACGAGAGTCAACGCCCAGACGGATATGAGCCTCTATTGTTTCATCAAATTTAGCCTTTGCGCCGCTGGCTGCAAGCTCGAGAGCAGCAGGAGCGTCATAAAGCTTCGACTTGTCAACAGCCTTTGCACTGTCAACATATTTCTTGCCGTGTTTCATTATAAATCCTCCTTGTTAGTGGTCATGACGGAGCTCAGCGCTCATTTTTCGAGCCTGATCCTCCCACCTTCTTGCCTCGATGGCTGTATCAGTCTTTTACTACAACGCCCATCGAACGGCAGGTACCTGCGATCATGCTCATTGCAGACTCAATGTTAGCTGCGTTGAGGTCGGGCATTTTCTGCTCTGCAATGCTCTGGATCTGCTCTTTAGTAATAGTAGCGACCTTAGTCTTGTTAGGTTCGCCGGAGCCGGATTCGATCTTGCAGGCCTTCTTGATAAGAACAGCCGCAGGCGGAGTCTTTGTGATAAACGAGAAAGAACGGTCAGCGTAAACTGTGATAACAACAGGGATGATAAGACCCATGTCGTTCTTGGTTCTCTCGTTAAAGTCCTTTGTGAATGCCATGATGTTTACACCGTGCTGACCCAGAGCAGGACCAACAGGGGGAGCAGGAGTTGCCTTTCCTGCCGGGATCTGAAGCTTAATCAAGCCTACTACCTTTTGTGCCATCTTATTCGCACCTCCATAAAATTGTGGTAAGGCGAGCTGTGCGATCAACTCTCCCACTTGTCACAGTTTCGTACATAAAAACTGCGTTTTTTCCTTTGAATGTTAAAGCCTTAATCCTCTGCCTTGATCTGTGAGATGGGCAGGCTTACGGGTGTTTCTCTGCCGAACATCGAAACTACTACCTCTACGGTCTGAGCCTCGAGGTCTATGCTCGAAACAACGCCTGTGAAGCCCTCGAAAGAGCCTGTGGTAACTACCACGTTATCGCCCACGCTGTAATCTACCTCTACGGTCATAGCGCCTGTTTCTACTCCCAGAGCCTCTACCTCTTTATCGCTGAGGGGCACGGGCTTTGATCCGGGGCCTACGAAACCGGTAACGCCGCGGGTGTTTCTTACAACGTACCACGAATCATCGGTCATGACCATTTTCACGAGCACATAGCTGGGGAAAAGCTTTCTTTCTGCCTCGACCTTTTTCGCTTCCTTTACCTCGGTATAGCTTTCCATAGGTATCCTTATCTCGCAGATAAGGTCGTGCAGTTTGCGGTTTTCTACTACCTTTTCAATATTCTGTTTCACCTTGTTCTCATAACCCGAATAGGTGTGGATCACATACCACTTTGCGTTATCAGCCATTTGTATCTTCCTCCCAAAACATTGAAGCTGTGAAAACCTTCCGCGCGGCTTACTTGCCGCCTATCGACAGCAGAGCGTTCATGCCCGCCATCAGTGCGCTGTCTATACCGAAAAGGAACAGACCAACTACTACCATTACACCTATTACGATTCCGGTATTGTTGACTACCTTAGCCTTATCGGGCCAGACAACCTTTTTGATCTCAGATTTCAGATCTCTGAAATACTTTTTGATGCCGCCTTTTTTAGTTTTTTTGGCGGAGTCTTTCTTAGAAGACTTGACCTCTTTCTTGGAATCAGCTTTCTTAGACATTAACAAAAGCCCCTTTCCAATTACTTGGTCTCTTTGTGAAGAGTATGCTTCTTGCAGAACTTGCAGTATTTGTTCATTTCAAGTCTGTCAGGGTCATTCTTCTTGTTCTTCTTAGTGTTGTAGTTTCTCTGCTTGCACTCTGTGCACGCGAGGGTGATCTTAACTCTCATGTTCGGCACCTCCTGACGAAATTTACACCCCGCCGAGAACAAAAGCCGGGTGCGGTCTGCCTCCCTCATACGCATTATGCGCAGGCTTTTCGCTATTAAAAAGCCCTGAGGTAACTTATGATTTTCACGCAAAAGAGCGCAAAAAAATATACCTCATAAAGAGGTATATTTATTATAGCATATTAAATTGCCCTTGTCAAGCACATTTATGAACGCAATGTAAATTTTGCGTACAAGCTTACTTATCCTTGTTCTGGTCTTTCAGCTTGTTCTGCTCTTCTTCCATCATCTTCATAAGCTGTGCGAGAGCTGCGTTTGCGTCCTGACGAGGTGCGGCGGGACGGTTCGCGGGTCTGTGCTGTGCGGGTCTGCGTGCGCCTGCGGGACGTGCGCCGTGCTGAGGAGGTCTCTTTCTCGGCGGCTGACCGTTTGCGGGGCGAGGGCTGTGTGCAGGCTCGGGCTTCTTTTCGGGAGCGGGCGCGGGTGCAGGCTCTTCTGTGGTAGCTTCCTGCGGCTCTTCCTTAGTGGTAACTGCCTCGTCGATCATCTTAGATGCGCGCTCGTAGTAAGCGGGGTCGATCTCGGGCTTAGCTTCCACGGCAGGCTCCTCTGCGGGGACTTCCTGCTGAACAGGTGCGGGAGCGGGCTCTTCGGTCTGTACAGGCTGAACGGGCTGTGCCGGCTCTTCATAAACAGGCTCTTCCACAGGCTGCTCAGGCTCTTCGTAAACGGGTGCAGGAGCGGGACGCTCAGTTTTGCGCATCATGGAAGCGTACTTGTCCTCAAACTCTTCCTGATATGTATCCTTAGGCTTTTCAGATGTGTAAACTTCGTCGTTTTCACCGCCGTAGAGGAAATCGTCGAGGGTAACGTTCTCATCGCCTTCGTCATCATAATCCTCATCGTCGTCATCATAATCATCGTCGTTAGAGCGGCGCGCGATAGCCATTATCAGCTCGATAACTACGAGCAGCACCAGCGGAGCGGCTATGCAGATAGCCATGCCAAAAGGCGTTGCCACGAAGGAGATTATCTTGCCCGCGGTCATGTAATAGCTGGTAGCTATGCCGATAATATCATCGCTCTTGAGGTCGTAATGCTTATCGGGGGCGCTGTTCTGGTAAACTGTGTAAACTACGCCGTCTACCGTATCACCCTTAGAGCTTACGTCCAGCAGCCAGCCCACGGTAGTGCCTTCGCCTCCTACGTTTTTGCAAAGCACTGCGTAACCCGTCTTATCGGGTGAGGGCACGCCCTCCGCCGCGATAACGAGCGAATTTTTCGGCGAGTCTGGCACCATGTTGTCGCTGTCCATCAGGTAGAAGCTGTATCCGCCGATAGTAACTACCGAGTCCTCGTTTTTAAAGAGCTTTGAAAGTCCGAAAACTATCAAGCCTTCCAGTATTATGAAAACGATAAAAAATATCGCAACATTTTTAGCAGCCGAAGATTTTTTCTGCTTTGTCTGTGATCTGCTCATCTTTCTTTACCATTCCTTCCAAAATTTTATCTCTGATACGCATACTTTCCATATGCGTACCATATACACAAGTCTATTATACCACACTTCAAAACAAATTTCAACACTTTTTTATAATTCGCCGCAAATTTTTTCTCAGCTCTCAAACTGCGAATTGTAAAGCTTAGCATAAAAGCCTTCTTTCGCCATAAGTTCGCCGTGAGTTCCCTGCTCTACTATATGGCCCGCATTCATTACCAGAATACAGTCGGCTTCCTTTATCGTGGATAAGCGGTGGGCGATTATGAAGCTCGTTCTGCCCTCCATCATCTTGTTGAAAGTTTTCTGAATGAGTATCTCGGTACGGGTATCTATCGAGGAGGTCGCCTCGTCGAGTATCAGCATCGGCGGCAGTGCGAGCATTACGCGCGCTATGCAAAGAAGCTGTTTCTGACCTGCCGAAAGCGTTCCGCCATCCTCAGTTATCACGGTGTCGTAGCCGTTTTCAAGTCTGCGGATAAAGCCGTCGCAGTAAGCCGCTTTCGCTGCCGCTTCTACGTCCTTGAACTCCGCGTCGGGGCGGGCGTAGCTGATGTTTTCGCGTATAGTGCCTGTTTTCAGCCAAGTGTCCTGCAATACCATGCCGTATACCGAGCGCAGCGAGTCGCGCGTGCAGCTCTTTATAGGCAGACCGCTTACCGAAATGCTGCCCTTGTCCGCGTCGTAAAAGCGCATGAGCAGATTTATAAAGGTAGTCTTGCCGCAGCCCGTAGGGCCGACTATCGCGATGCGCTGACCGGGCTTTACGTCAAGGTTAAATTCCTCAATGAGCGGAACTTTCGGGTCGTAAGAGAAGTACACGTTTTCCGCGTGCATAGTGCCGTCCACCTCGGTAAGCACATGAGCGTCCTCCGCGTCGGGTATCTCCTGCGGCTCGTCGATAAGCTCGAATACGCGCTTTGCACAAGCGAGCGCGCCCTGAAGCTCGGTGATAACGCCCGAGATCTCATTGAAAGGCTTGGTGTACTGGTTAGCGTAAGTGAGGAAGCAGGAGAGCATACCTACCGAGAAATGTCCGCCGATAACGGATATAGCGCCGACTATGCCTACCGCCGCGTATACAAGACCGTTTATAAAGCGGGTAACGGGGTTGGTCATAGATGAGAAAAATATCGCGCTTACGCTTACGTCGCTCAGGCGCTGATTTACTTCGCCGAAGCCCTCCTCAGCCTCGTCCTCGTGGGCGAAAGCTTTTACTGTTTTCTGGTTGCCCGTCATTTCCTCAACGAACGCCGTCAGCTCGCCTCGCACCTGCGACTGCTGTTTGAAAAATTTGAAAGTGTTGTTAGCGATGTAGCGCGCTGCAAAAAGCGAGATCGGCGTGAGCACTACCACTATAAGGGTTATCTTCACGTTTATCGAGAGCATAAAGCCCAGCGTGCCGACAATTGTAACAACGCCCGTAAAAAGCTGAGCGAATCCCATTATCAAGCCGTCTGAGATCTGCTCGATGTCTGAGATAAGTCGGCTGATTATATCGCCTTTGGGGTGAGAGTCGATGTATCTCAGCGGCAGACGGTTCAGGTTCGCAAAAGCGTCGTTTCGCAGGTCTTTTACCGCCGAGAAAGCTGTTTTGTTGGTGCAGAGCGTCATTGCGTATTGCGAGAGCGCTACTATAACGATAGTGACCGCGAATTTCACCAGCAGCGGTTTCAGCCCCGCGAAATCTACCTTGCCGGGGGCGATTATAAGGTCTACCGCGTGACCCGTTAGTATAGGCGCGTAAAGGGTAGCCGCTACGTTTATGACTGCGAGCACCAGCGCCGCTGTAAGCTCTTTTCTGTATGGTTTAAGATAGCGGAGAAGCGGCTTTACCGCCGAAGCGCTGCCCTGCTGCTTTACGGGTAACTTAGCCATTTTTCTTCGCCTCCTCTGCTGTAAGCTGCGACATACAGATCTCCTTGTAAACTTCGCAGTTGTCAAAAAGCTCTTCGTGCGTGCCGATGCCTGCCATTCTGCCGTCGTCGAGCACTATTATCTTATCCGCGTTGCGTATGGAAGATACGCGCTGCGAAACTATGAACACCGTCATGCCCTCGGTCTTTTGCGCGATGGCTTTTCTCAGCGCCGCGTCGGTAGCGAGGTCGAGAGCGGAGGCGCTGTCGTCGAGAATGAGTATCTCTGGATCGCCTACCAGCGCGCGAGCTATCGTAAGGCGCTGTTTCTGACCGCCCGAAAGGTTTCTGCCGCCCTGTTCAAGTTCATAATCGAGCCCCTTCGGCTTTTGCGAAACGAAGTCGAGAGCCTGCGCTATATCGAGGGCTTTCATTATCTCTTCATCGGCAGCGTTTTTATCGCGCCACTGCATATTCTCGCGGATAGTACCTTTGAAAAGCACAGCCTTCTGCGGAACTATGCCCACCATAGCGCGCAGCTGCTCGAAAGGATAATCCTTTACGTTCACGCCGCCCGCGAGCACCTCGCCGCCCGTAACGTCGTAAAAGCGGGGGATAAGGGTCACAAGCGTAGATTTTCCGCAGCCCGTACCGCCGATAACGCCGATAGTTTCGCCGCGCGCCGCAGTGAAGTTTATATCGTCGAGCGAGTCGCGCTCAGAGCTTACATAGCTGAACTTCACGTTTCTGAATTCTACTGCGGGAGCTTCTGCTTTTTCGGTGATGTGCTTGCTGCCCTCGTCGGTGAGCGAAGAGGACTTATCGAATATCTCAAGTATTCTCAGTGAGGAAGCCTGCGCCTTGGTAAGAGTCTGTATCAGCTCGGCAAGGCGGATAAGCGAAAGCAGTATCTGCGTCATGTAGTTTACAAGCGCGATGACCTCGCCCTGAGTGATGCCGCCGTGGTCTACGCTGATACCGCCGCACCATATGATAAGCATAGTGGCGATATTGACTATAACGTATGTCAGCGGGCTCATCACAGCGGAAACTTTTCCCGCGCCTACCTGCATTATCTGAAGCGCTTCGGTTTCCATTCGGAAGTCCTTCTCCTCGTCGTTCTGACGCGAGAAAGCGCGGATAACTCTAACGCCCGCGATGTTTTCGCCCGTGAGAAGGGTCGTCTTATCCAGCTTTTTCTGTATCTTCTTGTACATCGGCACAGTGCGGTGCATAACGTACCAAATCACCGCGCAGAGCAGGGGTATGGAAGCTAAAAAGATGAGAGTCAGCTTTACCGAGATGGAGAGCGCCATTATAACAGCGCCGATAACGATAAAAGGCGCGCGCAGGAAAAGGCGCAGAAGCATATTTATGCCCGTCTGCGCGGTGTTGATGTCAACTGTCATGCGCGTTACCAGAGTGGAGCTTCCTATTTTATCTATCTCGGCGTGCGAGAAGGTGTTTATGTGGCGGAAAAGGTCGTTTCTCAGCTCAGTGCCAAAGCCTACCGCTGCTTTTGCCGCGAAATACTGCGCTGTGAGCGATGCGGCAAGACCCAGCACGCCGAGCATCACCAGCACGCCGCACATACGGTAGATGTACGGCTTATCGGAATTTTTTATACCTATGTCGATGATGTTCGCCATAACTATCGGCACTATCAGCTCAAATATAGCTTCGAGGAATTTGCCGAGCGGGCCGAGAATGCTCTCTATCTTATAATTTTTCAGATAGCGGAATAATTTCACCATTTTATTACATATCCCCTTTGAAAATTATTGTTGACATTATTGACTTATTTGCGCGGCATGTGTTATAATATAACAAACACCGGAGGTAAACTTTTATGAACAGTATAACTCAGCTTGACCTCAGCCTGCTGGAAGCGCTGCAAAGACTTCACTGCAAGGCGCTGAACGTATTTTTCGGCGCTTTCACCTATATGGGCGAGGCGGGCGTTTTTTGGATACTCGCGGGCATCGTGATGCTCTTTTTCGCAAAACGCCGCCTCACAGGCTGCACGGTGCTCACCGCCCTGCTTCTCGAGCTTTTGCTGAATGAACATCTTGTAAAAAAGCTGATCCGACGTCCAAGGCCATTCACCTTACAGCCCGCGCTCGATACCGTGATACCGCACCCCGGCAGCTTTTCGTTCCCCTCGGGGCACACCGCAAGCTCTTTCGCCGCGGCCACCGCCATTTTCATGTACGATAAAAAGCTGGGCACGGCGGCGTACATCGTCGCGGCGCTTATCGGCTTTTCGCGCAACTATTTCGGCGTGCACTACCCTACTGACGTGCTTGCGGGCGCGCTTTTTGGCGTGCTGATAGGTCTGCTGGCTTTCGCCATAGTAAAAGGCGTAAGCAGGCTTTTCTCAAGGCGCTGAATTATCCGACGTATCAGCCTTATCGGCGTCAACGTTTATCATAATACCCACCTTAGCAAGAAAGCGGGCGAGCGTGTGCTTATCCAGTTGGAAAAGCCCCGTTTCGCCCGTTACTTTTTCATAAGCCACCCGCTTGAACTTCACATAAGCTTCGCTGTAATCAGCCGACATATACACCAGCGCGAGAATGTACTCGTTCTTCACAGCGTAATAATTGACGGGCGTGAGATTCATGACGCTCTGCGGGTCGCGCTGCATATCGGCGGCAAGCTCGTCCAAGTCGGTATCGACAAGGCTTATCTTGCGGCATTTCAGCTCGCGAACGTGCTTTTCGAGCGCAGTTTCAGTACTGCCGCCCTTTTTCTTTTTAAAGATACCGAATATCGACATACCCGCCGCCCCTTTCGCATGAACATATTTAATTTATTATATCACCATACTGTCACAAAATCAAGGAATGTTATGTGAACAATATATTTCCTGCAAAAAAGCGCACGACCATGAAAAGCCGTGCGCTGAAATTTTAGGCAATACCGCACAACTATTGTGTGCAGATCGCGTCGTCAGATCGCCTAAAGCCGACAACGCTTAACTCGAGTTAAGCTAGGAGGTTTTGGGTGATATGACGGAAAATTGTTTTGGCTTCGCAAAAACGCAAGCAAGATATGCACAAAGCCGCTAGGCGGTAGTTGTGCGGTGTTGCCTTTATAGCTTAGTCGAGCTTGCCGCCGCAGATCTCGCAGAAGCCGCCCTCTTTCTGCTTATTGCCGCAATGCTGGCAGGTGTGGAACTGCAGAGCCTGCGCGTTCTGATAAGGGTTCTGCCGGTAGTTATTCTGCTGATAATAGCCCTGCTGACCGTACTGGTTGTACTGACCCTGACCATACTGGTTATACCGGTTCTGATTTGGGTCATACTGATTTTGGTACTGATTATACTGATTAGGATTTTGGTACTGGCTGAACCGGTTGTACGGGTTGTAAGAATTCTTCTTATTGTTTATCAGAATAAGCGAGATAACAAGACCGATAAGCCCCAACAGCCATGTCAGCAGGAAGTACGGTGCGAATGAAAGCCCTTCCGCCTTAGCTTTATTGCCGATAACAATGCCAACAACTATCCATACCAATATCCTTACAAGCTGTATAGATGAATACGCTATGCTGCCGTCAGCCAATATTGCTGAAATATCCATGAAAACTTCCTCCTATAATTTTCTGTAATATTATTATACATTATAAAAGAAAAAATGTCAATAGAGTAATCCGCGCGCGTATTTATAAAAATAGCACAATTCGCATTGTTGATAACGCAAATTTCATTGTGCAAGTATACAAAGTAAATTTTTTTTGCAAAAAAGTGTTGACATATGCGGGATCTTAGTGTATAATATATCATGTTGTGAAACACAAGCAACGAAAACCTAAGTAACATGGAAGCTTAGCTCAGCTGGGAGAGCATCTGCCTTACAAGCAGAGGGTCATAGGTT
>OHTF01000426.1_pt1 | contig 17632 bp, 12 predicted proteins | sample 1578811 | NCBI WGS metagenome assembly OHTF01 (sample SAMEA3879571, study PRJEB24766) | human gut metagenome | biome: human-associated habitat; feature: feces | place: USA | collected 1985/1987
GATATGAGAAACCGGATTTCATTACCATCAACCGTTTCCGCAACCGGGTGAAGAATGAAATCAACGAGGTGTTTACCCAAACCGTACTCCTTCTCTCTTCCAAAGGCTTCATCAGCTTGAATGTGGAATACATTGACGGGACAAAGATTGAGTCCAAAGCCAATAAGTATACTTTCGTCTGGCGGAAAACGGTTGAGCGGAACCGTGAACGCCTGATGAAGAAGATACATATCCTGCTAGGGCAGATAGACAATGTCATCGCCCAGGAGAACTCATCGGAAAGCAATGAGGAGATTGAGTTCACTCCGGCCATGCTGACTGAAATGGCAGGAGAATTGCGTCAAGCACTCGAACAGGTTCCTGAACCCTCCACGAAAGAGGAAAAGACTGCGTTGAAAAAGAAACGCAAACAGCTGAAGGAGTTGGAAGAGCACAGGGACAAGCTACAGGAATACGACAACCGTCTGGACACGCTGCAGGACAGGAATTCCTATTCCAAAACGGACAATGACGCTACTTTCATGAGAATGAAGGAGGATGCCATGCGTAACGGCCAGACAAAGCCCGGTTACAACCTCCAGATCGGCACCGGGAACCAGTTCATTACCGACTTTGCACTCTTCCCGAACCCTACGGATACACTGACCCTGATACCTTTCCTGCAATCCTTCTCAAGCAGATATGACAGATTGGCCGGTACGGTGGTTGCTGATTCCGGTTATGGATCTGAGGAGAATTACCGCTTCATGTCAGAGAACGGTATGGAAGCCTACGTCAAGTACAACTACTTTCACATGGAACAGTGGCCGGGATTAAACTGTGAAAACTGCATTCGGATATGTCAGCGAAAATGCCGGATACAGAGCCGTCAGATGTGAAGGCTGTCCGCTAAGATGTCGATGTTTTAAGGCAAAGGGAAACAGAACGATAGAATTAATCACAGACTTAGAAGATACAGGTAGAAAACCAAAGAGTTGTTGTGTTCCAAGAAAGGACTGAAACACGGAGGACAGAGATGTATAGAACCGGAAGTAGTGTTCGGACAAATAAAATACAATATGAACTACAAACGTTTCCGCCATTTGGAAAGGATAAGGTCTTCATGGATTTTTCCTTCTTGGCCATTGCCTTCAATATAAAGAAAATGTGTGCAAAAATGATAAAAGAAGGTATGAATTGGCTGATGAAACTGTTTTATAAGCTTACAACTGCTATTTTTAGATGTTGGGAACAAACAAATCAAAGAAGTATCCAAAATATCGCAACTTAAAAAAATGAACCGATTTTTATAGTCAACGAAAAAAAGAAGGTGCATCGTGCATTACGACACGCCTCCATAGGATTCCATGTGTCTTGACGCTGACAAGCTTCAAGCGGGTCAGGAACTCCGTCATCCGGCCGGCAAAGGCTGTGGGATGACTTCATCCGAGAGTTCGACAGTATCAAACTGCACGACAAGAATGGAAGGACCTACTCCCCGAAGACCAACCTCAGAGGCAGCAAGGGGACGGTATGGCTGTATCTGGAATCCCGAAGCTGAGTACCGTTTTTTCACGGTGCATACTGCCGTATGGATAAAAACGGTTGTATCAATAACGACCATGACATCCACATCCGGGCACAGCGTGCAGCCGAACGGGTGGCCCTGAAACGGGGCTGGACGTGTTCAACGATGAATTTGACTACCGGGAGACAGCCAACAGCCGTGACCTCACGGACATGGCTGCGGCACTTTTCGTCGGGATGCTCGATACTCCGGCGGTTCCTTCGGGAGGTGGTGGCGGCAGTTCCAACGACCTGCCTTGGGGAAGACGCGAGGACGAGGACGAACGGGAATGGGCACGCCGGTGCGCCCGTGAAGCGGCAAGGGTAATCGGAAAGAAACCGAAGACAGGACGAAAAAGATAACAGCCTATGAATAAAAAATTCGATTTCTCGGAAATAGACGGGGCACTTCCGACTGCCGAAAAAATGCAGGAGCAAGACCGCATAATCGATGCGCTGAAAAACAATTATGAAGCTGTCCGCATTCTTAGTGCCAACGTGGAAAAGCTCGAAAACAGACTTTCGGAAGCCCTGCCCAAAATGGACGGGGCTGTTTCTTCCCTGCGTGGGGCAAGCACGGTCACACTCGGCGAGGAAGCGAGAAAGACGCTTGAACAGGAGGGAGAGAAAATCTGCCGGAAGATGGCCGACAGGATGGAACGGGAATGCGCAAGGCTAGCCGGACGCCTCTCGGCGAATGACCGTGTGCTTATCTCCGCAACCGCTTTCTGGTGTATGGTAGAGGCAATCATCTCCCTCGCGGCGGCTTTCGTTTGTACCTGCGCCGCGAACGCTCGTCTTATACATAGCATATTGCTGTGGGAAGTACTCGGCTGTACCGCTGCTTTTCTCGTTGTCTGTGTCACGTTGACCATTTTTATATGCCGCAAGTTAAGACGAGAATGAAACATTACCAATTAAATAAATATAAGTATGACAACAGTAAAGGTGAAATTCCGCCCGTCAACAGTCGAAGGCCGTCCGGGCACTATCGTTTATTTTGTAACTCACCGCCGTGTCGTCAGGCAAATCACAACCGGTTATAAGGTGTTCTCTCATGAATGGGATGATAAACAGTCAAGACCTGTTTCGGCACCGGCTGGCGAACGGATAACCGTTATTCAGACAATAATCCGAAAACTGGAGGAGAATTTGGAAAAGCTGAACAGGATTATTGAAAGATTCGATCTGCTACGACGAGGTTATTCATCTGAAGATATAATTATGGAGTTCCGGTGCACCGAAAAAGAAAATACCCTTTTTATATTCATGGAGAATCTCATCGAGCGACTCTGCCAATTAAATCACATCGGTACGGCCAAGAACTACCATACCGCACTCGGCAGCTTCAAATGATTCCGGGATAACAAGGACGTTCCGTTGGCAGTAATAGACCAGATGATAATGGAAGATTATCAGGTATACCTGAAATATACATTGACTGTTATAGTAAATAACTAAATATTTTTAGAGCATTGCGTATCAGTAATATATTAAATGTGATGATTTCTAGGTCTTAATAAAGAAGCAATAGTTATTTATGAGATATAAAGAACTTATCATTTTACAAAAAATAGGAAGGTAAAAATACATATAATACCCCTTTGTAGGTAATATTTCCTTATCATAAATGATTATGTATAACAATCTAATATAAATTAATATCAACTGACTACTAATACGATAGCTACACACAATAAATAGAAATATATAATTTAAGTAATATTATATGCATACAACAATTTATTAAAAATACCTAATAATTGGTATTGATGGATTTAGCTAAACAAACGAACTTTGCGGGCAAAAAATAAAGCAAGATGGAAAACCTATATGAATTGTTGGAAGAAGCAGCACATAAAGTGCCGACAAAAGGAATTGTTATTGTAAATAATAGTCAATGTGATCTTTTTCTAACTTATTCAGAGTTACGAGAAAAATCTAGAAAAATAGCTTTTATTTTAAAATCTTACTATCAAGTAAAGCCTGTCAGTAAGATAATAATCTCTGTTGAAAAATCCGAAAATTTTATATTATTATTTTGGGGATGTGTTATGGCAGGTTGTATACCCGTTTTAATGCCTTCTGTACAATTCAGTAATAAGAACTCTATTGCTTTTGAACGCCTAAAGAATGCAATTGATATATTAGGTGTAGTTACACTTATAACAAATGATATTAATCTATTTGAATATTATAAATCTTCATTTCATAAAGCTGTGTGTGTTGAAGATATTATGAAACAATTGGATTTGTTGCAAGATTATTCTTTACACATACCTAAAAGAGATAGTAAAGATTTATGTGTTATTCAGTTTTCATCAGGAAGTACAGGGGCACCCAAAGGAGTCATGCTTAGTTTTAACAATATTTTAACTAATTTGAAAATAAAAACTCTTGCGGATGAAATTACAACTGAAGATACTTTGATTCACTGGATGCCATATTTTCATGATTATGGTCTATTTGGAAATCATTTGGTTTGTTTGTATAACCAAATTACAGAAATAAAAATAGAGCCTTTTTCCTTTTTAAGAGATCCTTTGATTTTTCTAAAGAAAATTTCCGAATATCAAGTAAGTATTTGTGGCGGTACGACACCTTCAGGATTGGATTTGTTAATTCAAAAGTTAGAACAATCTAATGACATAAAAGAATTGGATTTATCTCAAGTGAAGACTCTTTCAATTGGAGCAGAAATGGTTCCATCTAATTTATACGTCCGATTATCCCCCCTTTTTCAACTTGGGTTTAATCGAAATGCATTCCGCCCTTCATATGGAATGGCTGAAACAACATTGATTGTTTCTTCCTGTTTACCGGGTTATGGAAATAAAAATATAAGAATAAATAGAGAGGCGTTCTATGAAGGGATTATCAAATTAGTCGATAAACAACAAGATTTTTGTGAATTTGTTAGTGCAGGTAGAATATTACCAGGCTTACAAGTACGCATTGTTAAAGACGGTATTCCTCAAAATAATTTAAATTTAGGAGAGATTCAAGTAAAAGGCGCTTGTGTCATGTCTGGTTATTATAATGACATACAATCAACAGATGAAGTATTAAAAGACGGTTGGTTAAGTACAGGAGATTTGGGCTTTTTTGATTATAACAATATTCTTTATATAGTAGGTCGAAAAAAGGAAACAATTATAGTAAATGGACAAAACTTTCATCCTTTTGATTTAGAAAATTGTGTCTTAGAGAAATTTGGTCTTTCAATTGAAAAAACTGTATTTACATCTTTTTATTCTTCTACAGAAAATCGTGAAATTGTACTTCATTTCTTTGTATTATCAAGAAAAATGTCGGAAGAACAAATAAGACAATTAATAAATGAATGTAACGCATTTCTAGCAGACAAAGTTGGATTTGCTCCAGAATACTCTATAAAGATAAAAAAAGGAGAAATACTCAGAACTTCTAGCTCTAAAATAAAACGTCGATCTATGGCAAAGTATTTTGAGCAAGGACAGTATAATAAATCAATTGTAAAACTAAACAAAGAATCTCATAATATGGATTATTTATTGGTTCTCAAAAAAATATGGTCAGAAGTTTTAAAAACAAACCTCATTCATATAGAAGATAACTTCTTTTCTTTAGGAGGAGACTCAATACGCAGTATGATGGCTGTTTCTAAACTTGAAGAACTGTTAAATATTAAATTAGAAAATAGTTTCTTCTATAAATATCCGACCTTAGTCTCTCAAAAACATTATCTTGAACAATATTTATTAAAAGAACTTCAATCTCCTTTAAATGAATATGAACTGTTAGTTCGAGAGTTTATCAGCGAAGAAATAGGAATTCCCTCTTTAGAAATACAATATACAGAAAATATTATAACTAAAGTGACTTCTTTTGCCGCTGTATATCAAATGATGAAGCGCTTAACTGAAGTTTTTGATAAAATAACATTAGATGATATAAAAGATAAAACTTGTATACGAGATATAGCACAAACCATTAAGGAACGCTATGTAACTCCAGAGGGGTATTCTTTTCCGTTAATGGATTTCCAAGAAACATTATTCTATCACAGTAAAAGTTTTATCCGTAATGAACCGACAGGATTAAGTTGTTATATCATTTGTCGGACACAATTGAAAGGTTTTTTTGATCCAGCATGTTGGGGCAAGACGTTAAATCACATTATTAACTGTCATCCATTGTTACATTCTATTCTTTCCGAAGAGTCGGATAAACCTGAGATGATAACTCTTCCTGAATATCCGACATTTAAAAGTTCTTATGAAGATATAACTTCAATGAACAAAGAACAACAGGAAACATTCTTTTTACAAAAGGACGAAAAAGATCATGATCACAGATTTGACCTTAAAGAGTATCCTTTATTCTATTGTAATATTTATAAAACAGGGGAAGATGAACATGAATTAATTATACATATTGATCACCAGATAATTGATGGTTTCAGCTTTTTTCAATTCCTTCAAGAATTAACATCAACTTATGATCAGTTTATCGCTGGTAAAGAAATAACTGTTGAACAAGAAAAAGGTCTAACTTTTTCTGACTATGTTTTTGTGGAGAGATTCAGAAGGCAAACAAAGCGATATCAGAATGCAATGGATTTTGCCCTAAAGGTGTTTAAAGATTTACCAGAGAAAATATCTATTCCCACGAAATGTCAGCCATCTTTAATAAATAAAGTCCATTTTAATACCTTACATACGGAATTGGATTCTTTATTGATGAATAAAGTTCTTGAAATCAGTTCTCATACTTCTGGTATATGCCTTAATTCCTTACTTATGGCATGCTATTTTAAACTGATGAATTTGTGGTCTGGACAAAATGATCTCATTATCAACATGCCTGTATTTAACAGGGAACAGCATTTACCTAATGCAAAAAATATAATAGGTAGTTTTCTTGATATTTTCCCTGTCCGTATCCAAACATCTCCACAAGAACCGATTGTTTCTATTGCACGTAAGATAGAACAATTTGTACGAACCATGCTTGAGTATCCAATATCTTCAATAGAATTGTCCAGAAAAATCGCAGAACAGGAAGGCTTAAAACAAAGCTCTTTGAGTGCAATTATTTTTAGTAATTCTATCAATATGCTTCCCAAAGGTATCAGTCATTCATCTAGATATTTGACAATTGGTGCGCCTAAAGTACAGACAGGTGCACCTGGTACTTATATAGACCTTGTTATGTATACATGGGAAAATAAATGGTGTTTTGATTGGAATTATGTTCGTGAGCTATTTGATGCGGAATACATACAACTACTTTCTGAACAATTCACGTCTATGCTTAACCAATTGGTAGATGATACAAACACTAAGGGATACGAAGAGCGTTCATGTTCAAATATACTCCCTCTCTTCTATATAAAATTATTGGAGCAAACAAATAAAACAGAACATGCTTATCCTCTTAAAACAATATATGAACAGATCAGTAATACTGTAGATTTGTATCCTAATAGAGAGGCGATCTCTTATCAAGGAGTTTCTTTAACTTATACAGAGTTTTGGAAAAAAGCTAATCAGATGGCGCATTTCTTACGTTCTCTTGGAGTGGTACGAAATTCTAAGGTTGCTTTATTACTGAACAGAACGCTTGATTTGCCTATAGTACAACTTGGAATTCTTTTAGCAGGTGGGGCGTATGTGCCAATTGACCCTTCTTATCCTTCGGATAGAATACAGTATATGATAAATGACTGTGGAGCAGAAGTTCTTGTAACTCAAGGAATACATGTAGACAATATTAATAGTTCATATACCCCCAACATTAAACATTGTGTGTTACTTGATGATGATTCTATTCCTTTACCTGATACATATCGTCGATACACCGTAAATGATATAAATAGTCAATCTATGGATAATATAGTACCTTGTAATACTCCTGATGATTTGATTTATATGATTTATACTTCTGGTTCAACAGGACAACCTAAAGGTACAATGCTTAGGCATAGAAATGTATCCAATTTTTTGAATTATGAGAAAGAAGCGTTTAATGTAAACTGTAATAACAGGTTTGCTTTAATAACATCGTATTCCTTTGATATGACTGTTACTTCTAATTGGCTACCTTTCATTGCCGGAGCTTCTTTACACATTCTTTCCGATAATGCAACTAAAGATATAGAGAAACTTCTGTATTTTATAGATGAAGAAAAAATCAATTTTTTGAATGTAACTCCCTCTCATTTTTCAATGTTGGTAAATACGTTGGGATTTTTGGAGAGACCTGTAAACCTATCACCCAATATGACTATTATGCTGGGTGCTGAAATTATCAATGTTTCGGATATAAACAGGTGGTTAGAAAATTATCCTTTGCACAAATTTATTAATGAATACGGCCCTACAGAAACAACGGTGGCTTCCACTTTTTATCCTATCCCGATTGAAGAAGACGGCAAATGTCATTTAAATATAGTTCCAATAGGGAAACCGATTTATAATACACAAGTATATGTATTAAATGATAATTTAGAATATACACTACCAGAAGTTCCTGGTATCCTTTATATTGGAGGCGAGGGAGTGTCATGTGGTTATTTGAATAAAGAAGAGAAAACGAAATCTGTATTTATCAATAATCCTATTACTCATGAAGGAATTGTATATAATACAGGAGACGTTGTAAAGATGACTGTAACTGGCGATATTGTATTTGTAGGACGTAAAGATTTTCAAGTAAATGTCAGAGGGTATAGAATTGAATTAGGAGAAATAGAGAATGCTTTATTAAAAGTATCAGGTATTACAGAGGCTTGTGCAGAGATTCAATATGATGTAAACAAACAGCCTGTAGTTGTAGCTTTTTATGTTACAGCAAATAATTGTGATTTAGAATACAAGGATATAATGTCTGTTCTGCAAATGAAGATACCTCACTATATGTTACCTTCCGCAATGGCTAGAATAGAGCAGATTCCAATTTCTGCCAATGGAAAAACAGACAAGAAGCAATTACCCAATATTGCGAATCAGAAACAAAATTTTGTTAAAAGGGATATTGTAGGTCCAAGGAATGAAAGGGAAAAACAAATAACCTTAATCTGGGAAAAGGTATTAGGGATACCAGAGGTAGGTGTATTTGATAATTTCTGGGATATAGGAGGCGACTCTATCCGATCTGTAAGGTTAATAAAAGAATTAAAGGAGGTCGGATTAACCAACATCAAATTAAAAGATTTATTCGATAAACCTACGATAGCCGAACTGCTTGAACAAGAAATAGAGAATAATAAAGTTGAGAATCTCATTTGTATGAAAAAGGTTTCTACTCCATATGCAAAACTTATATGTCTTCCATATGCAGCAGGAACCCCTGGTATGTATAGTACATTTTCTGGGGATTTTACCGGAGAAATCAACTTATATACAGTACAATATCCGGGACATGGAGATGGACGTGAGATAAAGTCCTCTGTAGAAGAAGTTGGTGCGCTATTAGCCAATGAACTGAAAGAGGCTGATAAAGAGATTCCTTTGTTTATCATGGGATATTCTTACAGTTGCTATATTGCTTATGATATCTGTAAACGATTTGAACAAGAAAATATTCCGATACAGGGTATTATAATGATTGGTGGAACTCCTCCTACATTGCGTGATGACTTAATGCAATTCTTTTCAAATGACGATAATGCCCTTTTGGATTATTCACGTGCAAAAGATCTGTTGAATGAAGAATTGATCGCAACTTTATCAGATGAAGAAAAACATGAATATTTGCATGAGTTGAGAATGAATACTGTAGCAATGGTAAATTACAAGTTTCTTGATTGTAAATTGAAAACCCCATTATGTTCCATCGTCGGTAGAGAGGATGAGCCTACAATTCGAAACAATCAACATCTATGGAATAATTACTTTCAGAAAGTTTCTTTCCACCAATTGCCAGGAGGGCATGTTCTTATTACAAAATATCATGCGGAATTAGCTAAGTTGATAATGAATTATATAGAATTGCATGTATAAATATGCTTGTATTACCCTTTTCCGATATAGCAGTAGAAATTGTGGAAGATAGTCCTTTTGCTACTTCAGATAATCTCTTTAATGAGGAAAAAATATTCATTAAAAGAGAATGGTCTGAAATACGTCTTAAAACTTATATTTTGGGACGTTGTGCCGCACATCGTGCCTTACAGACTTTACAAAAGGAAATAGTTCCCATTTTAAAAGGAAGAGATGGTGAACCAATATGGCCATTTGACATAGTTGGTTCTATATCTCATAAAGATGCAATAGCAGTTGCTGCTGTTGGAAAGAAAAAGAGGTATAAGGGTATTGGAGTAGATATTGAAGATCAAACGACGATATTATCAAAAAAGGAATATTCTCTTTTTTGTACACCCCAAGAGATAGCGTGTATAGATAAGAAAGAATTTTCTCCTATTGACATTTTTTCACGTAAAGAAGCTATTCTAAAGGCATATTATACAGCATATAGTAAATTATGCAATTGGATTGATATTGACACGATAAATGTATCTAAAGCTTCCAATGTAACTATAATATGCATGTTAAAAAAAAATTTTATTATAAACCTATGTTGTGTAGAAAAGTAAAAACAATTTTAGTCATTATGGGAATATGTTGTTTCCCTATGATATCTTGGGCACAAGTTTTTCTTTCTGGTCGAATCGTAGATAAAAAGACAAATGAACCTGTTGTAGGAGCTTCTGTATATATACGAAAAAATCAGGTTGGAGATAATGCAAATGATAATGGGTTATACAGAATAAAATTACCTCAAAACGGAACGTATCTTGTAGAGGTTTCTTTTATCGGATACAAAACAATAAAACAGTCTGTTACTGTAAATAGAAATACAACTAAAAATTTCTTTTTGGAAGAAAGTACAGAAGTGTTGAATGAGGTCGTGGTAAAAGCATCCTCACAGCAGGCAGAAATAAATCATATACGTAAAAGTCCTATGGCTGTAACGGTTGTTGATGGAGCAAAATTAAGAGGTCGTTCAACTGGAATTGAAGAAGTACTTACTCGTACTTCTGGAATCAAAGTTAGAAAATCCGGAGGTTTGGGTAGCTCTTCTAAAATGTCCATACATGGTCTGGAAGGAAAAAGAGTAGCTATTTATATAGATGGTTTTCCTTTAAATAGCCCCGATGGTTCATTTGATATAAACGACATACCTATTGATGCCATTAAATATATTGAGATATATAAAGGAATAGTTCCTGCTGAATATGGCAGTGATGGTCTGGGAGGAGCGATTAATGTTGTTACAAGAGAGGACGAGTGTGACTTGGTAGGCTTTACTCAGGAGTTTGCTTCATTTGGTACTTCCAAAACGTTAGTCAGTGTAAAAAAAATGTTTGAAAAACCAGGGATTCAAATTGGAGGAGGTTTTTTTCATAATAAATCGGATAATAATTATAAAATGACTTATCCTGTTTTTGAAACAAATTTACCTTCAAGTGCCTACCAAGAAGTAATAAGAAATAATGATTATTATAGGTCCACAATGTATAATGTAGGTTTAACATTTACAAAATTCTGGTTTGATAAGATTGAATTAGAATGTGCTTTTTATAACAATAAAAAGGGAATTCAGGCCTTAGATTTTGATTCACGTTTTTCTCATACACATGGGACAAACATTATGCCTACTTTAACTTTAGAGAAGAAGAATTTCTTATTTAAAAACCTTGAATTCAAGTCAGGTCTAGTAACTCCAATCATTCATACGCATTTGGTTGATACCGCTAGAACAAAACGGCAATGGGATGGAACCATAACAAATACAATGGGAGAAACTGATGATAATTTATTAAACTATTCAGATGACAAACAATTTGAAATCAGACATAAATTGAATTTAAAATACAAGTTAAAGCAACATACCTTTAATCTTAACAATCAATTCACATATTCAAGGTATAGACCTAAGGATGATTATACAGCAGAATATGTTGGTTTTGACCCTAGTGGTTTTCCCAGTAATATGAAGGGAAATACTTTGGGGTTAGCACATGAGTATTCTTCACGTAATAACAAACTTCAAAACTCTTTAATGTTCAGTCTATACTATTTAAATTCTGGAATATATAGAACAAGTGATAAAATTGTAGATGAATCTGAAAGTGTTAAGAAAGAACCGAAAAAAACAAAAATAAACAATTTTTACTATGGAATAAGTGAAGGAATCAGTTATGAATTTTTCAAAGGGGTGAGAGGTAAATTTTCCTTATCACATAACGTGAGGCTTCCTGATACGGAAGAATTGTTTGGAGACGGAGTGACAGTAAAGCCTTCAGTTGATTTAAATCCCGAAATAAGTAATAATATAAATTTAGGGTTAATCATGGATAAAAGTAATTTTATGGGGTTAAGTCGTTTTCAGTTAGAGACAAATTTATATTATATGTATATAACAGATATGATAAGTTTATTTCCTGCTGATATACGAATGATTTATACGAATTTGGGTAAGACTCAGATCATGGGGGGAGATTTTGATTTAAAAATAGATGTGACTCCACAGCTTTATAGTTATTTTAACTTAACCTATCAAGATATTCGGGATAAGCTAAAATGGACTACTAATGACCAAAGTGTGAAAAACCCGACTTATGATAAACAGGTACCCAATATTCCTCGTTTTTATTTTAACTATGGTTTAGAGTATCATACAGAGGGATTACTTGGGAAACATGAAATATCTAGAATCTATATAGACGCATCTTACGTTCATGATTTTGATTGGAGTTGGCAAATGAGTAACTTACCAGAACAGCGAAAGAAATGGTTAATTCCTCGTAGTCATCTTTTTACGGCAGGATTCCAGCAATCTATTTGGAAAAATAAAGTATCATTAGGGTTTGAAGTTGAAAATATATTCAACAAGGAGAGCTATATGGAATTTAAAAAGCCTTTACAAGGTCGTACTTTTAAAATTAAATTACGATTTAATTGGTTTGGTGATGAATCTTCAGGGGGAGCGATGAGTTTGTAATATTATAAATAATTATTTTAACTAAAAAAATAAAAAAATGAAAAATCAATGGTTTTTATTGTCGCTATTAGCGACCTTTTTAAGTTTTATTTCATGTAGTAAAGATGATCCGTTTCCAACAGATGAAGAAGACGATATGAGTTTTGTTCATAGTGTCACGGTGGGTGATAATGCTTATGTTAGTCTATTTAAAGATTTAAATGTAGAACAGACAAGTACACAAAATTCTTTGGTCTTTGCAAAAGAATCTTTTCTTTTTACTTATGGGGGTAACATTTATGTCTTAGAATCGATGAATGCCCGTTTATATAAGTACAGAGTCGAGAATGGTTTGCTAATTCAAGAAAAAGAAACGATGATTCTCCCTTCCGGTTCTCTTCCTGCATTCCTTACATTTGATTCAGAAGAAAAAGCTTATATATCATGCGTAGGATTGGGAAAATTGTATATAATAAATCCTACGACAATGCAAAAAACAGGTGAAATAGATTTATCTGAATATGCAATTGGGAAAGAAAGTGGTGATAAAAATCCTGAACCTGGTGCTTCGGTTATTAGAGATGGTATTTTATATGTAGGATTAGCTCAAGATAAGTCCCAGTTTAACCCTAATACTGGAGCTTATGTACTTTTGATTGATACAAAGACAGACAAGCCTATTAAAATGATATCTGATAATAGAGCTACAATGGCAACCGCTTATGAGTATTCAGGTGATCCTTTCATTGATGAAAAAGGCGATCTTTATATTTATTGTGTAGGAGGCTTCGGATATTTTGCAAACTGTACAGAAGGTTTCTTGCGTATAAAGAAAGGAGAAACAGACTTTGATCAGTCATACTATTTCCCAATAGAAACAATTAGTATACCGGACATAAAGGGTAATAAAGCAAATTATATTTATAGCAAAACATATACAGGAAATGGTAAGCTATATGGATATTTCAATGTTCCGGGATATGTTAGTAATCCACCTGATTATGTAAATGACAAATCAATGCAAACATTTGAAATAGATGTTTATAATAAAACTGTCAAAAAAATGAACTTTGACGGAACTACGGGTTGGTCATGTAGTCAATGTAAAGCAGGAGACTATATGGTGTTCGGGATGGCTTCTACTCAAGGAACAGGTTATTATCTTTACAACTATAAAGAAGATAAGTATGAACCTTTAAAGATAAAAACAGAAGGTAATCCCTTCAAAATTCAATATTTAAAATAAATAAAGACTGCCGGAAGCTAAAAGATTCCGGCAGCTTTTTAATTTTTATGGAATGAACAATCGTAATTATGACTGTATAATCATTATAAGTGTAATCTCAGGTTTATTTATCACAACCTGCGACTATCTAGTACAGATGAAAACTGTTGAAACAGATTATTTTGTTTCAAGACTACTTTCTTTAGAAGAAACTATTTTAAATTTATCATCTTTTGGATGTATTTTTACTTTTCCTTTTTGGATATTAGGGACATACTTCATATACACAACAATGTGTAAAGTTAATAAAAAGCTTGCGCTTATTAATACATTCTGTATATCTTATTCTTTATTGATGTTGGGGTTTTATCATTACAGCTATGCCATAATATATAGTATTGGTACATCAAAAATGATAATGCAAACAAATATAGATTGGCAATTATTAACAGGATCTAATATACCTTTTTTCCCCTTTATGTTTATTCTACTTCCAGTGACCTGGCTGATTGTTGGATTTAGTAACTTTTCATCCAAAGCTATAGTTCCTCGATGGTCTATAGTTGTGAACCCTGTTATACTAACAATTATTTTATCTATTGTCACTTGGATAATTCCCAAGACCGAATGCTTACTACCAGGCATTTTTAGTTTGGGGATCACTCTGTATTATATAATTTGTTGGATAAGCTTAAAAAAAGATAGAAATTTATGTCTAAAAAGAAAGTTTTAGTAATTGGTGGCACAGGGATTGCGGGACAATTTATTACAGATTACTTGCTACATTATCATGATATTTGTGAATTATTTATAGCATCAAGAGGTATTCATAAGATATCAGAGAAGAAAGTAAAGTTCATAAAAATGGACATACATGATACCCAAAATATAGAATCTGTTATTAAACAATTTGATATTATAATTTTGGCACTTGGTCCTTTTTCATGTGTAGGAACAGATATTTATACAATTTGTTTAAGAAATCACGTAATATGTGTTGATATTAATGATGACTATGGACATAGTGGACGTGTACTAGAAATAAAAAATGAGAACATAACAAATTTTCGGGGAACAATTTTTACAGGAATGGGATTATGTCCAGGGTTGACAACTTTCATGCTAGAATATGCTGCAGAACAATTAAAAAAAACTGTTTTAGAAGCCGAATTGAGAATCTATTTTGGAGCAGGTGTTGTTTCTGGAACAGCTTCAATAATCAATATGTTTGAGGGTTTTAAAGATGACCTGATGCTCCTTTCAGAAAGGGAAATCCGAAGAATAAAACCAACTAAATATCATTCAGATAGAACTTTTACTTTTGATCGTTTTCATTCCAATATGCCATTAATATTCTTTTCTAGTCCTGAAATAAGGACTATACAACGAGCTAGTCGATTTGAAGAACTACAAAATTTTGATTGTGCTTTTCATCTGCAAAATCTTCCTATGGGCATAGTTCCCTTACTAAGAAAGAGCTCTTTTATTAGAAAATTGATTTGTAAAATGGTCAATAAACAACAGGGGCAATTGGAGAAAAATGAGAAAAACGAGAAATCTGTGATAGTATGTACTTATGTAAGAAATCAAAATTCTATTGTAAAATGTTTATTGCACTCAGATTCCTCATTTAGATTAACAGGAGTATTTTGTGCGGTAATTGTGCTCTCGATAATAAAAGGATGTATACCAATTATGCCTGGCATCTTTACTTTTGAAGACATAAATATCAATCTGCACATGTTAAACGAAATATTAAAAAACAACAACATAAATATATCTATAGAGGAATAGTATTATGGTTTATAATAAATATATAGGAATAATAGGTGGAACTGGAACAATTGGTTCTATTATAGTTAAATATTTATTACAACTACAAACTCACTTCCATGTTTTAATTGGTGGTAGGAGATCCATAAAAGAAATATCTATGTCTACATTTTATAATAGTGAGCGACTTAAGTATAACCAAATGAACTATAACAATGATGTAGAATTGGATAATTTTTGTTCTCAATGTTTGTTGGTTATTAATGCTGTTGGACCTTCATTTAAAATAAATGACAAGATTGCCTTACATGCATTAAGAAATAATTGCCACTACATCGATATAGGAGGATATGGCATTTTGCGTGATTTATTAAAACCATATGAAAAAAGCATTGAAGCTCAGAAACTTTGCTTTATTATAGGTGTTGGTTGGATGCCTGGTATTTCAGGCGTATTTTCTAAAACTATTATAGAGACTCATTTAAACAGCCCAGAAAATACTAATTTTAATATCTATTATGGTGCTGTTGATAATTGGTCATATAGTTCAACTTATGATCTGGCAGCATCATCTATGGGAAAAACACGTTCCTATGTTTATTCTCATGGAAAGGAAATACAGGTGTCTCCTTTTCGATATACACATCACAAATTTTTTCCTTTCATTGGACATAAAAAAATATGTATGCCATCATTTGACGAACAATTAACTCAATTGGCTACTTCTTTAAAACAAATAAGAAAGATATCAACATTCATTATGCTAAATGACTATATCTCAATGGGGAAGTTTATGTTTATAAAGATCTTTTATAAACATAATTTAAATAAAGCAACACTTATGTTGCAAGATGATTATCAACGTCTCGTTAAGAAAGAGAATAAGTGGGGAAGTGTAATTTGTCAAGTTTCTAAAATAGAGCCAGAAAGAAAGATAGATACCTTTTACTATTTATATACAAAAAATAATTTATTATATACTGCATTACCTGCTGTTATTACTACTCAATACATTTTAGAAGGTAAAACAAAAATAGGATTAAATTGTCTTTGTGACTCTTTGAATTGCCAATCTTTTATGTCGGATTTAGACTTTTACGGAATAAAATATTCATATTATGAACATAAAAATTAAAAAGAAAATTCTTGTGTGTATGTTGTGGTTATGTGCCATAGCATGTTTCACTGGTTTTCCCTGGATATTTTTCTCATGGGATGTAATTCACTCTTACATGGGAATCCATGATATACCATCAGACTTGACAATTGTCTTGTTTCGAGAAGAATGTTTGTTCTTCGGTTTTTTCTGTATTTATTTTCTCTTTCTTAGAAATATCGAAAAATATAAAGGACTTATTAGCTTCTGTTCTTTCTTAGTCGCATTTATGGGTGGTTTTATGTACTTGCTAAAACTTCAAACAGGGATTGTACATATATCATCAGATTATGAACCTTTTATTTGGCTTATAATTGGAAGTTTCATATTTTATTTAAATCATAGTATTAATGGTATAGCACCAAAGAAACAAAAACTTCCCGTTTTAAGTTGTTTATTCCAAGTGCAGGCAGGAGTATTGCTATTGAACATTGTAAATATTTTAGTCCCCGAACAGACTTGGGAAATAATGTTCAATATTTCTTATTCTACAGTTTCACCTTATGATAAATATACATTTGGAATGATAAGTGGTTTTACTGCTTTCTCTTCTATTATTATATATTATATCAGTAATAGGATTCTTTGAGAAATAACCAGAAAAATAATCATCATCTAAATCAAATAACTGATTCATTTTTTTCTGATTCATGAATATCGCAATCGCACCTGGATAGTTATATTCACCACTGACCTTTAATGTATACTTCTTATCTGTATACTCTGTCCTTAAGTGAAGTACATCGCCCTTATGGATATGATATTTATCTGCATAAGCACTTGATACATAAACACCATCACTAATAGAAACATAACAACTGTTCTTTTTTACTCCATATACAGTCACCGTATCCAAAGTATTGTCTTCTATCTTTAAGCTAAAAGCACTAAACTTCTCAGATGTCTTTTCTTCTGTTTCTATTCCCTTTGTGAAAGTATAAGCTTCTATCATATTAGAAAAGCTC
>OHTF01000431.1_pt1 | contig 17527 bp, 10 predicted proteins | sample 1578811 | NCBI WGS metagenome assembly OHTF01 (sample SAMEA3879571, study PRJEB24766) | human gut metagenome | biome: human-associated habitat; feature: feces | place: USA | collected 1985/1987
AAGATTTGTATCGTCAGGGTTACCTGCTGGAAATTTATGACGCCTACCGTCCCCATACCGCCGTGCTGGACATTTGCAAATGGGGAGCTGACGAAGGGGACCAGAAGATGAAGTCCCGGTATTATCCCCATATTGACAAGGCCAAGGTGTTCGGAGACCACTATGTGCGCGATTTCTCGGAACATTCCCGGGGCGTGGCTGTGGATGTTTCCCTGCTGTACGCCAGGACCGGAAAGCCGGTGGATATGGGCGGCCATCATGACCTGCTGGATCCCAGTTCCGCCACGGACTCCACATTAGTGACTCCGTCCCAACGCAGAAACAGGATGATTTTGAAAAAGGCTTTTGAAAAACAGGGTTTTGCCAATTATGCTCCGGAATGGTGGCATTACCGCCTGTTGAATGAGCCTGAACCTACCCTGCATTATTACTTTCCCGCGTGGGACGGCATGACTTCCGCAGGCAGGCCATAAAAGAATTTTACATATCAAATTTTTGTAAAAATTTGTTTGTTAGTTGAGTGGCCGACCCCGTGCTGATTCCTATCAAGCAGAATGTAGAAGATCGTACTGACACCTGGAAAAGATACATTAGAGTAGAAAAAGCAGAACGGCATTATTTCCGCATCGACGGAGACGATGTTCTGACTCTCTAATGGTGTGAGCCATCTATGCGGAAGCCGATACGAAGGGTGCCGAGATGAGGGCGATTGCATTGGTGATGTTGAATCGTCTCGGCAACACGAAAGGGAATGCCTATCGAAATCCATTGTTGAGTATGTTGACGGAATTTGGAGAAATCAAAGACGGTAAGAATCCTAATTGGGCATCTGTAACAAATCAGCAATATGCCAAGGTTGAAGGGGAGAAGTACAGGGATATTGACAGGCTGAGTTGTGAAAAACCGGAAGAAGCCAGAAAGGCGCTTCTTGAGGTTCTGAGCGGTGGCGTAACCGTTCCTTATGATGGATTTAGAACGGCAGGCACTACTCCCAAGCCTCATGTTACTATTGGAGGAACTGACTTTTTGACTGAAAAACAGTACCGGACCTGCACCGTCAAACCAGACGGATGGGATAATTTGTCTGTCTGGCCCGGTGGCCCTTTGGATAGATAAATCATTCTGAAGCATCATCAGGCGGATCAGGTGATTGAGACTTGAGCCGTCTTTTTGATGAAGTAATATCCGGAAGATGAATGCCTCCTTGAAAACGTTTTTTTTCTCTTGCTGCACGGTTCCCCTTGTTGTGGCTTCTGGTGCGCCTTCTCCTCTTGTCGATCATCCTCCGGTAGATGGCGCCGCCTTGCGTTTTCACAAGCAGGAGATGGCTTTTCTGGAAAACTGTTTCCGGGACAATCCGGATAACAAAGTAATCTGGCAGGCGGACCATGAAGCCGCTTTAGTGTGGAGAACGCCTAGGGGCGCCAATTTCAACAGTTATGAATTTAAAGCTTTTCTGCGCCAGCAGGACGGTTCATTTAGAGAAATAGGAAGATATTCTGTTATGTCCGGTTATGGATATTGGGATGAAAAAAATATCCGGTTTTCCAATGAAGGTTTTAAGATTATTTTAATTGCGGATGGAGGGGCAACCCGTGCAAGCCATCAGTTCCATTATTCCCAACCTGCCGCTACCTTTGTTTTCCGGTTGGGCCGGGAAGAGGGCAAATGTTCCAGCGAGGACGTGAGGATGAATAATGATTGTTAATTTCCAAACCGGTTTGTCCGCAATATAGGAGAGGGAAAGCGCAGTTTGGACAATTCTTGGCTATTCCTTGACGAAGAGTTTTTTTGTTGCGGGCGTCTTGGCCGTCCGTATTGGGAGACCGTGAATACGGATTTTTAATTAAAAGGCCGTTCCGCGGAAACGGCGGAACGGCCTGAAAAGCGTTTATGCGCAGGAGATGTTAATGAGGCAGGCGGAAGTTGCGGTTAAACGCGGAAACTTCTTCCTTAAGCTGGGAGAAGCCGTCCGGATTCGGGCATACCTGGTCACCTACGTACAAGGCCAGCGCACGGGCAATGAATTCGGCCACCTGTTCCACGTCTTTTTCTTTCATGCCGCGAGTGGTTACGGCAGGCGTGCCGATGCGGATGCCGGAGGGTTTCATGGGAGAGCCCGTGTCAAACGGGATGGCGTTCTTGTTTACGGTGATGCCTACGCGGTCCAGGGCTTCCTGCGCGTCTGCGCCGTTAATGCCCTTGTTGCGGAGGTCTACCATGAAGACGTGGTTGTCCGTACCGTTGGAGACGACGCGGAAGCCGAGTTCTGCCATTTTGGCCGCCATGGCCTTGGCGTTTTTGACAACCGCATAGTCCTTGAATTCGGGCTTCAGAGCTTCCCCGAAACAGGCCGCCTTAGCGGCAATGATGTGCATGAGGGGACCTCCCTGCATTCCGGGGAAGACGGCGGCATCCAGTTTTTTGGCGTATTCCTCCTTGCAGATGACGAAGCCGCCGCGGGGGCCGCGCAGGGATTTATGCGTGGTGGAGGAGACGAAGTCCGCATAGGGAACCGGATTCGGGTGCTGCCCCCCTGCCACCAGGCCCGCGATGTGGGCCATGTCCACGAACAGGTAGGCACCGCAGGCCCTGGCAATCTGTCCCATGCGTTCAAAGTCGATTGTGCGTGAGTAGGCGCTTGCTCCCGCCGTGATCATTTGCGGCTTTACCTCCAGAGCCAGTTTTTCCAAAGCATCATAGTCAATAGCTTCCGTTTCCTGGGATACGCCGTAGTGAACCACATTGTACAGTTTGCCGGAGAAGTTGGCCCGGTGACCGTGGGTGAGGTGGCCGCCGTGGGAGAGATCCATCGTGAGAATGGTGTCGCCCGGCTTCAGAACAGAGAAGTAAACGGCCATGTTGGCCTGGGAACCGGAGTGGGGCTGCACATTGGCATGATCCCCGCCGAAAATTTCCAGTACGCGGTCAATGGCGATCTGTTCCACTTTGTCCACCACCTCGCAGCCGCCATACCAGCGTTTGCCGGGATAGCCTTCCGCGTATTTGTTGGTCAGCAGGGAGCCCTGGGCTTCCCGGACGGAGGGGGAAGTGAAGTTTTCAGAGGCAATCAGTTCAATGTTGTTGCTTTCCCGGCGTCCTTCTTCCTGAATGAGGGCCGCCAGTTCCGGATCCGTCCATTGCAGGGGGCTGCCGGAGGATTTGACGACGCGGCGTTCATGGCGCCCGCCTTCAAAGTCAGCATGCAGCCAGGCGTCCAGGACATCTTCCACACTTTCATTGTCCACATAGGCGGAAGCCAGGCAGAGCAGGTTGGAATCATTGTGCTGGCGGGAGAGGGCCGCAGCAGGGGCCGTGCGGCAGAGGGCGGCGCGGACGCCTACCCAGCGGTTGGCGGCAATGCTCATGCCGATGCCGGACCGGCAGATAAGGATGCCGCGGTCGTTGGTGCCGTCAGCAATGCTGCTTGCGACTGCATTGGCATAGTCGGAATAATCACAGGAATTTTTGGTCATGGTTCCCATGTCGGTCACTTCATGACCCCATGCCTTGAGGAGTTCTGCTACGGTTTCCTTGAGATCGACTCCGGCGTGATCCGCGCCGATGGCAATTTTGTATGTCGTATTCATGGTGGTGCTCATTGCTGACGGGCAAAAATACTGCCTTATTTCCCTCCGGCTGGCAAGCCCCGGATTCATTTCGGGCTGTTCGGGAGGCACGGCTCCCGGAATTGCCTCCGTGAAAAAGAACCCCGGTCCCCTGAATGGGGCCGGGGCGGCAAGGAGGTTCGCGAGGAGCGAGCCGTTATTTTCCGGAGGATTCCAGCTTCAGCATATCCTGGACGATGTTGATGCCTTCACGGAGTTCCGGATCAAGGCCGGAGGGGTATTCCGGGGAGTCGTCCAGTTCTGCCGTGGGGTCTTCCGCCAGGTGCATGAATTGTTCATTGTCTTTTTCCGGATCCGCCAGGGGCAGCTCCTTGGCGTTGACGTCGTCCAGCGTCAGGCGGTAAATTTTGTATTTGGTAGCGTCTTCCTTGGCCATTTCCGCGAAGCGGATTTTGCGTTCCTTGTTGATGGATTTGCGGCGTTCTTCCAGGGCGGAGTTTTCCTGTTCCCGGATTTTCTTGTTCAGGGAAAGCTTGTTGTCCTTGATGCGCTGTTTCATCATGGCGATATCTTCCCTGGCAATCTGGAGATCGCGGTCTTTTTCCACGCGCTTCGCGCTGGCATCTTTCAGCACGGGCAGCATGGCCGCGATGGAGGAGTCCTTTTTGTAGTTGGTGCAGGGCGTAATCTGGTCATAGGGCATCGCGTAGTCCAGAATGTCTTCTCCCAGCTCGAATGCCGCCGTAGCGGTGGGAAGCTGGATATCGCTTTCCACGCCTTTGAGCTGGGTGGAGCCGCCCGCCACACGGTAAAATTTCTGGGTAGTGACTTTCAGCAGGCCCGCACGGTCTCTGGCCGCGAAGAAAGGCAGGTATTGGCCGATGTCCACAGGCTGCTGCACAGACCCCTTCCCGAAGGTGGATTCATCCCCCACAATCACGGCGCGGCCGTAATCCTGAAGGGCCGCGGCCAGAATTTCAGAGGCGGATGCGCTGAGTTTATTAATGAGCACCACAATGGGGCCATTGAAGAGTTTCTGGCGGTTGTGAGCGGATTTGATATCCACGTTGCCGCGGGTGTCCTTGATTTGCACCACGGGGCCGTTTCCGGTAAAGAAGCCCGTCATCAGGCGCACTTCCTCCAGGGAACCGCCGCCGTTGCTGCGCAGGTCAATTACCAGGCCATCCACATTTTCCTTGTTCATCCGTTCCAGGATTTTTTTGACATCCTTGGCACAGCGGCGGTCTCCGCCTTCCATGTCTGCGTAGAAGGAGGGAAGGCTCAGCACGCCAATGCGGTTCCTGCCTTCCGGAGCTCCGGTAAGTTCAATGATTTCACCTTTGGCAAGTTCATCCTTCAGAGGTACCTTGGAGCGGGTCAGCGTAATGATTTTGGCCTGTCCGGGGGCGTCTGCCGGCTCTACTTTCAGGCGCATCTGGGTATTTTCGGCTCCGCGGATCATATCCACCACTTTGTCCAGCTTCATGAACAGGATATCCACCATTTCTCCGGAGTTGTCGGAGTCAATGGCAACGATGCGGTCGTTCAGCTTCAATTCTCCGGATTTGTCAGCCGGTCCTCCCACAACGATACCGGTAATTTTGGTGGAACCGTCGTCTTCACTGCCCAACAGGGCGCCGATGCCGGTGAGTTCCGTACCCATGGAGATTTTGAAACGGTCCACCTGGCGCGCACCCATGTAATCCGTATGCGGGTCATACGTCAAGGCGCTGAGCAGTGTTTCCGCTACGTCTTCCAGATCCGTTTCCTGAATATTGCGCTGAATGCGTTCATAACGCATAAGCAGTTTTTCCTCCGCTGGTTTCTCATTGGCCAGGGGATCGGGCTTGTTCTGTTCCTTGGCCAGGCGCGCTACGGTTTCACGGCGCAGGATTTCGGACAGGAGCTGTTCCTCCACCATGTCTTTCCAGACCTGCTGCATTTCCGCCTCATCCTTGGGCCACGCGGCTGTTTTGCGGCGGGAACGTTCGATAGACTTGTCTTTGTCAAAGGTGAAGCCTCCCTTTTTCAGCAAATCCCGCGCATAGGAGATGCGCTGCATGGCGCGCTGGCGGTAAAGGGAGTGCATGGCCTGGGCCGCATCCATCATCTGGCCGGACATAAGGTAGTCGTCCAGCTCCTTACCGTATTTTCTTTTGAGGGCGTCTACGTCCTGCTGGGTGAAGAATATTTTGTTGGGGTCTACCTTGCGCAGGTAGGTTTCCAGGAATTTGGCGGATAGTTCATCGCTGAATTCTTTGCGGGAGAAGTGGAAATTCTGGAGCAGCAGGGACATTTGCTTGCCCACCTGGTTGAAGTCCGTAGCCGCAGAGGCGCAGGAAGTAATGGCGGCTGCGGCTAGGGCCGAGAATGCGGTGAGTCTAATCCAACGGAATGAGTGCATGTTCATAACGGAAAAGGGTGCGTTTTTTTCCATTTGGGGAAAAAGCTGACGCCGGGATGTAAGTGTTACTGATTTGCAGGTGATTGTCTATCTTATAAAACGTCCACATGACGCTATTTTGCTCTCCTTGTTTCCGGAAGAGGACAAGAGTAAATGGAAGCCGGTTCATCCGGAAATATCCGGCGGCGGCAGGGGGAGGAAAGAAGAGAATTCATGGGTGGATAAATCCACCATAAAGTTTGAAATTTTGTGCGGAAGTCCGGCATTTGTCATATTGGAGCTGCATGGAAATGGATTTCATTTTACGGATGTTTTTTCCGCTTTTTGTTGTTGCGTGCTTTCTTTGGTTTTCCGTTGCTGCATCCTTCCCGGAGAGGGAAAAGTGGCGGGATGACTGCTTTCCTGTTTGCAGCGGAGAGGGTGAGGATGGGGAGAACGGACGTTTTCCGAAGAGACGCCGCAGGAAAGGAAGCATTTCAGGATTGAGGTTGCAACGGTTTTCTGTACACTTCGCGTGATGATGAGCATACCGAATCGGGACAAGAGTTTTTCCGGAAGCAAGATGGGTGTTCTGGTGCAGCGTTCATTCAGCACCGTGGTTTTGCTTGGGTTGCTGGCCGGGGCTTTGTGGTGGGACTGCGAACTTGGGTATTACGGTCTGGTCTGCATTTTCTGTATTTTGGCCGCTTGGGAATGGCGGCACATGCTGCTGCGTTCCGGAAAAGCCTCCCAGCCGAACTTGAGCTTTCTTTTCGGAGTGGCGTACCCCGTATTGCTGTCCTGGTCATGCTGCATCACTAAATTCCGGGAAAGCGCCCTTGCGGAACAGGTTTCTTTCCTCATCCCCCTTCCTCTTCTGGTGGCGCTTGCCGCTCCGGTCCTCCTGGTAGTGGTTGCCTTCATCCGTGAGATGAAGTACCCGGTGGATGGAAGCAGGGCTCTCCGTTCCGTGGGTACTACGCTGCTTTCCTTTATTTATCCCGTCTGGCTGTTCTCTTTTGCCATTCTGGCCCTGCATCTGGCGTATATGAGGGCGGGGTATGTTTATCCGGCCATTGTCATGTGTGTGCTGTGGGTCGTTCTGGTAACGAAGATGGCGGACATTTTTGCCTACGTGAGCGGGTTCCTGCTGGGCGGCCGCCTTTTTTCCCGCAGGCTCATTCCCCACATCAGCCCCAAGAAAACGTGGGAGGGCCTCCTCGGTTCCTGGGTGCTGACGAATGCGGCGGCCATAGGGCTGGTTTTCCCGATGTTCGGAATTTCCGTCTTGTCCATAACCCAGGTATTGGTACTGATGGGATGCACATCCCTCATTTTCCTGCTTTCCGTTTACGGGGATCTGGCCGGGTCCCTGGTTAAACGCAGCCTGGCCATCAAGGATTCCGGTTCCCTGCTGCCGGGGATAGGAGGAATTTTTGATTTGATTGACAGCCCTTCCTTTACCGTGCCGTTTTTCTGGTTTCTGCTGGCCTGCATCGGCTGAATGTCCCCGGCACGAACGGATTCCCTGTAACCCGTTATGGTTTTTTCTTCTCTTCCCATTGAGGAAATCCGCGGAGAATTGATGGAGGCTCTGCGGGTTCCTTCTCCGCGCATTTTGTTGAAAGCTCCTACCGGCTCCGGCAAGTCCACCGGCGTTCCTCCGATGATGGATGACGCCGGTCTGGGAGACCGTGGCCTGATTGTCGTTGTACAGCCCCGGCGGATGGCCGCTCGCCTGCTGGCGCGGCATGTGGCCCGGCTGCGCGGGGTGGAGCTGGGAAAAGAAGTGGGGTATGCGGTGCGTTTTGAACGGTACATTTCCTCCCGCACCCGTATCGCGTACGTGACGGACGGCATGTTGGAGCGCTGGCTGACGGAACGGCCCTCCCTGGAAGGGGTGAGCGCCGTGGTGTTTGATGAGTTCCATGAACGCAGCCTTTCCGGGGATTTATCCCTGGGGCGTGTGCTGGATCTGCAGGAAGGGCCGCGCCGGGATCTGGCCGTGGTCGTGATGTCCGCCACACTGGAGATATCAGGGCTGCGGGAATATATGGGAGGTTCCTGCCGGGTTCTGGAAGCGCAAGGCAGGCAGTATCCCGTGGAAGTCGTTTACCGGGCTCCCCGCTTGGTCAGTGACGGACGCGGCAGGGTGGCTCCTCCCCCCATATGGGAGCAGGCGGCGGATGTTGTGCGGGAGGCGGTGAGGGAGGATGACTGCGGGGATGTGCTGGTATTTATGCCGGGCGTGTATGAGATACGGAAAACGGTGGAGTTGCTGGCAGGAAAGCCGTGGATGAGCGGCCGGGACGTTTTTCCCCTTTACGGGTCTCTGGCGCCGGAGCAGCAGAATTGCGCCGTGGAGCGGGGGGATATCCCCCGTGTCATTGTTTCCACTAATGTGGCGGAAACTTCCCTGACGATTGAGGGAGTGCGTACGGTGGTTGATTCCGGGCTGGTCCGCCGGTCCGGATGGGATCCGTACCGGGGGATGGATACGCTGCATCTGGTGAAGATTTCCAAGGCGTCCGCCGCTCAGCGCGCGGGCCGTGCCGGGCGCGTGGCTCCGGGGCGCTGTTTCCGGCTGTGGAGTGAGGCGGAACAGGCCCGGAAGGAGGATTTTGACCCGCCCGAATGTTTCCGGGTGGATCTGGCCGGAGCCGTTTTGAATTTGGCTGCCTGGGGCGTCACCGTACCGGAAAATTTCCGTTGGCTGGATGTTCCTGCCCCCCTGGTGATGCAGCGGGCCGTGAATTTGTTGGCTGCCCTGGGTGCGACGGAAGAGGATGGAAACCTGACGGATACGGGAAAAAGGATGACCGCTTTTCCCCTGCCGCCCCGGCTGGCCCGTCTGATGGTGGCCGGCCAAGATGAACAGTGTGCCGTGGAGCTGGCCGCCGTTGCAGCCCTGATGCAGGGAGAAGGTGTTGCGGTAAAGGGGGGGCTGAACGATCATTTGCGCGATTCTGCGGATTACACGGATTTCCAGGCGGAGTGGCGCGCGGTGGAGAAGGCTGTGGATGCCGGTTTTGGGGCGGCGGCGTGTACCCGCTGGGGCATCTCTTCCCGCGGGGCGCGGGAGGCATGGATGGCATACCGGCAGCTTCTGTCCGTCGGCAGCCGGGGAAAAGCCCGGGAAACGCCGGGACCGGATTTTACGGCGGCGCGCCCTGCCGTAGTCCGTGCAATGATTGAGAGTTTTGCGGACCATGTGGGTGTGCGAAATGGCGTGGCAGCCAATACATGCCGCATGGCCGGCGGGGTGGGCGGCAGGCTGGAGCACACCCTGGGCAACCTTCAGATTTTGGGCGGCAGGCTGGCGGAAGGAAGCGTGGTGTTTCAAGGAGAGCATTTCGTAGCCGCAGAGGTGGCGGAATTGTCCGGAAAGGCGGTGGAAACCCGTGTGGGACGCTGTACGCTTATTGCGCCGGAAGATTTGCGTTCCATTTGGCCGGAGCGTTTTTCCTGCGGGGAGGAAGCCGTCTTCGATGCCGCTTTGCGGCGCGTGCGTCTGCACCGGAAGCTGATGTATGGAGATCTGGTGCTGGAGGATCGTGACCGCGGGGATGCCCCTACGGAGCTGGCCGCCCCGGTTTTGGCTGAAAAAGTAGTGGACGGAACCCTGAAGCTGGTGAAATGGAATGATGCCGTGGAACAGTGGATACGCCGTCTTAATGGTTTGAGCGTTTGGATGCCGGAACTGGGGCTGCCCCGGTTTTCGGAGGAGGACAAGCTGGTCGCCATTTCTCTGGTCTGTGAAGGGGCCGTGGGTTATAAGGACATCAAGGAAAGGGAAATTATTCCCGTGCTGAGGGATTGGCTTTCCGGCTGGCAGGCGAAGGCGCTGGACGATTATGCCCCGGTAAGCCTCACGTTGCCCAACGGCCAGCACGCCAAGGTCAGGTACGGGGAGGATTCCTCCCCGGTGATCAGTCTGACGGTGCAGCGCCTGTTCGGCGTGGCGGTTTCCCCACGCATTGCCAACGGGGCCGTACCCGTGATTGTGGAGGTGCTGGCCCCCAGCCAGAGGCCGTGGCAGGTAACGGGATCTCTGGAAAGTTTTTGGCGGAACGGATACGGGCAAATGAAAAAGGACCTGGCGGGGCGTTATCCCCGGCACCGTTGGCCCGACCCCGGGGAACTGGATTTCCTTCCCCGTTCCCGGTGATAAGGAGAAAGGATTTTTCTGTAACAAAACAGTAGCAAAATCGACCGTTTCCGTGTAAAGAGGCGGTGGTGCAGCTCGCGGATGCCCTCCGCCCACCATTCACAAGAGACAGTTATGGACTCAATTTACTGGATTATCATCACAGCCCTGCTGCTTCTGGCGGCATTTGACTTGATCAACGGCGTAGCGAATGACGCCGTCAACTTCCTCAATTCCGCCATCGGTTCCAAGGCTGCACCCGTGCGGGTGATCCTGACCGTAGCTTCCATCGGCGTGCTGGTGGGGGCCTGTTTCTCCGGAGGCATGATGGAAGTAGCCCGCAACGGTATTTTTCACCCGGACATGTTCAGTTATCATGAAGTGATGCTGCTTTTCCTGGGGGTAATGATCAGCGAAGTGATTCTGCTGGATACCTTCAATACTTTCGGATTGCCTACGTCCACCACCGTTTCTCTGGTATTCGGTATTTTGGGGTCTGCCGTAGCGACGGCCCTGTTCAAGATTTCCAAGCTCCGCCTGGTTCAGTCCGTGTGGGATTTCATTAATACGGACAAGGCTTTTGAGATTGTCACCAGCATTCTTCTTTCCGTAGCCATCGCCTTTACGGTGGGCACCATCGTCATGTGGATTTCCCGTCTGGCGTTCACGTTTAAATACCAGTCCCGGTTCAAATGGTTCGGCTGCTTCTGGTGCGGCATTGCCATGACGGCGATAGCCTATTTTGCCGTTTTCAAGGGCTTGAAGGAGTCTACCCTGATGGAGCCCTCGTTCATCCAATACATTGACCAGAATCTGGGCATGGCCCTGCTCACGGCCTTCGGCGGTTTTTCCGTGCTCATGTTCCTGCTTCAGCATTTGTTCATGACGAATATTCTGCGCCTGACCGTTCTGGCGGGCACTTTTTCCCTGGCTCTGGCCTTTGCGGGCAACGACCTGGTGAATTTCATCGGCGTTTTCATGGGTGGTCTGGATTCCTTCCAGTACGCCAGCGGCGTGGCGGCGGCCGGTGGCTCTCCCGCATCCATCACCTCCATGGAGTGTCTGATGCCGGGGCAGGGCATGCCGGTAAACCATTATATTTTGTTCGCCGCGGGCTGCATGATGATTTTTGCCTTGTGGTTCTCCAAAAAGGCAAAAACGGTGATCGCCACCGGCGTGGAACTTTCCAGGCAGGGTGAAGGCGGTATTGAGCGTTTCGGCTCCGTCCCCCCCGCCCGCGCCATCGTTCGCAGCGCCATCGCCCTGGGACGCGGGGTGAAAAGGCTTATTCCCGCCCGCATGCTGGTGCGCATGAACCACCAGTGGGATCCCGCCCCCCAGCCCTTGAATCCCAAGGACCGGGTGGCATTTGACCTGATTCGCGCCACGGTGAACCTGACGGTTGCTTCCCTGTTGATTGCATGGGCTACTGGCAGGCAGCTCCCTCTTTCCACCACGTACGTGACGTTCATGGTGGCGATGGGCTCCTCCCTGGCGGACAAGGCATGGGGAAGGGAGAGCGCGGTTTACCGTGTAACCGGCGTGCTGACGGTGATTTCCGGCTGGTTCATGACCGGGCTGGCTGCCTTTACGCTGGCCGCCGTCATGGCTACCATCCTGCATTACGGACAGGTGTACGCCATCTTCGGTCTGCTGGCCCTGGTGGTTGTCATTCTGGTAAAGTCCACCATCATGCACCGCAAGCGGGAAAGCAAGCTTTCCGTAGAGCGTTTTGACCAGATTACGGAAGAAAATATCCTGGATGTATGCAGCCACCAGATTGTGGACAGCACGCTCAAGCTGCGGGAAATTTACAATGACACCGTGGAAAACTTTTTCCAGGGGGACAGGAAGGCCCTGAAAGAACTGGCGGATGCCGCAGAACGGCTGGCCATGACCAGCAGCGAACATCACAAGTACGATATTCTCCCTATTCTGTACAAGATGCAGTCCCGCTCCCTGGATATGGGCTACCACTTTGTGCAGGCCCTGGAGCATTTGAATGAAGCTACGCAGAGCCTGTCGCAGTTTTCCGAGTCCATCTTCACGTATGTGGATAATAACCACACGCCGTTTACGATTGACCAGGTGGACGATTTGAAGGAGGTACATACCGCCCTCATCAAGCTGCTGGATGAATATTGCAAAATGCTCCAGACGGGGACGTACATTCAGTTCGACTATACGATGGTGGCCCAGGAACAGCTTCTTCAACTGGTGGCAAAAGCCACCAAGCGCCAGATCAAGCGGGCCCAGCGCAACCAGACGCGCACCCGTTCCTCCCTGCTTTATCTGAACATGCTTAATGAAATGAGGTTTATGGCCGTGCAGGTGCGGGCCCTGACCAATGATGAACGAAACTTTGTAGCGGCCTGAAGCGGCGGTTCTCTGTTTTTTTCACGTAAGGAAAAAAATTCTTGAGCGTTTAATTCGTGAAGGTATCCTGAATGAACAGGGATGTTCGATAAGGGAGGAACGAGAGCTTCCCTTGTCACCAGGAATAACCCTGATTTCATAGGTAGTTAGTTGGAGCGGCTACGGGAGAAATTCCGTAGCCGCTTTTTTGTCTTCCCGGGCCTTGTGTCATACAAAAGAAATAATGTTTGAACATATTTGCCGTGTGTTTGTCTCACCCATAACGGTTATGATCCGGATGCAGTGAAAGAGAGAGCGCTTCATCCACTTAAGGACTCAACCGTCTTCATAGGTAGTTAGTTGAACAGCAGCCCCGGCGAAGGGATTCGCCGGGGTTTGTTCATTTCCGGAAGATGTATTCCGCGCTGTAAACAGCTGGAAGGGAGGGGAAAAGAAAAAATAGGCTGCGTTTTGCCACGGGGTTTGATTGACGTGTGGGACGCGTCAGGGCATAGTGGCAGGGTATGAAGAGAGCGTTTTGCGTGATAGCCGGTGCATGCAGCCTGCTTGGATGGGCTCCGGCGGACGAGACGGGCATGAACAATGTGCTGGAGGATTGGCGGATGAGGCAGTTCGACTGGGAATCCGCATTGAAAACGGCTGAAAGCGGGGAAAAAAGGGCGGAATTAATGAAAAACCGTCCGGATGCCGTTCCGGTGGCTCGGGAATTATGGAGGCTGGTAGGGCGCGACCTTCAGAAACCCGAGACTCAAAAATCCTGCCTTCTTCCGGCTGTCGTCTGGTTTCTGGATCATCCCCTGGCTGTAGCGCAGGCGTTCCCCAATGGAGACATGGCCAGGAAAATTGTCGTGTTCTGCCTGGATTCCCTGGAAAATACGCTGTTTCGGGAACAGGGGGCGGGAAAGGCGGCGTATGCCCTGAGCAATTCCCGAGACCTGCGCTGCCGCGTTATTCTGGAACAGATCAAGAATTACAACCAGTTCCCTGAGGACCAGGGCCTGGCTTCCCTGGGCCTGGCCATGGTGATGAAGGAAACGACAGGGATGCTTCAGGATGACGTCAGGCTGGTGGCGGCCCGCGGAAAATTGCTGAAAGACGCCATTATCAAATGCTATGATTCCAGTTTCGGCCCTATTCCGGTTCAAAATATTGTGAAGGAGGAACTGTATGAAATACGCAATCTCAATATCGGGCAGACCGGGCCTGAAATCAGCCTTCCCTCTACCGCGGCGGCCGGAAAAGTGACGCTCCCCTCCGGGAATAAGCCCGTGCTGGTGGTTTTTTGGGATCCGCAGGATATGCGTTCCGTTCAGTTTTTGCAAAAGGCCGCGTCTCTCCGAAAAGAATTTCCCGGTTTGACGGTGATGCCGGTGGCTCCCGGAAAGAGAGAGAACATAGAAAAGGCCCTGTTGAACTTGAAAATGGATATGCCCTCCCTGGTGGATGAAAAAGCGGCGGCGTTTAAGGATTACCGGGTGAGGCTCACCCCGCGGGTGTATCTGCTGGACCCTGCGGGGAAAATCCTGATGCGCGGCACGCCGGATATGCTGTTTGACGCCAACCTGTACGCGGTCATGGGCAAACTTGAGGGAAAAAAGAAAGAAAAGCCGGATGGGAAAAAGTCTCCCTCCTCCCCTGCTTCCTCCAAGCCTGTTTCTCCGCCGGCCAGGATTAATTCCCCGGATACGCGCGTTCCCTCTGTTTCCCGGCCTGATAGGCCGCGGCCCGCGTTCCCTTCCGCCCCCTCCGGTGCGGAGGACCATTCTCTTTCCGCTCCTCCTTTGAGGCCCATGCCTGAATGATCCGTTTCATGGAGGGGATTCTGTTGAGAAAGGCCGCGGAGGACGTGGCCCGGGTTCTTTCCGGAGCAGGACACACCGTATATTTTGTGGGCGGCTGTGTTCGGGACAGATTGCTGGGATATTCCGTGAAGGATATCGATATTGCTACTTCCGCCCGCCCGGATGAAGTGTTGCGCCTGTTTCCGGATGCCTGGGAAGTGGGCGCCGCCTTCGGCGTGATGCTGGTACGCCGCGAAGGTTTTTCCTTTGAGGTGGCGACCTTCCGCAGAGACGGAAGCTACAGGGATGGCCGGAGGCCGGAGGCCGTCTGTTTCACGGATGCGGAAGAAGATGCCCGGCGGCGTGATTTTACCATGAACGGCCTCTTTGAAGATCCGTTTTCTTTGCCTCCGGGCCGTGTGGTGGATTATGTAGGCGGAGTGGAGGATATCCGGGCCCGCGTATTGAGGTGCATCGGGGAGCCGGACCGTCGTTTTGAAGAAGATTCCCTGCGGCTGATGCGCGCCGTACGTTTTGCCGTTACCAGGGAAGTTCAGGTGGAGAAGGAGACTTGCTCCTCCATTTTCAGGAACGCTCCGCTGCTGGCCCGGATTTCCCCGGAACGCATCCGGGAGGAACTGGACAGGATTTTATTGTCTCCCGGAAGGAAACGGGGTGTGGAAATGCTGGTGGAAACGGGGTTGATGAAGCATGTCATTCCGGAAATATACGATATGATAGGCTGTACGCAACCTCCCCAATGGCATCCGGAAGGAGACGTATACACCCATACGCTGATGATGCTGGATGCGCTGGGAAGGGACGGCTCCCCCGTGTCTTTGGAGCTGGCCCTGGGGGTTCTGCTGCATGACATCGGGAAACCTCCCTGCCGTCAGGTGGATGAAACGGGGCGCATCCGTTTTTCCGGTCATGACAAGGAAGGCTCTTCCATGGCCAGGGTCATTTTAAGAAGGCTGAAATATTCCAATGCCGTGGTGGATGCGGTGTGTTCCATGGTGGAGCGCCATATGCGCTTCATCAACGTGAGGCAGATGAGGAAATCTACGCTGCGAATGTTCATGAACGCTCCTCATTTCCGGGATGAACTGGAACTCCACCGCCTGGATTGCCTTTCCTCCAACGGACTGATGGACAACTGGCAATTTGTCAGGGACTTCATGGATTCCTACCGGAATGCCCCTCTGGTGCCTCCTCCTCTGGTGACCGGGCGTGATCTGGTGAATCTGGGGCTGTCCCCGGGGCCTGATTTCGGGAAATGGCTGTCCCGTCTGCAGGAGCTTCAGTTGGAGGGAACGCTCCGGACCAGGGAGGAAGCCCTGCTGCAGCTGGGACAAATTGCCCCGGTGGAACAGAATGCGCTTGCAGAATACCTGAAAAAGTTAGCATTATAAGCGTCAAAATTTGATTATTTCAACTCATGCGTCCTGTCATTTATCAACTATTTGTTCGTCATTTTTCCAATATGGAGACCCATGGAGTTGACTGGGGGAGCCGGGAAACGAACGGGTGCGGAACTTTTAATGGAGTGACGGATAAAGCCTTACGTGAAATAGCACGGATGGGTTTCACACACATCTGGCTGACCGGGGTGCTGAGGCACGCTACGCAGACGTCCCATCCCGGGCTAGCCGCCCAGCCGAAATCCATCGTAAAAGGCCTGGCAGGAAGTCCCTATGCCGTGGTGGATTATTTTGACGTGGATCCGGATCTGGCCTCCTCCCCGGAGAAGAGAATGGATGAGTTCAAGGCTCTGGTAAAGCGTTGCCGGACGGTGGGGCTGCTGCCGATGATGGATTTTATTCCCAACCATGTTTCCCGAGCCTACCTGGCGGACTGGGACGGGCATGACGATTTTGGAGAAGGAGATGATCCCCATACGTTTTTTTCTCCGGAGCAGGGGTACTTTTACCTGACCTCCAACAGCCCTGGGGACGGTCCACCCCTGCGTCTGCCGGACGGCCTGTTTGAAGGGGAAATGACGTTCGGACGTGTGACGGGCAACAATGCCGTTACATGGAATCCCGGCAAGTACGACTGGTATGAAACGGTCAAGCTCAACTACGGCTATAACTTTATGGCCGGTCTTCCTGCCCTCCGCCTGTTGCCGGGGTGGACCAGCCCCAAGCAGCATGTGCCCAAGACATGGCGCATCATGGACGATATCCTTTCCTTCTGGCAAAGCCTGGGCATCGGCGGTTTCAGGTGCGACATGGCCCAAATGATCCCCATGGCTTTCTGGAAATGGGCCATTTCCCGTTCCCGGGTGCGTCTGCCGGACGTGTTTTTCATGGCGGAGGCATACAACGACCACATGAAAACCACACCCGGCGATCCGTGCGCCGCCCTTCTGGATGCCGGATTTAATGCCGTTTACGATTCCGACTGCTATCATCTGGCGCTCCATATGTACACGGAAAATAACTGGGCCAATGACTTCGACCGGCTTTTCCGAAGCAATCCCATATACATGACCCACGGCGTCCGCTACGTGGAAAACCATGATGAAACTCGCGTGTGCTCCCCTCTTTCCTGGGGCGGCGTGGGACGCGTTGTTCTGCCGGCGGTCATGACGCTGGTGTATGCCTCCGGGAGCGGTCCCGTGCTGGTGTACAACGGGCAGGAAGTGGGGGAACGGGCGGAGGGGCCCGGCGGTTTCGGCGGACATGACGGACGTACCAGTATTTTTGACTATACCTGCCTCCCCCGGCTCCAGCCCTGGGTGGCGAATGGCCGGTTTGACTCTTCCCTGCTGCCGGAAGAGTCCGCAGAACTGAGAAATTTTCATCGGAAGCTTCTTCCTCTGATGCAGCATCCGGCGCTGGACCGGGGAGATTTTTACGGCCTGAACTGGGCTAATATGAAAAACACCACTTTCGGCAGGGAACCGGCGGAAGACACTTCCGGCCACTGGGTATATGCCATGCTCCGGCATGATGCCCGCGCCAGGGCTACCGTGCTTGTGGTGGGGAACCTTTCTCCAAATATCAATTTCTACAACCTGCGCATTTCCATTCCCCAGCACGCTTTCGGCTGGTGCGGCATCCAGACGGATCGGGTACGCGTCAGAAACCTGATGGACGCCGAGGATGAGGAGAGGATTTTTGAGCGGCGGGAATTGATGGACTGCGGTCTGTCCCATCCCCTGAAACCGGGACATGTGGGCGTGCTGGAACTGTCTGCCGTTTAAAGAAACGTTCCCTCCGGAGGGAAGCTGCAGCCTTTGCCGATATTTTTTACTCTGCTGGGCGTT
>OHTF01000442.1_pt1 | contig 17346 bp, 9 predicted proteins | sample 1578811 | NCBI WGS metagenome assembly OHTF01 (sample SAMEA3879571, study PRJEB24766) | human gut metagenome | biome: human-associated habitat; feature: feces | place: USA | collected 1985/1987
CCACCTCTATCTGCAGAAACTCTATATCCCATTAATTAAGGATGCCATCGCCCACGGACTCTACGTCATCGTACGTCCACCGGGTGTCTGTCCTGGTGATATCAGTGTTGGCGACAAGTATAACCGCTATCTGAAGGCTATCTGGAAAGCATTTGCTGCCGATGAATACATCAAGCAGAATGAAGGAGTAATCTCCATCGAACTGGCCAATGAGCCTGTGAGAGTACATCTATCAGACGGAACGGATTCAGCAGAGGCTTTGCATGATTACTTCCAGCCGGTGGTGGATGTGATTCGCGAGCAGGGCTTCAAGGGAATCATCTGGGTTCCGGGCGCAGGTTATCAGAGTCAGTACCAGGATTACGTCAAGTATCCTATCACCGATAGCGAGGACAACTTCTCTTATGCAGTACATGTTTATTCCGGGTGGTATGGAAATATGACCGATAAGAATTACGATCACGATACTTTCATCCGCAACTTCAAAAGTCAGGTGCCGATGGTAGAGACGAAGCCTATCATGGTAACGGAGATAGACTGGAGTCCGGAAGATCCGGACAAGGCGAGCGAAGGTCACTATAATGAGTGGGGACAGTGGATACAACCTAACCTGGGAAGCTGGGCAACAGCATCTACCTCGAAATGGGGATTGGCATGGAAGGCAGTTCACGACCACTTTGGCAATATCGGAATGACGATTACCCATCCACAGGAATATTACGATATTGATGTATATCTTAAAACGGGCAAGGTGATTCCAGGTTTCCAGAATGCCAAGAAACACGGATTGTTCGAAGAGTGTTGCGGCTATGCCTGTATGAACTGGTATAAAGAGTGGTATTTGAAACAAAATACAACGGGAATTAAACAATTAGAAACCCAGGCAGACGTGGTTTCCACCTTATATTATAATATAGAAGGAAAAGAAGTTGAAAAGCCAACTGCAGGTGTTTATATAATAAAACAACTGTTAAGTAATGGAAAAATACGTTCTCGCAAGGTTTTTCTAAAATGATAAACTTTCTGTTACACCACGCAAAGTATGTTTCGAAAGAAATCCATACCTTTGCCGCCGTGAATAAACAGTTTTAGCGCACGCCTAAATTTTTAAAGCATAAATCAAAAATGAATAGAACATGATTGAACAAGTGTTAACAATGAAACGGACAGCAGCCTTATGCTTGGTGGGAGCTTTCTGCAGCCTGAATGCTCAGGCACAGAATATCCAGGTCAAGGGTAATCTTGTTGACGGTACAGGTGAGCCTCTGATAGGTGCCACTGTAAAAGTGAAAGGTAATGCCAGCGTCGGTGCGGTCACCGACTTAGATGGTAATTTCAGCATCAGTGTTCCTTCTGAGAATTCTATCCTCGTATTTACATACGTAGGTATGAAGACCAAGGAAGTAAAGATTGGTACGAAGAGAGAGTTCAAACTTACTCTTGAAGACGACAATGCCATTGGCGAAGTTGTAGTCGTTGGTTATGGTCAGCAGAAGAAGGCTTCTGTCGTAGGTTCCATCACCCAGACTACTGGTGAGGTTTTGGAGCGTGCAGCTGGTGTCAGCGACGTTGGTTCAGCCTTGACAGGTAACCTCCCAGGAGTTGTTACAATCCAAGGCAATGGTATGCCTGGTGAGGAGGAACCTCAGATTATCATCCGTGGTTCTAGTTCATGGAACAATTCCGACCCTCTCGTTCTTGTTGATGGTATTGAACGTCCTCTAAGCAGCGTGGACATCTCTTCTGTGGAGAGCATCTCTGTACTGAAGGATGCTTCTGCTACTGCAGTCTATGGTGTGAAGGGAGCCAATGGTGTCATCTTGGTTACCACCAAGCGTGGTCAGGAAGGCAAGGCTAAGATTGACATTGGTTTCAATGCTACGTTGAAAGCTCCTTCTAAGTTGCCTAATAAGTACGACTCTTATGATGCGTTGATGCTTCGCAACCAAGTGGTAGAACGTGAACTGGGCATTTATCCTGAAGGTGTTTCATATCTTCGTCCTCAGTCTTTTATAGACAACTATCGAAACCAGACTACGCAGGAGCAGCGTGAACGTTATGCCAATGTGGATTGGCAGGATGCACTTTTCAAAAAGTCTGCTATGTCCTATAATGCGAACGTGAACGTGAGTGGTGGTACAAAATTCGTTAAGTACTTCGCTTCTGCTGATTTCGTGCATGAGGGTGACCTCTTCCGTGAGTATGACAATGGTCGTAACTACAACTCTGGCTATGGATACAATCGTATCAATGTTCGTAGTAACTTGGACTTTGCCATCACAAGTAGCACTACTTTGAAGGTAAATGTGGCTGGTAGCAATGGCGTAAGAAAAGCTCCTTGGAGTAACATGAGCAATAGTGAGTGGCAGATTGGTCAGCAGTGGGCTGGTGCTTATAACATCGCCCCAGATGTGTTCTTGCCACAATATTCTGACGGCTCATGGGGATTCTATCCATCTGCTTCCAATGTAAGTAACTCTGCACAGAATCTTGCTATCGGTGGTACAGCACAGGCTACAACCACTCGTATCAATACAGACTTTACCCTTGAGCAGAAATTGGATTTCATAACCAAAGGCTTAAATTTCCGTGGTACTATCTCTTGGGATAATGTTTTTGTTGAGACAGGACGAGGTATCAATGACTTGAATAATGAAGCCCAGACTAAGTATATTGATCCTGAAACAGGTCAGGTTACTTATGGAAAAGAACTTGAAGGAAATAATAAGTTTGATTGGCAGCAAGGTGTGAACTGGTCAACGGAAGGTGGTTCTGTAGATAATAACCAGACTGTTCGCAACCTCTACTATCAGTTGCAGCTCAACTGGGCTCGCAAGTTTGGACAGCATGATGTATCAGCCATGGGATTGTTCTCACGTCAGGAGAATGCACGTGGTAGTGTGATGCCAACTTACCGTGAGGACTGGGCGTTCCGTGCTACCTATAGCTATGCAGGTCGTTATAACATCGAGTATAATGGTGCCTATAACGGATCAGAAAAGTTCAGCAAGGACAATCGTTTTGCCTTCTTCAATTCAGGTGCTATCGGATGGACCATCACTGAGGAAAACTTCATGAAGTCTCTTCGTGACAATCACATCATCGATATGTTGAAGTTCCGTGCTTCCTATGGTGAGATTGGTGATGACAACATTGGTGACCCATTTGATTCTACTCGTCGCTGGTTGTATATGAGTCAGTGGGCGTATGGCGGCAAGACCACGATGGATCTCGACCATACAGAGAGCATCTATACATGGTATCGACAGAACACTCTTGGAAATGATAATGTGAAATGGGAAACAGTTAAGAAAACCAACTTCGGTATTGATTATGGTTTCTTGGGAGGCTTGATTACTGGTTCTTTGGATTTCTTCTGTGATCGTCGTAATGACATCTTGATTTTCGGCTCCAACCGTTCTGTTCCTTCTTATTTCGGAACTACAGCACCTACTATTAATAAAGGTAAGGTTCGTACCAGTGGTTACGAGTGGGAATTGAAACTTAATAAGGTGTTTGCTAATGGCTTGCGACTCTGGGGTAATTTCAATATGACCCATGCCAAGAATAAGGTGATTTTGAAGGATGATGCCCTCTTTACTCCAAATTATCAAAAGGAGGCAGGATTTGCCATGAATCAGTATCACTCTTATATAGATAAGGGCTTTATCAATAATATTGATGATTTGATAGGTTCTCCGGCGCACGACTCCAATGACAATCACCGTTTGGTTGGTGACTATTACATTGTTGATTTCAATGGTGATGGTGTTGTTGATAGCAGGGACTCGGCTCCTGTAGGTTATAGCAGTAGTCCGCAGAACACCTATAATGCTACTATTGGTTTCGAATGGAAAGGGTTCTCAGCTTTCGCTCAGTTCTATGGAGTAACTAATGTGACCCGTGACGTATCATTGACAAGCTTTGGTAATATGCTTGATAATGTTTATGATACTGGTACTTGGTGGAATAAGAATCAAAGCAATCCAGAATGTATCCTTCCTCGTTGGGGTGCCACTGCTTCAAGTTACACCTATGGTACACAGTTTATGTATGATGGTTCTTACATTCGTTTGAAGAATGTCGAGATTGCTTATACCTGGACCAAGGGTTGGATTAAGGCATTAGGCGTAAACTACCTCAAGATTTACTTGAATGGTAATAACCTCTGGCTCTGGACTCGTATGCCTGATGACCGTGAGGCAAACCTCGGTGGTGGTGGCTGGTTGGGAGCATACCCTACGGTTCGCCGCTTCAACTTAGGTGTTAAATTCTCATTGTAATTATTAAAAAAAATATTCAGATGAAAAATAAGATAAAGACATTATTGTTGACGGGATGCGTCTCGCTGGCTCTCGGTACTTCGCTGAGTTCTTGTCAAGACTACTTGGACAAGGAGCCAGACTCAACAGTTTCTGCAGACGATGCCTTTGCCAATTTCCGTAATTTCCAAGGTTTCGTTGAGGAAATATACAACTGTATCCCTGATAAAGAGAAATGTAACTATTGTCCTTCATGGAACTGGGGTGATGATGAAATCTTCAATCCTGAGGCTGATAATAGAATGACCCATCAGGTTGATTTAGGTAACTTCCGTGCATGGGAATCTACTGGTAACTGGCTAAAACGTGATGGTTCTTCTACTTCCACAGATAAGTTCGCACACGGTATTTGGAACCATGCGTGGTATTGCATCAGAAAATGTAATCTCGGTTTACAGAATATCGACAAGTTTGTGACTGGAAGTGCTGAAGAGAAAAAACTGATAGAGGGTCAGCTCTATTTCTTCCGTGCATGGTGGCATGAGGAAATGATGGAGTATTTTGGTGGTATGCCTTATGTGGATACTTATCTCGATGCCAATGCCGAGCAGAGATTGCCACGTCTTTCTTATCAGGAATGCGCTGATAGAGCGGCAGCTGATTTCCGCAAGGCTGCCGATTTGTTGCCTATTAATTGGGATAAGACTTCTGCAGGTGCTGCCACACAAGGTAAGAATGATCTTCGCATCAATAAGATCATGGCTCTTGGTTATCTTGGTAAAACCTATCTTTGGGCTGCTAGTCCTTTGATGAAGAATGGTGCGCAGATTGGTGCCAGCAAGAATGGCAAGACTTATGATTATGATCAGGAATATGCTAAGAAGGCAGCTGAGGCTTTTGGTGAACTGCTCTCTCTTGTGGAAGCTGGTCAGACACAATATGCATTGGCAGAGTTTAAGTACTCAGACATCTACAATCATGAGAAATCTGCTGATGCCAATAGCTGTTTTTCTGATATATTCTATACCAAGAAGCAGAACTGGAAAATGCCTGGAACGGTTGAAGCTATCTTCCGTGGTCCATCTCCTGATTTTAATGGCTCTAACTGGAATACCTCTAAGGTCTTTGGCCCTAAGGTACAGAAAGTAGTTGCTCATGATAATGTCATTCACCAACCTACGGCCAACCTTGTAGAGGCTTATGGAATGGCTAACGGAGAACCAATCTATTTGGTTGAGAATGGTAAGTATGTACCCAATCCAAAGTCTGGTTTCGACCCTGAGCATCCTTTCAAAAATCGTGATCCCCGTTTCTACCACGATATCGTCTTCGATGGTTTTAAGTATTTGAACGGAACACCTGGTCAGTATGCAGATTTACAGTATTGCCAATTATATACGGGTGGTAATATGCGCCCAATAGCAAATGCAAGCCGTACGGGTTATTTCATTCAGAAGTTGGTGCCTCATACTTGTAATGAAGTGGATAAAGATTACGATTGGGGTTCAGCTTTACACTGCTATTTGCCATATATGCGTCTTGCAGACATATACTTGATGTATGCAGAGGCTTGTGCTGCATTCGGTGGTGCTTCTGGCAAGTCTTCAAACTTTGGCAAGACCGCAGAAGATGCAATTAATACACTTCGCGACCGTTGTGGTGCAGGTCATGTTGCTCCAGAATTTGTTGCAGACAACCATAAGTTCATGGACGAGGTCCGTCGTGAGCGTGAGGTAGAACTTTCTTTCGAAGGATTCCGTTTTTGTGACTTGCAGCGTTGGTTGCTTCTGACAGAGGCACCATATAATCAAAAATTCTCACAGGAGTTTGACCGTGTGGAAAGTGCAGACTTCTATACGAAGAATGATCCTAAGGACGCTCGGGTTGCCAATTATCGTAGAAAGTTGATATTGACTCGTAATTTTGGTACCAAGCACTATTGGTTCCCATTGCCAATCAAGGAGACTCAGATCAGTTCAGAGTTTAAACAAAATCCAGGCTGGTAAGGTTTAAAATTATAAATTAGTAATACTAAATGAATAATGATAGTATGAATTCAAGATTCAAATCATATAATTATAAGCTTTTTGTAGCAAGTCTCGTGGCTTTGGCTCCTCTTGGTGCCAATGCCAAGACTGCACAGACAAGGAGATGGTTCAGGTGGCTTACCGAAAGGTAGCCAAGGATGACATCTTGGGCGGTGTGTCTGTAGTCGATGTAGAGAACTTGATGAAGAAGAATTACCATACTTATAGCCTCGACAATATGCAAGGTTATGTAGGTGGTTGGAATGGCAATTCTCTCTGGGGTATGGATGCCGACAACGCTGGTTATCTCGTCTTGGTAGATGGTGTGCCTCGTGAAGCTAACAACGTTCAACCAAGTGAGATTGCACAGATTTCTTTCCTCAAGGGTGCGCAGGCTGTGGTGCTCTATGGTAGCAAGGCTGCCAAGGGTGCTGTAGTCATAACTACCAAGCGTGGTCATAATGACGGCTTGAAGGTCGAGGTGCAGGCTAATGCAGGTTTGAATGTAGCAAAGTCTTATCCTGAGTATCTTAGCAGTGCAGAGTATATGACTCTCTATAACGAGGCTCGTCGTAATGATGGTCTGTCTGAGCTTTATTCTGCTGAGGACATCTATAATCATGGAGCAGGTTTGAACCCTTATCGTTATCCTAATCTCGATTTCTATTCTTCTGATTATCTCAGAAAGATGAACAGCCGTTATGAGGCTACTGCAGAAATCAGCGGTGGTGGTAAGCGAGCTCATTTCTATAGCAATATCAACTATTATCGCCAGGGCGATTATTTCAAGTTTGGTGAGGCTAAGAATAATAATACCCAGCGCTTCAGCGTTCGTGGTAATGTGGATATAGACATTACTGATGATATTAAGGCTTGGGTCAACTCCAGTGCAACCTTCTATGATTCTCATTCTGCAAAGGGTAATTACTGGGAAGCTGCTGCTACTTGGCGTCCTAATTTTCCACAGAATGCAGCTCCTCTTATCTCCACAGATATGATAGCCCCTAATGCTAAGGCTGCTTGGGACTTGATGAGCGTTGCGAAGTTGGTAGATGGCAAATACTTCCTTGCTGGTACTCAGGCAAACTCCTCCAATGTTTTTGCTGATATCTATTCTGCAGGAAGTAGTAAATTTACTAGTCGTCAATTCCAGTTTGATACGGGTGTCAATATCAACTTGCACAAGGTGTTGAAGGGCTTGTCTTTCGAGACTCATTTCGCAGTTGACTATGCCACCTCTTATAATACTTCTTTCGATAATAGCTATGCTGTTTATATCCCAACATGGGCTAACATTGATGGCAAGGATATGATTGTCGCATTGAAGAAGGAAGGTGAGGATAAAAAGTCTGGCAACCAGAACATCAGCGGAAGTACAGATAACCAGACCATGTTTTTCTCTGGTCAGTTCAACTACAACAATACTTTCAACAAGGTTCACAATCTGTCGGCAATGTTGATAGCTTCTGGCTTCCAGCAGTCGAAGTCTGGACAGTATCATAAGAACTCTAGTGCCAATCTTGCATTCGATGCTTCTTACAATTATGCCCAGAAGTATTACGCAGATTTTGGATTAGCTGCCATTCACTCTGCCCAGTTGGCTCCAGGTCATCGTGAGGCTCTCTCACCATCACTTTCTTTGGGTTGGAGACTCAAGAATGAGTCTTTCTTGAAGAATTCCAAGGTGGTAGATGACATGATGATTAGTGTATCAGGTAGTATTATCAATGAGGATATTGATATAGCAAATGGTGACAATCGCTACTATCTCTATCAGAGTATTTGGAGTTCTGATTACGGCTATGGATGGTATGATGGATCTAGCGATAAATACACCTATTCAAAAAGAGGTGAGAACAAAGACCTTGATTTTATCAAGCGCAAAGAGTTGTCTCTGAATTTCAAGACATCCCTGTGGCAGAAATTGGTGACATTGGATGCAAGTTTCTTCATCAATTCGATGGAGGGTTATCTCATCTCTTCGCCAACATTCTATCCATCTCATTTGAATACTGGTTATCCAGCGGCTTCGTTTATGCCTGTACTGAATTACAACAATAATCGTAGAGTAGGATTTGATTTCGCAGCCAACTTCAATAAGAAGGTAGGTGATGTGGATCTCTCACTTGGTGTGACAGGTACTTACTATACAACCAAGGCTACCAAACGAGATGAGAACAACGTAGAGCAGTATCAGAACAGACAAGGAAAGGCAGTTGATGGCATTTGGGGTTACAAGAGCGCAGGTCTCTTCCAAAGCGAGGAGGAAATCAAAACTTCTCCAGACCAAAGCTATTTTGGTGGAACAGTTAAACCTGGTGACATCAAGTATGTGGATGTAAATGGTGATAATAAAATTGACCAATACGACCAAGTCTTCTTGGGTAAGGGTGGTTGGTATGGAGCACCATTCACTCTTGGTGTCAATCTTACAGCTAAGTGGAAGAACTTTACCTTCTTCGCTCTTGGTACCGGTAACTTCGGTGCTTGGGGAGTCAAGAATAATTCTTATTGGTGGGTAAAGGGCGATAGCAAATATTCTGCTGTAGTTCGTAACCGATGGACAGAGGAAACCAAAGAGACTGCAACCTATCCTCGTTTGACATCTCTTGATGGTAACAACAACTTCCAGACATCAGACTTCTGGATGTACAAGACGGATGCTTTCAGCTTGGCTAAGGTCCAGATAACTTACGACTTGCCTAGTACTTTGTTCCAAAAGACATGGCTTAAGGGGTTGTCGGCATACGTAAGCGGAGCTAACTTGCTTACCATTTCAGGAGAGCGCGAAGTCTTAGAGATGAACGTTGGGTCTGCGCCTCAGACACGCTATTATAATATAGGTGTGAAGGCAACATTCTAATCATTTTAAAATGTAGAAAGAAATGAAAGTAAAAAATATATTTATATTAGCAGCAATGTCGCTTACTTTGGCTTCTTGCTCAGATCTCTTCGAGCCTGCAGATGAAAACAACCGTGGCTTGAATGAGATTTACAATGAGCCAACATACGCTCAGGGACTATTGGGATATGGTTATGCCATGCTTCCTTACAATACGAAGAGTGTTACTGATGTTGCTACAGATGACGCTGTAAGCAATGACTTGACAAATAGCTTTCTCAAGATGGCTACAGGTTCTTGGACTGCTAATAGCGATCCTATGTCTAAATGGACAAATGGTCGTGCTAGTATCCAATATCTCAATATCTTCCTTCAGGAGGTAGATAAGGTAAACTGGGCAAAGGACGAGAATGCCCGTAAGATGTATTGTGATAGCCGTAAAGGTGAAGCTTATGCTTTGAGAGCTCTCAACTTGTATTATCTTTTGATGAATCATGGTGGATGGACAGCCGATGGCAAACTGCTTGGCGTTCCTAATTTGACAGAACCAGAGACTTCTACTGATAATTTCAACAAGCCACGTAATACATTCCAAGAGTGCTTGAATCAAATCTATAGCGATTTGGACGAGGCTGCCAAGCTTCTCCCTCTTGATTACAATGATTTGACTAATGATAACGATGTTCCTGCCAAGTATAAGGAAATCGGAGTAAAGACCGCAGGAGACTACAACCGTGTGTTTGGTTCCATTATGCGTGGTCGTATCAGCGGTCGTATCGCTGAGGCTATTCGCTCACAGGTATCTTTGCTTGCAGCTAGTCCTGCTTTCTCTGAAGGTACAAACGTGGATTATGCTAAGGCTGCTGACGATGCAGCTACCGTTCTTGACCGTATCAATGGTGTGAATGGATTGTCTGCTACAGGTAATAATTGGTTTATGCAAACCAGGGAAATCGATGCGCTTGGATCAGGTGCTTGTCCTGCTGAAATTCTTTGGCGTGGCAGTCGTACCAATGGTGCTGATGACTGGGATCTTGGTCTGAACCAAGAGTCTGATAATTTCCCTCCGTCTCTTTATGGTAAGGGTAGAATCAACCCAACTCAGAATCTGGTCGATGCATTCCCTGCTGTAAATGGTTATCCTATCACCGATGATCGTTCTGAGTATGATAAGTTGAATCCTTACAGCAATCGAGATCCTCGTCTTGACCTTTATATCATTCATGATGGTAGTACTTATAAGGGAAAGACCATTCATACAGACATTACGACGGCTAATAACAATGATGGTTTGAATAAGATTTCCAATTCTACTCGTACAGGCTATTACATGAAAAAGCTGTTGCGTGAGGATTGTAATCCTGACCCTAATGCAAAGAATGCTCAGTATCATTATCCTGTGTATATTCGCTATACTGAGATATTCCTTGATTACGCTGAGGCTGCCAACGAGGCTTGGGGACCAAAGGGTAAGGGAACTCACAACTACTCAGCTTACGATGTAATCAAGGCAATCCGTGAGCGTGCCGGAATTGGCGAGTTTGGCGAGGATCCATACTTGGATGAGTGCGCTGGTAGCAAAGAGAAAATGCGTGAGTTGATTCGAAACGAGCGTCGTTTGGAACTTTGTTTTGAAAATAAGCGCTTTAGTGACCTTCGCCGTTGGAAAGCTCCTCTAAATGAGGCTGTGCGTGGTATAGAAATCACTTTAGAGGCTGGTGCCCCATTATACAAAGTCATGAAGGTTGAGGATCGCAACTATAAAGATTACATGTATTACGGTCCTATACCACAGAGCGAAATGTTGAAGTGGAGCAACTTGCAGCAGAATAAGGGCTGGGAAGTAAAAAATAACGACTAATATTTAAAATGATGAAAACAATGAAGATAAGCAAATATTTGTCCATGGCTGCATTGGGAATCTTGGCTTTAGGCTTTAACTCTTGTGAGAATGGCAACCAAGAATTTCCTGATTATGAGGGCGGTACTACTGTATATTATCCTTATCAGTATATCGAACGTTCTGTAGTTTTAGGCAATGATGAGAATCGCGATAATACGGATGATAACAATCATGTATTGTATATCGTATCTACAATGGGTGGAGCATATAATGGAAAAAACATCACATTGAATGTAGATGTTGATAATTCATTGTGTGACAATCTGTATTTTGAGGATGGAGTCACTCCTGTAAAGCCAATGCCTAGCAATTATTATACAATTCCTACCAAGACGGTTGCGTATAATGGGAAAATGCAGGGACGTCTTCAGGTTAAGTTGGAGGATGCTTTTTTTGCTGACCCTGATTGTGCAAAGAATACATATGTAATCCCAGTTCGCATCAAGGAAATGGTGGGAGCCGATTCTATTCTTTCGGGTTCTCCTGCCGTTGCAGGTACAACTCCTGTTCGTACTGATGCTTCAGCTTGGTTAATTGCTCCTAAGGATTATATCCTTTATTGCGTTAAGTTTATGAATCCATGGGATGGCTTTTATTTCCGTAGAGGAACTGACAAGATTACAGAGAATGGACAAACTCATGAGGTAAAGCGTGAAGGTGCAACTATTGAAAAGGATGAAGTGAGTCACATTACAACCAAGAGTTTGAAGGAATGTAATTTCGAAGTCTCTGTAAATAAAGCTGACGGCTCTAAGGTCACTTGCAACTTGAAACTTACGTTCGATGATAAGGGTAATTGTACCGTTACTTCTGATACAGAGGGCATGACTGCTTCCGGTACAGGTAAGTTTGTAGAAAAGGGAGCAAAGTTGGCTTGGGGTAACAAGGATCGTGACATCCTGACTCTCAATTACAAGGTTGATTTCGGTTCAGGCATTGTTTTGGAAACATCCGATCAGTTTGTTGCCCAGACTCGTGGTAACACCAATGGTATTGTTCAATTCAGTCCTCAGTATATCAGGAAGTAATATTCTTGATAGATAAGTGTCATTCTAATAATTTGATTATTATGAAATTGAAAAATATTAATTTAGGTTTAGGCTTGATGGCTCTCTTGGCTTTGTCTTCTTGTGCTGATGACAAGTTCTCGGAGTACAGAACTGATATGACCAAGAATTTGAAGGAATATCAGTATCTGAATAACTACGAGCCTTTGAAGAAATACGTGGAAGATATGAAAGCTTCCGGCAAGTGCAATCCCGACTTTAAGTTGGGCATTGCGCTCGAAGCAGCCGAATTCAACAAGCAGGGACTTGTATATTGTCTTGCTGGTAGCAATTTCAATGAGACTGTAGCCGGCAACGCCATGAAGATGGCTTCTTGTGTTGCTGATGATGGTCGCATGAATTTTGATAATGTAAGTGAATATGTTAAGAATGCCACAGATGCAGGTCTTTCGGTTTATGGTCATACCTTGGCTTGGCATGAACAGCAGCCTAACAAGTATCTGAATGGGCTGATTGCTGATAAGGTAATAGAAGTAGACCCTAGTCAGAAAGTTGAGAAGACTGATTATGAACTTGACTGTTCTACTCTTTCATCTTACGATTGGACGGGTTCGCCTGCTTCTGTAAAAACAGAGTGGAATAAAGGTGGTGCTGTGGTCATAACCAATCCAGAGCCGATAGACCCATTTTATGAGCTTCAGTACTGGCTGGTAAATGGCATTCCTCTTAAAACAGGCACTAAATATAAGATTACCTTCCTTTGCAAGGCAGAAGGTGAATCGCCTGCTAATATCCGCTTTAAGTTGGGTAACTGGGGAGCTGGCGCCAAGAATACCTTCAAGATTCCTGTAGGTGGTGATTATAAAGAAGTTTCGTTCGATGTAACTCCTGTCATGGATAGTAATGGTCTCTTCTTCCAGCACGGAGATTTTGCAGGTAAGATTTATTGGAAGTCTATTAAAATCTCTCATTTCGAGGCTCCTTCTGTTGAAATCCCTGTAAGTGTTGGGCATCTTACCTTTGATGATGGTCAGAACCTTGGTGGATGGGGTATGGATAATGCGCCAAAGATTGTAAATGGTGTTTGTGAGGTTGGTAACAACGCAGCCAAGGAAAACCCTTGGAATGCACAGGTTTGCTATGAACCAGGTTTCGCTTTCGAGAATGGTAAAAACTATCACTTGAAGATGAAAATCAAGGGTTCTGTAGCTGGTGAATTTGGTGCTGGATTCCAAAATCCTGAAGGATACCAAGGCTGTGGTGACTTCCCTACCATCAAGGTTACAACTGATTGGAAGGAAGTTGATGTAGCTACCACATGTAATGGTGACAATGCCTTGCGCCTGCTGCTGAATATCGGCAAATATGCGGGTACCCTCCATATTGATGATTTTGAAGTTTACTACACGAAGCCTTCAAATACTATTCCTCTTACAGATGAGGAAAAGAAGAAAGCACTTACTCCTGTTTTGCAGAATTGGATTTACGGCATGATGGCAGCTACCGAGGGTAAGGTGAAGGCTTGGGATGTTGTAAACGAGTCTATCTCTGGTAAAGATATTGATGGCGATGGTTACTACGATCTCCAGTCTGCCACACGTGGTACAGTTTCTCCAGATGATGCCAAGAACAAATTCTACTGGCAGGATTACCTGGGTGACCTTGATTATGTTCGCACTGCTGTAGCTGCAGCTCGCAAGGGCTTTGCTGATGCTGGTGGAAAACCTGAGGAGTTGAAGCTCTTCATCAATGATTATAACCTCGAAACTGCTTACGACCAGAACAAGAAGCTCGAGAGCTTGAAACACTGGATTAAGGAGTGGGAGAAGGACGGCGTTACCAAGATTGATGGTATTGGCAGTCAGATGCACGTTTCATGCTGCATGGATCCTGTTGAGCAGAAAAAAAGAGAGGATGCTTACGTGAACATGCTCAACCTGATGGTTAGTACAGGTAAGTTGGTTCGTATCTCTGAGTTGGATATGGGCTTGGAGGTTCCGAACGTGGATAAGAACAGCAAAGACCCATATATCCAAGTAAAGACTACTGATATGACCGAGGAACAGCACAAGGCAATGCGTGCTTACTACGAGTTTATCGTCAAGAAATATCTTGAGATTGTTCCTAAGGAGCAGCAGTGGGGTATCTGCCAGTGGTGTGCTACTGACAGTCCTGCCAATAGTGGTTGGCGTCCTGGTTTGCCAGTAGGCCTCTGGGATTTGGATTATTATCGCAAGCATACCTATGCAGGTTTTGCTGCAGGCCTTGGTGCTCCAGAATATTGGAAGGAAGCCAAGTAATTACTCTAAAAGACATTAGTTTTAGGTTTATCATACAAAGATTAACCGAAAAAAGATGTTAGTCGTTAAGGTTGGCTGTGTTGTGATGACACGGTCAACCTTTTTGCATTTTTTTAATGATGAAAATATTCTCTTTCTCCTATGTGTCATTCTTGAAAGAGATTGTCTAGTGTGACTTCGCTGTTTACTATACTTGAATGGATGCCATTGGCAACACCAAATGTAAGCCTCGCTAGCCACGCCACCAATATTCAATGCCTTGCGTTTTCGTGCCAAAATCTTTAATTTGGCTTCCCAGAGAAGGACGTGATGTATTAGGCTCATCTGTATATTTTTCCTCTGTTTTGACTAAACATTTGGGGAATCTGGAATATTTTGGGTAAAAACATTTGGGGAATCTGGAACATTTTGGGCAAAAACATTTGGGGAATCTGGAATATTTTGTATCTTTGCACTCAAAATCAAAATGTTATGGCAAATATTGTGTTTGAAAGAAAAATATATGATAAGATGCTTGCTTGGAAGCAAGAGCGTCAGGGGAAGACTGCGCTTCTTATCAAGGGAGCAAGACGCATAGGAAAATCTACTATAGTGCGTACTTTTGCTGGGCGAGAGTACAAAAGCTATATATTGATAGATTTCTCTATGGCTTCAAAGGCTGTTACAGATCTTTTTGAAGATTTAATGAATTTAGATTTTATCTTTCTTCGCCTTCAGTCTATTTATCAGGTGGTCTTGGAGAAGCGAAAGTCTGTGATTATTTTTGATGAAGTGCAACTTTGTCCTAAGGCTCGCCAAGCTATTAAACATCTAGTGGCTGATGGTAGATACGATTATATAGAGACGGGTTCTCTAATTAGTATAAAAAAGAATGTAGCTAATATTATCATCCCAAGTGAAGAGACGCGTTTGGAAATGTATCCAATGGACTTTGAGGAATTTTGCTGGGCTTTAGGGGATAAAGTTACGATGCCCTTGCTCAAACAATTTTTTGATTCACGGATCCCTTTGGAAGCTGCTCATCGAGAAACTATGCGTCGGCTTTATATGCTTGTTGGTGGAATGCCACAAGCTGTAAAAGAATATCTTGAGACGAATAATCTTAGTAAGACGGATGCTGTGAAAAGGGAAATTTTGGAACTCTATTTGGATGATTTTAGAAAGATCGACAATAGTGGACGAGCAGCTAAACTTTTTGCTAATATACCTGCTCAGCTGAATAATAATGCATCTAGATACCAAGTAGCTAGTGTGTTGGATGATTCTGAACGTAAGAACATAATGGGTATATTGGAGGAAATGAAGGATAGTATGGTTGTAAATTTTGCCTATCATGCCAATGATCCGAATGTAGGTCTGGCTCTTCATAGTGATGGTAATTTCTATAAAATGTTTACGGCAGATACGGGGCTTTTTGTGACTCTCGCCTTTTGGGACAAAGATCATACTGAAAATATTATTTATGAAAAGCTTTTGAGTGATAAGCTGAGTAGTGATATGGGATATGTATATGAGAATCTTGTAGCGCAGATGTTAGTAGCTTCTGGCAATAAACTTTATTATTATACTTTCCCTCATGCCACTAGCCATAAAAGTTATGAAGTGGATTTCCTTCTTTCAAGAGGAAAGAAAATTTATCCGATAGAGGTGAAATCCTCAGGATATAATACTCATAAGTCACTAGACGAGTTTTGTGCTAAATATTCTGATCGAATAGATAAGAGATATCTCTTGTATACAAAGGATTTGAAGAAAGATGGACAAACGCTCCTCTTACCGATTTATATGACTCCTTTGTTGTGATTTCCTCTTCAAATAGGTTTGATGGTGTATCATTTTCGTTATAATGTTGGCTATCAAACCTATTTGGTACTTCTCACAAAGTATTTGTTATACCACGCAAAGTCTTTTTCAGCCTTTTCAGTTACTTTTGCAAGCGGAAATGAGAAACATTTCTCGTTCCACGAATGAACAATTATTATCAATAAACTTAAAATTAAAAGCTTATGAAAAAAATTTTTACTTTGATTGCTGCTGCCTTGATGGCAGTTAACGTGAGTGCAGCTAACAAGGTGCTGAAGATTACTGGCACCGCTGACAAGGTTAATCCTTGGGACAGCCAGTGTTATATCAACCTTAAGAATCTAGAGAAGGGCAAGGCTTATGTCGTGAAGTTTGATGTGTACACTACAGCTGATACCGAATTCAAAATCGGAACAGAGGCTATTGACGAGACTCAGACAGAGCATATGACGGAGTGGAATGCTTCTGCAGTGTTCAATTATACTGAGGAACTTACCTTGACTAATCAAAAGTCAGAGGCAGTAATAAACTTCCCTGGTAAGACCACGGTTACTTGTCACTCCCACTGTACTGCAAAGCCAGGAATGGAGATAGATCATACAAATGGTAATACCAAAAATTGTAATCCGGAAATTTTGAAGGATTATGAGTATGCAGCTACTGCACTCTTGCTGAATGTAGGAAAGATGCCTAAGGATGCAGTTATCTATATTGGTAGCATTAAGGTGTATGATGCAGATGGCAACCTCCTTTCAACAGAGGATTTTGATAATGCAACAGTTGGTGAGTATGATGCTACTAAGACTATTCACTATCCAGCTTGGCAGAATGCTGCTACATTTGAAATTGTAGAAGAGCCTACTACAGGCATTTCTAATATTGAGAGTGCAAATGTAGCTAAGGATGGCAAGTGCTTCAACCTCGCTGGTCAGCAGGTAGGTAAGAACTATAAGGGCGTTGTCATCAAGAATGGTAAAAAGATGGTTATCAAGTAATAGATGAGACGTTTTACAATGCTCGCATCGTACTATATATAATAATGTGTACGATGATGTAGAATCTATATAATATAAATATTAAACAAATGGTATAAAAAATCCCAGAATCGCTCTTCCAAGCAGTTCTGGGATTTATTATGTCTGATAGTTTGCCATGATGTGCTTCCGTTTGCCTACAGATATGGCTGCGTGGGGTTAAGAATA
>OHTF01000450.1_pt1 | contig 17062 bp, 13 predicted proteins | sample 1578811 | NCBI WGS metagenome assembly OHTF01 (sample SAMEA3879571, study PRJEB24766) | human gut metagenome | biome: human-associated habitat; feature: feces | place: USA | collected 1985/1987
CTTATGGCATCTATCGAAGGACGCCGCGGCATGCCCCGTCCGCGCCCGCCGTTCCCGGCAGTATCGGGCCTGTGGGGCAAACCCACCAATATTAACAACGTAGAAACTTTTGCAAACGTTGCTTCCATTATTACCAATGGCGCAGACTGGTACTGCGGCTTCGGCACGGAAAAATCCAAAGGCACCAAAGTATTTGCCCTTACCGGTAAAATCAACAATACGGGCCTTGCCGAAGTGCCGATGGGCATTACCATGCGCGAGATTATTTTTGATATCGGCGGCGGCATTACCAATGGCAAAAAATTCAAAGCCGTGCAGATTGGCGGCCCGTCCGGCGGCTGCCTGCCGGAATCCATGCTCGACCTTTCCGTTGATTACGATTCGCTGATTTCCGTCGGCGCAATGATGGGCAGCGGCGGCCTTGTAGTTATGGACGAAGACACCTGCATGGTTGACGTTGCCAAATTCTTCCTTAACTTTACGCAGTCCGAATCCTGCGGCAAATGCACTCCCTGCCGCGAAGGAACCAAACGTATGCTGGAAATTTTAACCCGCATTACGGAAGGGCAGGGGCGCGAAGGCGATATTGAACTTTTGGAAGAGCTGGCCGGCAATATTAAAGAAACTGCACTCTGCGGCCTCGGGCAGACAGCGCCTAACCCCGTACTCAGCACGCTTAAATATTTCCGCGATGAATACGAAGCACATATTAAAGAAAAACGCTGCCCGGCAGGAGTATGCGAAAAACTTGCCAACTATCAGATTACGGATAAATGCAAGGGCTGCGGCCTCTGCGCACGCCAGTGCCCGGTTCAGGCCATCAGCGGCCAGCCGCGCAGCCAGCACGTTATTGATACCACTAAATGCATTAAATGCGGCGCCTGCATGGCAGCCTGCCCGTTTAAGGCAATAGTTAAGGGATAAGGGGGCAGAACAATGGAAATGGTTACCTTAACAATCAATGGGCAAACTGTACAGGCCCCTAAAAATGCAACGATTTTGGAAGCGGCACGCAGTGCCGGAATTTATATACCAACTCTGTGCTACCATCCGGAACTTGCGCCGGAAGGTGCCTGCCGCCTGTGCGTGGTGGAAGCAAGCGGAGCAAGAAGCCTTGTTGCATCCTGCGTATATCCGGTAGCGGAAGGAATGGTAGTTAAAACCAACACGCCTAAAGTAAGGGCAGCGCGTAAAATGGTTGTTGAACTGCTCTTGGCGAACCACCCCAAAGACTGCCTGTCCTGCCAGAAAAGCGGGGACTGCGAACTGCAAAAAATTGCCGCAGACCTTGGCCTGCGCAAAATCCGCTTTGAAGGCGGCGCACGCAAAGCCCATACCATTGACGGCAGCAACCCCTGCCTTGTGCGCGACCAAGAAAAATGTATTCTCTGCGGGCGCTGCATACGCGTTTGCCGCGATGTGCAGGGCATGAATGTTTACAGCTTTGCCAACCGCGGGTTTGATACCATCGTTTCAACTGCGTTTGAACAGGACCTCGGCAATGTGGCGTGCAGCTACTGCGGCCAGTGCGCCAGCGTTTGCCCGACCGGCGCCATTGTTGAACGCGACGACACAGAGAAAGTTTGGGATGCCATTAACGACCCCGATAAAATCGTTATTGTGCAGACTGCTCCTTCCGTGCGCGTTGCCATTGGTGAAGAACTGGGCATGGAACCCGGCAGCATTGTAACAGGCAAAATGGTTGCAGCACTGCGCCATTTGGGTTTTGATAAAGTTTTTGATACTGATTTTTCTGCCGACCTTACCATTATGGAAGAAGGCTATGAATTTTTAGACCGCCTGCAAAACGGCGGGCTGCTGCCGATGATTACTTCGTGCAGTCCGGGCTGGGTTAACATGATTGAACTGAAATATCCTGAGCTCTTGGACCATCTTTCTACGGCCAAATCGCCCCAGCAGATGTTCGGCGCAATTGCTAAAACCTATTATCCGGAAAAAGCCGGCATTGACCCTGCCAAAATAGTCAGCGTATCGGTTATGCCGTGCACGGCCAAAAAGGCGGAAGCCGCAAGGCCTGAAATGTGCGATTCCGGTTACCGCGATGTTGATATAGTAATTACTACGCGCGAACTTGGGCGCATGATACGTGAAGCAGGCATTGATTTTAAAAACCTGCCGGAAGAAGCATTTGATTCTCCGCTTGGCACGGGCAGCGGCGCGGGCGTAATTTTCGGTACAACCGGCGGCGTTATGGAAGCGGCGCTGAGAACCGCCGTAGAAAAGCTCTCCGGCGAGGAGCTCAAGAGCCTCGACTTCACCGAGGTTCGCGGCACCGAGGGCATAAAGGAAGCGTCCTACACCGTCAACGGCATGGAGATAAAGGTCTGCGTAGTCAGCGGACTCGCAAACGCCAATACTATTATGGAGAAGGTCAAAAACGGCACCGCCGACTACCACTTCATAGAGATTATGGGCTGCCCCGGCGGCTGCGTCAACGGCGGCGGCCAGCCGATACAGCACGCAGTCGTGCGCAACTTCGTCGACCTCAGAGCGCGCAGAGCCGCCGCTCTCTACGAGGCGGACAAGGATATGCCCCTGCGCAAGTCGCATGAGAGCGAGGCTGTCAAGCGTCTCTACGCCGAGTTCCTCGGCGAGCCCGGCAGCCACAAGGCTCACGAAGTGCTCCATACCTCATATGTTGCAAGACCGAAATATAAATAAGCGGCGAAAGCCGGACAGCAAAAGAGCCTTTCCGTTTTGGAAAGGCTCTTTTAAATCATATATTTTCTATCTCGTCAAAAATCTCTTTTGTGATTCGTCTGTCTTTATAATAAAACTCTCGGTCGTGCTCGCTTATCTCCCTCGCAACGCGGCAGGGATTCCCGTAGGCGACGACATTCGCCGGAATGTCTTTTGTCACGACGCTGCCCGCGCCGATAACGCTGTTGTCCCCTATCGTCACTCCGGGCATTATCACAGCTCCCGCACCTATCCAGCAGTTTCTGCCGATATGCACGGGCATATTGAACTGATACGCCTTTTCGCGCAGCTCGGGCAGGATAGGATGTCCCGCTGTGGCAACGGTCACGTTGGGTCCTATCATCGTATAAGAGCCGATGTATATATGCGAGTCGTCCACGGCGGTGAAATTGAAATTAGCGTATACACTGTCGCCCAGATGCATATGCGCCCCGCCCCAATTCGCGTGAAACGGCGGCTCGAGATAGCAGTTCTCGCCTATTTCGGCAAACATCTCTTTCATTAATTCCTGCCTTTTCTTCTGTTCCGTGGGGCGCGTTGAATTGAACTCGTAAAGCAAATCGAGCTTTTTGAGCTGCTCGTCAAATATCGACTCCTCGTTGGGATAATACAGCTCGCCCGTGAACATTCTTTCTTTCATTCCCATGATATTTCTCCTTTTTGTGTTTTTCCGCCTTGATTATACTTTATGCGCCCGATTTTTTCCAGCCTTTTCGGGCATTTGTGCGGGTATCTGCGGACATTCGCCTTTTTTATTGACTTTAAGAGCGCCAAATATTATACTTTATAATATAACAGCTGCAACGATACCGGATAACAATAATACTGCTTTAAATCGGAGGGTGAACAGAGAATGGATAAATTCATGCCGAAAACCATAGAGGAGCTCAATGCGGAATTTGAGGCCCGCATGGAAAAGGCCAAGCAGGACGAGCTCAACGCCGCAGCGGAAAAGGCGGCGGAGGAAATTCTGGAGGCCGAGAGAATGAGAGCGGCGCACAATGCCGAGGAGAAAGCGGAGGCAAGGCGCGTTGAGGAGCGCAGCTATGAGAGCGCACTCGACAGCTCCATTTCCGCAACCGAGCTCGAGCCGACCGGGAATGACTTTGAGGACAGCTACTCGGGAGAGGACGAGGTTCCCGCAGATGAGCCCGTCAAGACAGAGCCCGAGAAAGTCGAAGCCGAGCCCGTGCAAAAAACCGAAAACGAATACGGCGAGCCCGATCCTCACGGATATTTCGGCGCGCCGATAGACAAGAGCAGACCGCGTCAGACCCTCTCGGAGGAAACTGCGGCCAAAGTCGAGCCGAAATTCGACTTTGAGCGCACCTCGGACTACTCCGGCGCAATGCTTCAGGACAGCTTCAAGCCTAAAAAGGACAAATTCAAGGGCGCAAGAATATTCTCTGTCGTCCTAATTATCATAATAGCGGTCGTGTCGCTGTTAACCGCGCTTTTGAGCGTTGCGGCGGCTCATCCCGACAAGTTCCTTCTCGACCGCGGACTTGCCGTATGCACCGACGACATCATGGGCTCAAACATAAAGAACGGCTCGCTGTGCCTGACCCGCAGGGCGTCTGCCGCATCCGCGGACGAAGTCGCGATGTATAAACTCGGAGGGAAGTACGGCTTCGCGTTCGGATCTGCCCTTCCCACGGGCGCTTCCGTAGTCGCCGTAGCCACGCACTGCGTACCGTTCTTAGGCAAATTTATAGCGAGCGTCATAAATATGTGGCTGGTCTACGCCTGCTCGGCGCTCGCGGCTATACTCGTCATAATGATAATCAAGATCGCAGCCTTCGGCAAGCCCGATGACAATGTCACCGACGGAGTAAAGAGAAAGAAAAGCCGCAAAAAATAAAAATCAGACAAAAAAAATCGAAGCCGCTCGGCTCTTGCCCTGCGGCTTTTTTGCTCGGGAGAAAACAATGTCTATAGAGAGAGTCAGAGAATATTTTAAAACGCTCGGCATAGCGGACAGGATAAAGGAGATAGACGAGTCGAGCGCAACCGTCGCGCTCGCGGCTAAGGCGCTCGGCTGCGTTGAGGGCAGGATAGCAAAAACCATATCCTTCTCGCTCGACGGCGCGCCGATACTCATAGTCGCGGCGGGCGACATGAAGATAGACAACGCAAAATACAAGGCCCGCTTCGGCAAAAAGGCGAAGATGCTCTCGCACGAAGAAGCGGCAGAGCTCATCGGTCACGCGGTCGGCGGAGTATGCCCGTTCGCGGTGAACGAGGGAGTAAAGATATATCTGGACGAGTCGCTGAAAAGATTTCAGACGGTATTCCCCGCCTGCGGCAGCAGCAACAGCATGATAGAGCTGACCCCCGCCGAGCTTGAAAAATACTCGAAGCCCGACGGCTGGGTAGATATCTGCAAGCCGATCGGATGAAAAAGCGGGGCGGCAAAGAAAAATTTTTCCAAACAGCTCCGTAACACTTGACAAACCGAAAAAAAAATCTTATAATCACATAGCAAACAAATGGGGGCGTAGCTCAGCTGGGAGAGCGTACGGTTCGCATCCGTAAGGTCGTCGGTTCGATCCCGATTAGGTCCACCATTTCGAGAAAAATCACCGCCAATTCGGCGGTGATTTTTCGTTTGACCACAATTATACCACAGACGGCAGAAAATCCTGACCACTCTTGGAATCCGCAGGCGGTGAGTAGCAGCCCCTCACCACCTGCGGATTTTCGTTTTATGTGTTTGCCGGTTCGGCAAGTTCTGCTCTGACCTCGTCAAAGTATTTCTGTACCGTGGTGCGGTCCATGCCTGTTTCCCGTGCGATATAGCTTTTATTGCTCACGCCGGGGTTCTTGCGCAGGTACTCCGCCAGCTGCTTTTTCTTGGGACTGACACCGTCTGGATACTCCGCAGCCGTCCCATTCCGCAGGGCGGCGATCTCCGCTTTCATTTGCAGGATCAGCTTCGCCAACTTTTCCTCGCATTCCTCCTTCGTGTGGCCATACACATTGCGGGAGTGCTTCTTCCCATCTGGCCAGACGGGAGAGTAGCGCCCCTCCCATAAGTCCTCTTTAATCTGTTTGATGTACCCTGTGCCGGGTCTGCGGCGGGGCGGTGTGTACGGCTCAAACGTCTGCGCTTTCGGTGCAGTCTCCGCTTTTTGCTCGGATGCTTCTGCCTTTGCGATGCCACGGTCGATACTTGCCGCGGCATTTTCCTGCATCTCGTTTGTGATGTGGGTGTAGATGTTCAGCGTGGTCTTGGCGGAGACATGGCCAATGAAACGGTTGACATATCCGCCTTAATGGATTAGACTTATTTTATAAAAGATGTTTTCTGTGTCCACTTTTGAGCATACTATACCATGTCAACACCCTATTGTCAAGTCTTAGCGAAGGCAGTATATTTCATTAGTCTAATTTAAGGAGTGCACATTATGCCAGACTATATTTTTAAAACCTACATTGACGGCGGCAGGGAGTACTACGAGTACACCGATGCGGCGGATAGAGAGCAGACCATAAAAAAAGACTTTCCGTTCCCGGAAAGTCTGATGGAGCTGCTGTATATGGATACGCAGGAGCTGGAAGCCATCACCAAGAAAATGGACAAAGCCTTGCTGGCTTTTTACCAGTCCGGCGCCAAGGATGACCTGCAGGTCGTAGCAGCAGGACTGGACGAGCTTGCATCCCGACACGTCTATTTTGAGCTGCTGCGGCTGGACTGGACAGAGCGGTTGAAAGCGGCGGAGCGCGTCACGCCCAAGGAGTATCTTCGGCTGCTGCCCCATAAAAAAATCAGCCACATTTACAGCAACATCGATACCATGCAGCGACAGATCATCAGTTTAATCGCACATGCGCTGGACATGGACGGCGAGAAGAAATCCGTATCTGAAAAGATGGTAGCCTACTACAACGCCGAGGGCAACGACACGTTGTACACTTTCCAGTTCCAGCCACAGCCTGTCAACTTCGAGGTCATCGACAGACGGATCTTTGCCGAGGTGCTATATCCCAAGGACATCTATGACCTCATCGACCACCATATACGGGAGTGCGTGAAGCGTGAGGTGAGGATGCGGGTATGCAAGAACTGCCTGCGCTACTTCGCTGTGACGGGCAAGGCCAGCACGGAGTACTGCGACCGGATCTGCGACAGCAAGGGCCGCACCTGCCGGGAAATCGGGGCCATCAACACATGGACGCAGCGCAAGCAGGGCGACGAGGTGTTCAAGGAATATCGCAGAGAGTACAAAAAGCGTTTCGCCCGCATCAACGCCGGCAAGCTGACCAAGAGCGTATTTTACGCCTGGAGTGAGGAAGCCAGAAAGAAAAAAGAGGATTGCGACAACGGCACGATCACACCGGAGGATTTCTCCCGCTGGCTGAAGGAGTCGTGAGAAAGAGCTGCCGCTAAACCAATGCCCTAATGGTGGCGAATGTGCAAAGTGGAAAGAGGATGATCCTTTTCATAAAACCTCCTGGTTTCGAGACCTTACGAGATTTCTTTGTCAGCGCGGGAACAGCCGCAGGCCATTCGGTGCGATAGCCTGCGGCTGTCGGTAATCTTTGATTATGGCATCCCACGCCGTGGGGATCCTTCCATGTGGAAGGGGACGCTGATCTGCATCAATTCTAAAAATGTGTCCTGCCTCGATTGCCTGTGGGTGGGAACTCTACGGCAGCATCAACAACTGATTTTTGCGGATATTCGCCAAATAGCATTATCAAGGTGTGTTTTTGCAAAGCAGTGTGCAATTCGCATTGACAAGAAGCAAAAAGAACGCTATAATAATGTCATTATCGATAATGACATTATTATTTAGGTGCAGAGGAGTGAAGACATGGCCAATAGGGATCATTCCCTGGATGATGGGATCATTCAGGCTGCTTATTCGGAATTTCTTGCTTACGGCTTTCAGAAAGCCTCTCTGCACAAGATCGCCGAAAAAGCCGGTGTTACTACGGGGGCAATCTACACAAGATACAAGAATAAAGACGCGTTGTTTGCCAGTCTGCTTCAGGATTTTTTTGAGACGATGAAGGCCTTGTTTGCGCCCATCGCTGAAGAATACGAAAAAGCAAAGTACAGCGCGCAGCCGGAGGATATCCTCCGCGCCATAAACGCCGAAGAACAGGTATATTTTCAACTGCTGACCGAGCACTGCAATGACTGCACTTTATTTTTCTGCCGCAGCGATGGCAGCTCCATGGAAACCGTGCTGCATAAACTAATGGATCAAAAAGCGGAACAAACGGTGGAATTCTTTTCGCATATCTATGGGAAAGCGCCAAATGCCGATGCGATCCGCCTTTTGATGGGCTCCCAGTTCTGGTACTTCCGTCAGCTGCTGGATCGGCACATGGAGGAAAGCAGAATGCTTACCTGCTTACAGGCGGTCCTTGATTTTACCAACGCCGGTTGGCGGCAGTTATGTGACAGCCTGAATTAAATTGGCAAAGGAAATGGGCGGTGCGTGCGCCCATTTCTTACGGACGCCAGTTAGAGAGGGCTAACTGGCGAGAAAAGAGTTTGCGATGATAGATTTTGAATTTGAATTTCAATATGCAGAAGAAAAGAAGCCCACCTTGCAAAAAGTCGGCGGAGGCATCCCGGCGGGACGCTGCGTGGTGCTCTGCGGAGGCAGCGGATGCGGAAAATCTACGCTGCTGCGGTGCATCAACGGACTAATCCCACAATTTTACGAGGGAGAGCTGAAGGGCTTTTGCCGCCTGAACGGGCAGGACACCGCCGGGCTGCGTATCGGCGAGATCGGCGAGCTGGCAGCATCGGTATTTCAGGATCCGCGAAGTCAGTTTTTTACCGTGAACAGTTCCAATGAAGTGGCCTTCGGTCTTGAAAATCACGGTCTGCCGCAAGATAAAATCCGACGGCGGGTAGATGAGGCCTTCCGGATCTTTCATCTGGAGCGGCTGAAGGATCGCAATGTCTACGAGTTGTCCAGCGGCGAGCGACAGCTCATCTCCATCTTGTCCGCGTGGGCAATGGACACAGATATTTTTCTGCTGGATGAGCCCACGGCCAATCTGGACTTTGCAGCCACGCAGCAGTTAAAGGAGATTCTGCTGGCGCTGAAAAGGCAGGGCAAAACGCTGCTGCTCAGCGAGCATCGACTCTATTATCTTGCGGATATTGCCGATGAATATTGGGCCATGGCAGACGGCGAGATCAAAGGAAAATATACTGCCGCAGAGGCAAAGGCGTTCTCAGTGGAGCGGAGACAAACACTTTCTCTGCGCACGCTCGACCTTGCGGAGATCACCGTGCCGGAGAAAGAGCCGCTGCCGAAAACCGCGCCGACGGCGCTTGCCGTCTCAGATGTCTGCTATACATACGGCAGGAAGGCCGGAGATACCCTCTCTGGTGTCAGCTTTTCCGTCCGTGAGCATGAGATCGTCGGCCTTGTGGGCGCAAACGGCTGCGGCAAAACGACCATCGGCAAGCTGATTGCAGGGCTTTACCGCCCCTCCGGCGGCAGGATAATGCTTTTCGGAAAGTCGCAAAATCCAAAGCAGCTGCAAAAGCAAGTGCTGTTCATCCTTCAGGAGGCGGAGTTCCAGTTCTTCACCAACTCCGTCCTGCACGAACTGCAATACGGCCATGCGGTGACACCGGAGTTTGAAGCAAAAACGGAAGCGCTGCTGAAAAGTATGGATATGTGGGACTGCCGCGACCGGCATCCCTTTTCCCTCTCCGGCGGGCAGATGCAGCGTCTGACGCTGATGATGGCGTATCTGTCCGACAAGCCAATCGTCATACTGGACGAGCCGACAGCAGGACAGGACGCGGAAAGTCTGGAGCGGTGCGCGGCACTGATCCGGGAGATGCGGAAGAAAAAGACTGTTCTCATCATCACCCACGACCTTGAACTGATTGCAGATGCCTGCGACTACTGCATCGGGCTGTCGGATGGACATGCAGAAGCAAAATTTCCCGTTCATTCGGAACGAGATTTGCAAGTGGTACGGCAATATATGGAGCGCTTCCATCCTTCCGATGCTCCTGCGAAAAAACAGCATAAAGAACGATTCCATCCGGCGACAAAGCTGCTTTACTGGCTGACTCTGCTGGTCGTGATCTCCACGTCCAACAACCACTTAGTTTATGCCGCATACGCGGCACTGATCCTGCTGACCGCAGCTGACGGCTGGTTCGGAACGGCGCTGGCAGGCGGGATGAGCTTTGGGCTGCTGTGGGCGGCAAACGCTCTGCTGCCGGGCACGGTGTTCTCCTTCATGCTGGTGCTGTTCCCGCGAATCATTGCCATCGGCATTTCCATGCGGACGCTGATTGGGCGGAATGAAGCCAGCCGTACCCTGGCGGCGCTGCGTAATCTGCACCTGCCGGAACGGCTCATTATGATCGTCGCTGTGATCTTCCGCTTCTTCCCCGTTCTGTCGGGAGACATGAAGTTGCTGCGGCAATCCATCCGCACCCGGGGCGCGTTTGTGACGCCATGGCAAAAGCTGCGAGCGCTGCCATCCTATATCGAAATACTGACCGTACCGATGGCTTTGCGCGTTATCCGCATCGCCGAGACGCTGTCCGCCTCTGCCGAAACACGGGGCATCGACTTAACCCGCCGCAAAGGCAACTATCTGTCGCTTCGGTTCTCTGCGTGGGATGCTGTGTTCTGTGTCCTGCTGGCGGCATCGGTCGCCGCCGGCCTTGTTCTGTGATCGCCGTCTCTGCGACGTTCAACCATATTCCATTCAAAAAGGAGTCTTTAACCATGAGTACTGCAAACCCCAATAAACTGAAAGTCAAGGACATCATTACCGTTGTCTTGCTGGCCCTGATCAATGTGGTCATTTTCTTCGCCAGCTCCGTCCTGTACGCAACGCCCATTACCATCATTCTGATGCCGGTGTTTTTCGCCCTGCTGGAGGGCATCGTCTACTTCATCATCGGCACGAAGGTGAAAAAGCCCGGTGCGATCCTGATTTACAGCATTGTCCGCGCCATTATGGGCGGATACCTGCCGTACATCATCCTCTTTATTCTCTCCGGTGTCATTGCCGAGCTGCTGCTGTGGAAGATGGGCTACGGCAATGCGAAGGCGCTGACCGTCAGCTATGTCATCAATCAGGTGCTGGCCGCATTCGGCAGCACTATAATTCCCTACGCCATCGCAGCCAAGGCTATGGCGGATCAGATGGTCACCGATGGCCGTCAGGACGCCATCCTTGCCGCATCCCAGATGCTGCAGTCCTGGGTGTCTGTGGCGCTGGTGGCCGGTGTGATCGTGGCGGCCTTTATCGGCGCAATGATCGGCAAGCGGATCGTGAAAAAGCATCTTGCTGCGTAATGCAGTCGAAAGGAGTTCACCATGAAAGAAATTGAGCCAAATCGCTCTGCCGCCTCGTGGCTGGCAGAGCTGGCAAAAGGGCGGTACGGCGAGTACGCTTTGAGCGTCCTTACGGCGCTGCTGGGCGTCGCCTGCTCGCTTATTCCGTATTTCATCATCATCCGGCTCATCACCGCACTGGTAAACGGCACGGCGGAGCTGACGTACTGCCTGACGCTCTGCGCGTGGATGGCGGGCTTTTGGGTGCTGCGCTATGCGCTGCACAGCGTTTCCACCTCTCTTTCCCACCATGCCACCTTCCATGTGTTAGCCAATACCCGCACACGGCTACTGGATAAGCTGGCCACGCTGCCCCTTGGCACGGTGCTGGACCGTTCCTCCGGCTCGTACAAGAACATTATCGTGGAGCGGGTGGACTCCATCGAAACCACCCTTGCGCATTTGCTGCCGGAGATGACAGCCAACATTGTGGGCGCGCTGGCGGTGCTGGTGCTGCTGTTTATCGAGGACTGGCGCATGGGGCTTTCCATGCTGATCGTCGTGCCGCTGGGCATTATCTGCTTTATGTCCATGTTCAGCGGCTATAACGAGAAGTTTCAGCGCACGGTCACCGCGACAAAGGCGCTGAACGACACGGCTGTGGAATACATCAGCGGCATTGAGGTCATCAAGGCCTTCGGGCAGTCTAAGACCAGCTATGCAAAGTTCGTCTCTGCTGCAAAGGAAGGGGCAGACTGCTTCATCGACTGGATGCGCGGGAGTTTGTTCGGACAGGTGGCCGGAATGGCGATACTCCCTTCGACACTTCTCGGCATCTTGCCGGTGGGCTGCCTTCTCTATATGCACGGCACACTGTCGGCAGAAACATTTCTGGCAGTCATCGTGCTTTCCTTCGGCGTTATGCAGCCGCTGATCACCGCCTTCTCCTACACCGACGACATTGCACAGGTCAAAACCATAGTCGGTGAGGTGGCGGAAGTGCTGTCCGACGAGGATATGCAGCGTCCAACGACGGCGGAAAAGCTGCCGGCCGATAACGCCATCCAACTGAAGGATGTCCGCTTTGCCTATCACGACAAGGAGGTACTGCACGGAATCAATCTGCACATTGCCCCGGGGACGGTCAATGCTCTTGTTGGCCCCTCCGGCAGCGGAAAGTCCACCATCGCCCGGCTTATCGCCTCTCTGTGGGATGTAAAGGACGGTGCCATCGAGCTGGGCGGCGTGGACATCCGTACACTTCCGCTGGCGGAGTGTACGAGGCGCATCGCCTATGTATCCCAGGACAACTACCTCTTTGACCTTTCGGTGATGGACAATATTCGTATGGGCAAAAAGGGCGCAACCAACGAGGAAGTCATCGATGCGGCAAAAAAAAGCGGCTGCCATGAGTTCATCATGGGTCTGGAAAACGGGTATCAGACCATATGCGGTGCTTCCGGCGGACACCTCTCCGGCGGTGAGCGGCAGCGCATCTCCATTGCCCGCGCCATCTTGAAGGATGCGCCGGTGATTTTGCTGGACGAGGCCACGGCCTCGCTGGATGTGGAAAACGAAACGGCGGTGCAGGCGGCACTGTCCGGGCTTATCCGGGATAAGACGGTGCTCATCATCGCGCACCGCATGCGTACCGTCATGAACGCCGATCAGATCGTCCTGCTCTGTGGCGGCCGTGTGGTTGAGATGGGTTCTCCGGCCGAGCTGCTGAAAAAGAACGGCCTGTTCCGCCACATGGCGCAGCTCCAGAGCGAGAGCATGGAGTGGACGGCGTAGAAAGTTGCGGGATAAACAGGATTCCGAATGCAATATTGGAAAACAAAGTATCGAAAACAAGGAGGCGTTTATGAAAGAAACAAATAAATGGTCTGTCAGGGATGTGATCACCACGGTGCTGCTCTCCGCAGTGCTGATCGTGATCCAGCTCGTCGTCAACATGGTCTGCATGGCCAACGACTTTGTCAGCATGGTGCTGTCGGTGGGGATCACCATGTTCCTCTGCGCGCCGGTCTATATGCTCATGGTCAGCCGGATCGGAAAGCGTTTTGTGACGCTGATCTATATGACGATCCTCGGCGTGATTTTCCTGCTGATGGGAAACTGGTTCTTGCTTCCTTATTATGTTCTCGTGGGAATCCTCTGCGAGGCGATTCTCTGGAAGGACGGCTCCTGCCAAAAGCCGAAACGGCTGACTGCCGCATGGACGGCAGCAAGCCTTTTATACAACGGGGTCAATCTGCTGCCCATCTGGTTCTTCTGGGACACCTACTACGATTTTGCGCTGGCAAGCGGCATGGAGCAGGGCTACATCGATTCCTATGTGCGTTACTACACCTCTCCCGGCTGGCTGGCCTTTATTCTGCTGTTCACGACGCTGATGGGCTTTTTGGGCTGCATGGTGGGCAGTCGGCTGATCCGCAGGCATTTTCAGAAGGCCGGCGTTCTATGAGAGCGGACGCATCCTTTGCGGTGCCGGTCAAGCTGTGGGCGCTGCTGTGCGTCTTTGCCGGAGTAATCATCGGCGGGAATGTGCTGCTCACCTGCATCCTGACCGGCGGCGCGCTTCTTTATCTTGTCTTGCAGAGGAATTTCCGCCTTGCCGCGTCCTATGGCTGCTTTTATCTGCTGCTGGCGCTGCTGCTGTACGGCATCCGCTTCCACGGGCTGCACATGCCGGTCTTTTCGGAGTTTTATGTTCTGATGTTCTGGAATCTGTCACCGATCTTTCTGGTGTCATGGGATCTGATCACCACGCCGCCGGGGATGCTCTCCGCGTTTTTATCCCGCCTCCGTATGCCCACCCCGTTCATTCTCGGGCTTCTTGTGGTCTTTCGCTTCTTCCCCACCATGCGGACGGAGCTAAAGGGTGTAGGCAGGTCCATGAAAAACCGAGGGCTGACCGCGGCGGGGCAGCTGCTCGCACATCCCGTGCAGAGCATGGAGTATGTGCTGGTTCCGTTTCTCCTTCGGGTGTTGCAGCTCGCCGATCAGCTTTCCGTTTCCGCCGTTGCAAGGGGCGCGGAGCGTCCGGGCGTGCGCGGCAGCTATTATGAGAAAAGGATCGGGGCGCGGGATCACATCGCGGCAGCCGCATGTGCGCTGGTCACGGCTTCCTATTTGGTTTTGGGAAGGAGCATGGCATGATCGAGCTTACACGCGCTTCTTTTCAATACGAAAACTCGGACAGAGGCGTGCAGGACATTTCCCTTTCGGTAAAAAGCGGCGAATGCGTCGTGCTGACGGGGCTCTCCGGCTGCGGCAAGACCACCGTGACAAGGCTTGTCAACGGGCTTGCGCCGTCCTACTACCCCGGAGCCTTCAGCGGGATTGTAAAAATAGACGGCAAGGACATATCAAGGCTTTCCACATGGGAGATCGGGCGTTTGGTGGGAAGCGTTTTTCAGGATTCCAAGAGCCAGTTCTTTTCCTCCGAGCTCGCCGGAGAGGTCGCCTTTCCCTGCGAGAATTACGGCCTGACCGCCCGGGAGATACGGGAGAGGACGGACGCCGCCATAGAGGCGTTGAAGCTGTCCCATTTGAAAGACAGGGCAGTTGACATCCTCTCAAGCGGAGAAAAGCAGCGGGCGGCCATTGCGTCCGTATATGCCATGAAGCCAAAGGTCTTTGTGTGCGATGAGCCGACGGCCAACCTCGATGCCGCCGGGACGCGGCAGCTTGCGCAGACCCTTCGGCAGCTCAAGGAGCAGGGCTTTACCCTGCTCCTCGCGGAGCATCGGATCGACTGGCTGATGGGGATCGCAGACCGGTTTTTATATCTGCGGGACGGCAGAATAGCGGCTGAGTATGCGCCACGGGACTTACTTCTTCTTCCGGAAGCAGACATCTTGGGCATGGGTCTGCGCTCTCCGCACGAAGAAAAGTGTCTTCCCGCTCCCTCCGTATTGGACGAAAGCCCTGCCGTCTTGAAGACAGCAGGGCTCTCGAAAAGAATACGCAAAGAAGTTATTTTTGAGGATATTTCGCTGTCCGTTCCAGAGGGCGGCGTGACCGCCATAACGGGGCAAAACGGCGCGGGGAAAACCACCCTTGCGCAGATCCTCTGCGGGCTGACAAAGCAGACAAGGGGACATATCCTGATAGATGGAAAAAAAGCAAGAGCGGCCGTCCGGCGCAGGGAGATCTATTACTGCGGCAACGACACGTCAACGCAGTTTTTTACGGCAAGCGTGGCGGAGGAGCTGCTGCTGAATACCGAATTGACAGAAGAAAACAAAGACCGTGCCAGACACTTGCTGAAGGAATTTGGCCTTTACGAGTACAGGGCTGCGCACCCGTCCGCCCTGTCCGGCGGGCAGAAGCAGCGCCTTGCCATTGCCTGCGCCATCTTTTCCGGCCGCAGGATATTGATACTCGATGAGCCCACCAGCGGACTTGATGGGCAGAATATGCGCCTGATCGCAGAAAGGCTGAAAAGCGAAGCGCGGAACGGCAGAACCATTCTCGTGATCACCCACGACAGGGAACTGATCGAGAGTTGCTGCGATACTGTGTGTGGAATCTTTAAGGCGGAACCAGATGGAAGATTAAAACCGGTTAAACTCAGATACCGTCGGCATGCTTCGAACCGACCCGTATGAGATCCGGCTGATGCAAAATCTATATGATGTGGCGGTTGGGTGAGCCAAAGAAACAGGATTGGGAGTAATTACACAGAAAATGCGCCATACCACATTGCACAATAGTGGTACAGCGCATTTTTTGGTTATTGGGTTGCATAACTATCAGCCGAGTCCGTAGGTCAGCAGTGAAATACCACAGGCGAGCAGACTGACTGCCGAGCCAATAAGGAGCTGCGGCAGGGTGTGGCGCGATAGCTTCAAAGAGGATCGATAGACCGCTGCGATCAGCAGCACGGACGGAATAATAAAAAGCGGATGCAGCTTCCACGTCAGCAGAAACACAGGAGCACGGGGTCAGTATTGACCAGAGAAACCCGCACAGGTATCCGATGGCACTGCATACCAGCGCCGTGCTGCGCTGTCCCTTTCTCCGATCCTTTCCAATGTGAAATATCTCCCGTATAGGATATGCAGCCATGGGGATGAGCAGCAAAAACAACTCGCACAGCAGCAGCTCACGCAGTGTCATAAGCTTTGCGGGGACATACATCAGAAGCACTGTTATACCGATGACGATGGGGAGGCAGGGTCAGAATGCGCACGATCAGATGAAAGATTCCGGCGCATCTTCCCTTTTCATTGGTTGTGCCTGCTCTCATGACTCAAAGCCCAGCATGATTCCGCCGCGCTCGGCGTAATAGCTGCACAGTCCCCGCAGTGGATAGCTTCTCACGTCTGCCGCCGGAAATCGCTGCCGGATCTCGGCGCAAAGCTCCAGCGCAAGCGCAGCATTCTGACAATGCCCGATCCAAACCTTCCCGCCCCTGTAGCCAAGCTCCACCATTTCGTCCAGCATAAACTGCCGCGCTTTCCGAACCCCACGGCATTTTCCAAGCATCTCAAGCATACCTTCAGCGCTGGCCTGCCCGATGGCGCGGATCCCGAGGACGCTTGCCATCGTTGCGGCGAGCTTGCTGACACGGCCGTTCTGCGCAAGGTTGTGCATGGATTCCAGTGCAAAAAGCAGGTGCGTGTGGGCCTGATATGTATTCAATGCTTCGCATGCTTTATCAAAGTCCGCATGAGAACGCAGCTCATATAAAGCCCTTTCAATGAGAAGGGCGATTTCGGGCCCGGCGGAGAGAGAGTCCACAACATAGATGCGCCGGGCCGGGTTGCGTTCCTCACAATTCTTCTTTGCCACGCATGCAGCATTATAACTGCCTGAAAGAGCGCTCGTAATGGTAAATGCAATTACATTGCCGCTCTCACCGAATGCGCTTTCCCAGTCTGCAATGTTTGGACACGCACTGTAGGAACGCCCTTTGGTGTCGCGGAGCATACTGACCATCGCGTCAACATCAAGGTTGGCGTCATCGTAAAACTCCTCGGCGTCAGTGCGTATTGAGAGCGGGACACTGACGAAGTCCGCTCCATCCAGTGTGAGAAGGTCGCAGCTGG
>OHTF01000455.1_pt1 | contig 16868 bp, 14 predicted proteins | sample 1578811 | NCBI WGS metagenome assembly OHTF01 (sample SAMEA3879571, study PRJEB24766) | human gut metagenome | biome: human-associated habitat; feature: feces | place: USA | collected 1985/1987
CCGCCGACGGTGGTGGCGGGTGCGGCGTAACCGCCGGTCATCTCAAAAGCGCGCCGCTCGATCGACCGGGCAAAATCGCAGCCCGCAAACACGCCGCTGCCGAAATCTGACGGAGATACCGACACCGCGATCGCCGCGTTTGCATTTTCGCCATTTCGCGCAAACTCGCTCATGCCATTTGTTACCACGCCGCCGTGCTCGCTCGCCGCCGCTACCACCGTTCCGCCGGGGCACATACAAAATGTGTAAACTCCCCTGCCCTCGGCGTTGCGGTGTGAGAGCTGATATTCGCCGACGGGCAGCAGCGGATTGCCTGCGTGAACGCCGTAAAGCGACTCGTTGACGGCGGTCTGCCTATGCTCGATGCGCACACCGACCGAAAAAGGTTTCGGCTGCATGATTATACCGCTGTTATCCAGCAAATGGAACGTTTCGCGTGCGGAATGTCCGCAGGCAACTACCAGCGCGGCGCAGCGCTCCTCACCGCGCGCACTTTTCACCGACCATATCTCGCCGCCGCGCATGGTAATACCTGTCAGCGGGGTTTCAAAGCATATCTCGCCGCCGAGCGCGATTATCTCGCGGCGTATATTTTTCACGACCGTTTTGAGCACGTCCGTGCCGATGTGCGGCTTGGCTTTCGCGAGTATCGAGCTGTCCGCGCCGAAGCGTGCGAAGTCCTGCAAAATGCTGCGGCAGAGGGGGTCTTTTATGCGCGTGGTCAGCTTGCCGTCGGAAAAAGTGCCCGCGCCGCCCTCGCCGAACTGGACGTTGCTGTTTTCGTCGAGCTCGCCGCCCGCCCAAAAAGCCTCGACCTTTTGCGTGCGCTTATCGACCTCCGCACCCTTTTCAAGCACCAGCGGACGGTAGCCGCAGCGCGCCAAAGTCAGCGCGCAGAACATTCCCGCAGGGCCGAAGCCAGCTACTACCGTTCTGCCCTCGCGCTTTTTATCGGAAAAATTCGGCTGAGCAGGCTCCTCCGCGATACGACAAAAGCCCTTTTTCGCACAAAGCCGCTGCTCTTCCGCGGGGTCGGCAAGCTCGAAATAGACCGAGTGGACGAAGTGGATATTGCTGCGTTTGCGAGCGTCGAGCGAGGTCTTGTGAATATCCGCCGACTTTATTTTATCGGGCGAAATGCCGCAAAGCCTGCGCGCTTTTTCAATCACCTCGCGCTTATCGGCGCTGACGGGAGCTGCTATCTGATTAACGGTAAAACCCATATTTTTCTCCTTTTCAAAAACACTGGGAACCGCATTTTTGCTGCGATTCCCGTGCTTAGATCAATCATTTTTCGTGCTTTCCGAGCTGTCGGAAACGTTTATAACTACCTCGTGCGTGCCGATATTCCAAATATTGTGATAGCTGCCCGAGTAGATCACGACTTCGTGCGAGATCGAGCCATTTGCGGAAATATCGCTGAGGTCTATCTCCGCCGTGAGGTCGGAAACTTTCAGCTTTTCGATGTATTCCTTCGGACCGATCATGGTAATGTTTGTTATCTGGTCGCTCTCGGCGGCAACTTCCTTGCCTTCGGGAACGTTTTTGTACTGGATATTCTTTGTCGGTATCTGGAAAGTGCGTTTATCGTAGGTGCTGGAGTCAATGCTCAGCTCTATCTGATCTACGCCCGACTGATTTATCTCGCCCGCCGAAAGCAGCGAATCTATATCGAATTTATTGCGCTGACCGGGGATAAGCTTGTAAAGCGAAACTGCTTTAAGCTTGATGTCCTCGGTGCTCGCCGCGTCCAGCTGAGGCGTTATGATGCTCAAGCTCTCGGGATTGATATTCAGCGGAAGGCTCGATGTATCAAAGCCGGGCGGAACGTCGGTATACTCTACCGAGATCTGCGCGGTTACCTTCTTATAGACCACGAAATTTATGTCCGCCTTTTTCGCCGAAAGCGTGTAATTTGAGCTGTCGAGCAGGTTATCATCGGCGTCATAGAAGAGCAGCGAGTCGGTAGAAACGGTGGTGTCCTCGTCGATAACGCGGCTCTCGGCGTAAACGGCTACAACTCTGTCGATACGCTCAAGCTCGTTCTCGGGGCCGCTGACCTCTATATTTTCGGGCGATGTAGTGCTCTCTTTAAGGGTGTAACCCTCAGCTGCCGAAACGTTCGGCGCGGAGATCTGGAGTCCGAAACTTGCGGAGTCGATGCGGTCGAACTTCACCTCTACCGTTTCGGGCGTTACGGAAATAACGCTGCATTTATCGGCGGAGTGTGAAGATCTTACATCTATATCCAGCTCGTAAGTGCCCTCTTTGTTTACCGAGTCGAGGTTTACCGTCGCGATAAGGTCGCTGGCGGTGTATGTGCCTATCTCGTAGTTCATGCCCTGTATCTCGACGTCTACGGAAATATCCTTATAGCCGAGCGCGCTCAAACCCTTAGTTTCAGCGGTAGTGCCGTGCATCGAGAAATCTACGGGGACATTGGTTATCGTTTTATTTACAGTGGGGTACTGGGTTATCGAAAGTGCGAACCAAATTATTATCGCTATGATGACCGCAGTTATTTTCAGCACAAAATCCGAAAGCTCTTTGCGTGGCCCGCCGCTGCGTTTTTCGGACTTTTTCTCTTGGGTCATTTTTTCCATTTTGAGATCATCCTTCCCGCAAAGTTTGTAGGCTCGCTTTCAGACTGCGTTTCGGGGATAAGGCGGTTTTTCAGCAGCTTCGCCAGACTTTCCTTAGAAAAACCGCGGGTAAGCTCGCCATTTTCGGCAACGGAGATAGTGCCCGTTTCCTCGCTGACTACTATTACGATAGCGTCGCTGTTTTCGCTCATTCCGATAGCCGCGCGGTGGCGCGAGCCGAGCTGTTTTGCAACAAGCTCCTCTTTCTGCGGCTTTGGCAGAAAGCAGCCCGCCGCAAGTATCCTGCCGTCGCGCATTATTACTGCGCCGTCGTGCAGAGGTGTGTTCGGGTAAAATATATTGCCGAATACTGCGGCGCTGGGGGTACAGTTGAGAATAGTTCCCGTATCTATCTGCTCGCCGAGACGCGTTTTGCGCTCGCAGATTATCAGCGCGCCGGTACAGGTCGCCGAGAGGTTCTGCACCGCTTCGCAGATGGCGTTTATCGCGGGAGTCCATATCTCGTCGCTGTCGCCGCTGTCGGAAGATGGTATAAAGCTAAGGTCGGAAAGTTTAGCGCGACCTATTTTTTCTATCATTCTGCGCAGTTCTGGCTGGAAAAGTATAACAAGCGCGAGCAGACCCCACTGGAAACAGCTTTTCAGCAGAAATCTGATAGTTTGCAAGCTGAAAATTATGGAGATCACGTAGAAGATTATCAGCAGAAAAATGCCCTGTACGAGCTGGAGAGCGCGGGTCTCGCGGATCAGCTTTATAGCGTGGTATATTATGAACGAGAGTATCGCGATGTCGATAACGTCGTTTATTCCGATGGATATGAATACGCCCCAGATGGCGTTTAAAAAATCGCCGAAGCTTTTTATTGTATCAAACATAGGTACATTCGCTCCTTGCAAGTTTGGGTTTGAAAAACTAGCTGTTTAAAAATCTTATTATTACGATATTACGATATTACGATTTTAATAAACAACTCCTCATAATATATTTTACCACATTTTCGAGCCGAGTGCAAGGCATAATTGAAATTTTTTATAAAAAATGCGCGGCTTTTTTCACCGCGCAAGTATGACTATTTTCAAATATTTGTTTGACTGCCGATATTCGTCATTTCATCGAAGCGATTATCTCGTTTGCGCGCGAATAGATGCGCTCCGCCTCTTCGCCGACGAAAAATTCGCCGTTTTCGTAGAGCACTTTTCCCGCGCACATAGTCAGCTTCACGTTCTCTTTGCTGCCGCTGTAAACTATGTTGTTTGCGATGCTGTTTAGCGGCTGCATATTCGGGCGGTGCAGGTCTATCACGATAAGGTCAGCCTGCTTGCCCTCGGCTATGATGTCGCAGTTTTCAAGGCCCATAGCGTGCGCCGAGCCTACCGTTGCGGCTTTAAGCACCATGCCTGCGGGGCAGGCAGCCGCGTCTTTCAGGCTAAGCTTTTGCAGCGCCGTCATCAGGAACATCTCGCGGAACATATCTAAGCAGTTGTTGCTGGAGGGGCCGTCTGTACCGATAGCCAGCTTCACGCCGTTCTCCGCCATTTTGCAAATGGGCGCTATGCCGCTCGCGAGCTTTGAGTTCGAGCCGGGGCAGGTAACGGCGTAGACTCCCCTCTCGCGGAATATCTCAATATCGCGGTCGTCCATATGAACGCAGTGGAAGCCCGCTCCGCCGAAATCGTAGATACCTAAGCTGTCAAAAAGTTGGGTGGGCGTTTTGCCGTATTTTTCTACACACTCGCGAACCTCTTTTTCCGTTTCGGAATTGTGCACCGATACGGGCAGGCGGTACTTGCGCGCCATTTCGCCCAAACCCTCCATAAGCTCAAAATCGGCGGTATACTCGGCGTGGAAGCCTAAGCGGTAGGAGATGAGCGGGTGCATACCGTTGAACTTTTTCATGTAGCCGTCCAGCCGCTCGAGGTTCGACTTATCGCCCGAGACAGAACCGCAGAGGACTGTTCTGAAACCGCTCTCGATATTCGCGCGAACGTAATAGTCAGGCTCAAAATACATATCGAAAGAAGCGGTGACGCCGGTGGTGAGGTACTCGAGTATCGCAAGCTTGCTCAGCCAGTAAATATCGTCGCCGGTAAGCTTCGCCTCCATCGGGAATACTTTTTCAAAGAGCCACTCTTGCAGCGGGTAGTCATCGGCGTAAGAACGCAGGAAGGTCATTGCCGAGTGGGTGTGCGCATTTTTGAAAGAGGGCATGAGCAGGTCGCCGTTTAGGTCATACTCTTTTTCAAACGCGGTGTTTTTCAGCTTTTCATCATCGGGCGTACCGACAAAAGCTATCTTATCGCCGTCAGTCCAAACCTCGCACTCGCGTATCTCCTCGCCCTCAGCCATTGTGAGAACTCTGCCGTTTTTAAATCTTATCATTTCATCAAGTCCTTATCAATAATCGTAATCGCTGTCTTCGATCTTTTTGCCCCACATCGCCCGCAGGTCGCCGTTATATTTATCCGTAAAAGTATCGGAAGAGATCATATCGGGATACTGCCCCATAAGCTTTTCATCGGGCGATTTGCGCCACTGCACCGTATAGCTGCCGTAGTAGCTGTAATCATAGTCAAGTTCGCCCTTGATGATCCTGACGTAGCCCTCGTTAAGCCCGCTTTCGTTTATCTTCTTCGCAAGCTCGGACTTTTCTCCCGAGTATTTTTCGGGGTGGGCGCAGTCGATATCGCCCTCCAGCTCGCCAAATACCACCGCGCTGGCATTGCCCTGTATCTCCTGATCTGACATGTAGCTCTGCACAACGCTGTAAGCGATCTTGGCGTTAGAGTTAGCGGAGGAAAGCTTTGCCTTCGCCGTGTAATCGAGCACGCTTGAAACTACGGTAGGCATAGTGAGCATATCGCCGCCGACTATGCACCATTTGCCATCGGCTTTCGCGATGGTAACGCCGTATGTCATTGAAAGATCGTCCTCGCTGCTTTTCGCCGAGATCTTGAAATCGGCGTAGTACGCCTGCTTTATATCTATCTCAACGCCGATGTCGGAGTAGAAATCGTCGAGCGTTTCGCGCTGTTTTTTATCCAGCTTTTTATGACCCAGCAGCTTTACTTTCAGCTTGTAATCATCGTCATTCAAAAACTCGCCCAAGCCGTCCTCGGAAGCGCTTGAAAGAGAATCGTCCATATCGTCGTAATCATCGTCGGAAAGCTCCATTTTTTCCACCAAAGCATCGGGCAGGGCTTCGAGCATCTCGCGCGAATCGGCGGCGGTAAAGCCGTTGATAATATGGCGGAAAGGCGTTTTCAGACGCAGGTATATGGGCAGCTTTATTGCTGTTATCACTGCGATCATCACCAAGATAACAGCCGTCGCGATGATGATATACTTCTTAACGTTCTGCATTTTCATCTCAGCGCGCCCCCTTTCGCATCGGAAAAGCTTTTAGAATAGGAAAAGTATTGGTAATCATCAGAATGATCGTAATCATCGCTGCTGTCGTCTTTGTCGGGATCAAAACCGCCGAGCATGCCGAAGTCGTTATCATCGGAATAATTCGACGAAGCAACCAACTTTGCGAGATACTCAAAAGAAGTATCCAGCGGACTGTACTGCGAATAGTCGCTGACAAGCTCGTTGAAATCAACCAGTTTCCAGCCGTCGGAAGTCTTGCCGACCGAAATATTCATCGTGATGTAAGCTTCGTAGCCGTTATCGCCCTCTACGGTAAAGCGCACGTCGGCGCTGTAACACTTTTTCATATCGAGGTCAAATTCGGCTTCCTCATAAAGCTCGTTTATGCGGTCAAGGCTGTCGCCCTTTACCTTTTTATAATCGAGAATCTTGTGCGAAACGGTGAAGCTGCCGTCGAAGCCTGCCTGCTCGGCGTATTCGTCGACAGCGTCCTGCATATCGTCCTCGGCTTCGTCTATATCGTCGCTATCGGCAGTATCGGCAATATCGTCGGGCAGGGCTTCGAGCATACGCTCAACGTCGCAGTCCTCCAGACCCTCTTCGATAGCTTTGAGCGGCTTGCCGATATTGTGCTTTTTCAGAGCGTTCGTAAGCCCCGCGGCTGCGGCTATCACCACAACGAGTGCGGCGGCGCAGGCGGCGAGCTTTTTCGCCGAGAACGCTTTTCCCTTTAGCTTCACCGCGCCCGCAATGCTTCTTGCGAAGCTTTTGGCGGCAAATTTAAGGTCGTTGCCCTTAGCGCGAATATCTTCGGCGTAAGGCGCAGGCTGAGGGGGCACGTTCGGCGCAGGCGGAACGGGCGGCTCGGGTGGAACCGGCGGCTCGGGCGCGGGGTTCGGTTCGGGTGCGGGCGGCACATCGGCGTAATCGGTAGACTCTCTGCCAAGCGAAAAGGGCTTATCGTCCGCCGTATCGGCAGGGGCGGTGGGTCTGCCGCAGGTGGAGCACTTCTCTGCCCCATCGCGCAGGAAAGCCCCGCAAAAGTTGCATATCATATTCGGTTTTCCTCCCTATAATTTTGTTCAATAGTATTATAACAATTTTTTCACATATTGTCAAGCAAAAAAATCCCTCGGACTGCGTTGCCCGAGGGATAGAGAAGAAATTACTTCTTTGTGGTTATGACTTTGCTGTTTGACCATGGGGAGTACTTGATAGTTTTGCCAAAAACATCGGGAATAGGCTTATTTCCATCAAACTCCGCAACGCTCAGACGTACTCTGAACTTGTACTTTGTATTCGGTTTGAGGTCTTTCAGTTTGATATAAGCAGCATTGTTTTTGTAGGTAACTATATTGCTGCCAAAATAGTCAGAGCCGCGAAGCTCAATGTGTTTTACCCATTTCTTTTTCTTATAGTCATATCTTTCGATACGAATACCCGAAATATCCTGCCGTTCATTTTTCTCAAATCTGATAATAGCGGAATTTGAAGTACCGGAAGCAGCTATCAGCTTAGCCGCAGAGGGCTTTCTGTAAAAATACGCGTCGCAGGTATCGCCAAAGACTTTTATATACTTATCTTTATAAAAAGGTGTTATCATTACGCGGTTTGCCTTACCCGCTTTCATGCCCTTAACAGTGTAGCTGGTGGTATTTGCATTGTTGATAACTTTCAGCGTTTTATAGCCGTTAGGAGTATTCGGGTCAATTATATCTATCTGGTATCCTGAAGCGTTCTTAGGCTTTTTCCAAGTGAGTTTCAGCGAGTTGCTTCCCACCATTTTAGCGGAAGTAATTTTAGTCGAGCCTACTTTGAAATTATCGCGGGTAGTATCGTCAAGCTCGGTAACGGCGGCCTCGGTCTCGGCAGGCAGAGCGGAGTCATTTTCCTCAGCGAACGTGGGAACAGCCATAGAGCAAACTATCGAAAGCGCCATTATGTAAGAAAGAATGCGTTTTGTGTGTTTCATTTTGGGTAGACCTCCTTGTATTTTTTTACTCTTTTTTTTACAGAGGAAAATTCCCTTTGTATACCATATATTATAACATATATACAAACGATTGTCAAGCAAATCGGGGGGGAGATGTAAATAAATTGGAAACAAAACGTAGGAAATTTAATATTTAAGCCTTGACATTTCCCACACTCGGTGCTATAATGTTTGATGTATATGATAATAATGTGATAGAATAAAAAGAGGAAAAACAAAATGTCTAGGATACGAAGCTTTCTCTCGAATATGTCGTTCACCCAGATATTGGTCTTTGGCTATACTATGGTCATACTTGTGAGCGCGGTGCTGCTCATGCTGCCGATAAGTTCGCGCGAGCGCGCTTTCACGGCACTGAATGACTGCATATTCACCACCACTTCCGCCCTTAGCGGCACGGGGCTTACGCTCTTCGACACCTACACTTACTGGTCGCTTTTCGGGCAGATAGTTATACTCATCGTAATTCAGATCGGCGGTATCGGCTTTATGTCGATGGCGATCTTCGCGCTTTCTTACACCGGCAGAAAGATAGGTCTGAAACAGCGCTTTACCATGCGTGAATCTGTCGCGGGATTCAGCGGCGGCGGCGTGGTCAAAATGACGCGCTTTATTTTAAAAGGTACAATATACTGCGAAACGGCCGGTGCGATAGCTCTTTCGGTCTTTTTTATCCCGAAGATCGGCGTTGGAAAAGGCATCTTCTTCGCCATTTTCCACTCCATTTCCGCATTCTGCACGGCGGGCATAGATATAATGGGCTATTTCGAGCCTGGCAGCTCGATAATTACAGCGGCGGACAGCTGGCTGCTGAACGTAACGCTGATAATACTTCTGACCATCGGCGGCATCGGCTACATCACTTGGGGCGATGTTGTGGAGCACAAGTGGCACTTTAAAAAGTACCGTTTGCAGAGCAAGATCGTAATAATGGTCACGATACTTTTTTATATACTTGGAATTGCAGAGATGATACTGGTAGAGTGGAACGCGCCCTCGCTGAGCAATGCGGACGGCGCAGGTCAAAAGCTGCTGATGAGCTCCATGCTGGTAACATCGGGGCGCGACGCAGGCTTTGCACCGCTGAACGTTGCCCTATTGAAAGAATCCACCCTGCTTATGATAATCTGCTTTATGTTCATAGGCGGCGCGCCCGGCTCGACGGCATGCGGTATCAAGACCACGACTTTCGCGGTAATGGTGCTGACGATCGCAAGCGTTTTTCGCAGGAAAAAGTCGGTAGAATGCTTCGGCAGACGTTTTGAGAATACAATAATCAAAGACGCAAGCTGTGTTACAACACTGTATTTGCTCGTTGTCATAATCAGCTCGATAGTTATATCGGCTATCGAAGATGTGAAAATACTTCCCGTAATGTTTGAGGTTGTTTCGGCGATAAGTTCGTGCGGGCTTTCAATGGGCATAACCGCAAAGCTTTCGGACATTTCATGCGCGCTGATAACGATAATCATGTTCTTCGGCAGGATCGGCGGACTATCATTCATCATGTCGCTCTCTAACAACGTTAAGCCTTCAAAGGTACAGCTGCCCGAAGAGAAGATAATTGTAGGATAAAAATATGAATATAAAAATCGAAAGGAAAATTACAAAATGGCACGGTCATTTTTAATAGTAGGACTTGGAAGATTTGGTAAACACATGGCGAAATCGCTAACTAAGCAGGGCAACGAGGTGCTCGCTATCGACATCAACGAGGACAGGGTAAATTCGGCGCTGAAGTACGTCACCGACGCGCAGATCGGCGACGCGACCGACCCGCAATTCATCGCGGAGCTGGGTGTGAACAATTTCGACGTCTGCATCGTCGCGATAGGCGATAATTTCCAAAGCTCGCTGGAGTCTACCTGCCTGCTGAAAGAGTCGGGCGCGAAGTACGTTTTCGCCCGCGCGAACCGCGATATACACAAGAAATTTCTGCTTCGCAACGGCGCTGACGAGGTAATTTACGCCGAGCGCGAGACTGCCGAACGCTTCGCCATGCGGTTCGGACTAAAGGGCATTTCCGACTACTTCAAGCTGAACGACGAGTACGCCATTTACGAGATCGCCGTTCCGGAGAGCTGGGTCGGCAAGACGATTGTGGAAAAAAACGTTAGACAAAAGTATAATGTCAACGTGCTTGCGATAAAGCACGACGGCATTTTCGACGCACTGCCGGGGCCCGACCACCTCTTCACCGCTGACGAGAAGCTGCTGGTGCTGGGAAACCGCGAATCCGTACAAAAAATGATGAAGTAAATATGCACAAAAATCGCGGCTGAGATATGCCGCTTTTTTATTACAATCGAGGTTACAATTTGGTTACAGGTGGATTTTTGGACAGTTGAAAACTTTACATAACGCATTGTTGAATGTTGAAAACCCAGTTGAAAGTGTTAAGAACCTCTGCAAATATTGATAGTTTTGCAGATCGCGGTTTTAAACAGCTGTTGATAAGTACGCTTTTTCGGTCAGTTTGTAACCGGTATGTAATTTTTGACGTTACCATTTAAGCATGACATTTGATAAATTTTACAGACACAAATTTACACAAAGCACTGTATAAGGAAAATTTGCAGAGCTGCAAAAAGAGTTACAGACAGGTTACGGGGAAATAGCTGTACAGTTGAGAAAACGGCTTTTAAACAGCATAAATGTTGAAAACTCAGTTGAAACTGTTAAAAAGTATCGCAAATACAAGCGTTTTCGGACAGGCGGGTTTTAAAACGTGTGTTGAAAAGTACGATTTTTCGGGCTACTTGTAACCGATCTGTAATCAGATATGCTGCGAGTGGCACTTTTTTCAACAGGCGAAGTTTAAAGCATTGTTTATAACTTTTTATGCTTGACAAGCGGCGCAAAAGTTGCTATACTATATATAATGCGTCTGAAAAGGGCGCAAAATTTCATGCCGCGCACTTTAGCAGTTAAAACGGTTAAAACGCAGCAGACTATTTGGAGGAGATTATTATGAAGATCGCGATTGCAGGACTCGGACTCATCGGCGGCTCGCTCGCCAAGGCTATAAAAAAGAACACAGAGTACACGGTCTACGGCTACGACATCTCGCGCGATGTGATCTCGGCAGCGATGGCTGAGGAAGCGATAGATTACAGCATACAGCCCGAAGAGATGGGCTGCTGCGACCTCGTTATCGTGGCTCTGCACCCGAACGAAACGATAGATTTTATTTTAGATAACCGCGAAAATTTTAAGAAAGACGGCATAGTCATCGACTGCTGCGGCGTAAAGGGCGCGATAGTCAGCGCAGTGGAAAAGCCGCTGAGCGACGCAGGCGTGCGTTTTCTGGGCTGCCACCCTATGGCGGGCCGCGAATTTTCGGGTTTTTCATACTCGCTGGACAACCTTTTTGAAAAGGCAAGCTTTATCATGACCCCGACCGACGACACGAAGATGAGCGCGGTAAAAGAGATCTCGGCTTTCGCATACCGCACGGGCTTTGCGAAGTGCGTGGTATCCTCACCAAAGGAGCACGACGAGATAATCGCTTTCACCTCGCAGCTTGCGCACGTTGTATCGAGCGCTTACATCAAAAGCCCATCGCTCGGCAAGCAGGCGGGCTTCTCGGCGGGCAGCTTTAAAGACCTCACGCGCGTGGCGAAGCTGAACGCCGATATGTGGACTACGCTTTTCCTTATGAACAAGACTGCGCTCGCCACCGAGGTAGACCACATTATAAAAGCGCTCACCGACTACCGTGACTGCATAGCCGCGGGCGACGCCGAAACACTGCACCGTCTGCTGGAGGAAGGCTCGGTGCTGAAAGAAAAAAGCAACAATATGAGATAAGCCGTGCGGCTTGACAAAATGTGCGGAATGTTGTATAATTAAATAGATAAATTTAGGCGGCGGGATATTTTTTCGCCGCTCGCAGAAAGGACTGTTTTTTCTAATGGGCATGACGCTGACTGAAAAAATACTAAGAAAGCACCTTGTAGACGGCGAATACGTCAAGGGCGAAGAGATCGGCATAAAGATCGACCAGACCCTTACGCAGGACGCTACGGGCACTATGGCTTACCTCGAATTTGAGGCTATCGGTATACCCAGAGTAAAGACTGAGCGCAGTGTGGCTTACATCGACCACAACACCCTCCAGTCGGGCTTTGAGAACGCCGACGACCACCGCTTCATCGGCTCTGTTGCCAAGAAGCACGGCATATACTTCTCGCGCCCCGGCAACGGTATCTGTCATCAGGTACACCTCGAGCGTTTCGGCGTGCCCGGCAAGACCCTTATCGGCTCTGACTCGCACACCCCTACGGGCGGCGGTATCGGCATGATAGCGATAGGCGCAGGCGGACAGGACGTAGCCGTAGCTATGGGCGGCGGCGCTTACTACATCACCTGCCCCAAGGTAGTTAAAGTAAACCTTACGGGCAAGCTTTCCCCCTGGGTATCGGCTAAAGACGTTATACTGCAAGTGCTGAGAGTTATGAGCGTTAAAGGCGGCGTCGGCAAGGTCATCGAGTACTGCGGCGAGGGCGTAAAGACCCTTTCTGTACCCGAGAGAGCCACCATTACCAACATGGGCGCTGAGCTGGGCGCTACTACCTCTATATTCCCCTCTGACGAGATAACCCTCGAGTTCCTCAAGGCGCAGGACAGAGCGGACGTATGGGTACCCCTCGCGGCTGACGAGGACGCAGAGTACGACGAGCAGATCGACATCGACCTTTCCGCGCTCGTACCGCAGGCAGCATGTCCCCACTCGCCCGACAACGTTAAGACAGTCGAGGAGATCGGCAAGCTAAAGATAGATCAGGTATGTATCGGCTCTTGCACCAACTCTTCTTTCGTAGATATGATGAAAGTTGCGTACATTCTGAAGGGCAAGACGGTAGACCCCAGCGTTTCGCTCGCTATCGCCCCCGGCTCGAAGCAGGTGCTCAACATGATCGCGCAGAACGGCGCTCTCTCAGACATGATAGACGCGGGCGCAAGAATACTCGAATCCGCCTGCGGCCCCTGCATAGGCATGGGTCAGTCGCCTAACTCGGGCGGCGTTTCGCTGAGAACATTCAACAGAAACTTTGAGGGACGTTCCGGCACTAAGGACGGACAGATCTACCTCGTATCGCCCGAAATGGCGGCTGTATCGGCGCTGACGGGCTACCTCACCGACCCGCGCGACTACCTCGGCGATATGCCCGAGTTCAAGCTGCCTGAGCACTTCGTTATCAACGACAACATGATAGTACCGCCCGCACCCGCAGAGGAAATGGACAGCGTAGAGGTACTCAGAGGCCCGAACATAAAGCCTTTCCCCGAGACCTCGCCGCTTGACGAGAGCATAGAGTGCGCGGTATCGCTGAAAGTCGGCGACAACATCACCACCGACCACATCATGCCCGCGGGTGCTAAGATACTGCCCCTGCGCTCGAATATACCGAAGATCTCGCAGCACTGCTTCACCGTATGCGACGAAGAGTTCCCCAGAAGAGCGAAGAACATGGGCAAGTCGATAATCGTCGGCGGCTCTAACTACGGTCAGGGCTCGTCGAGAGAGCACGCGGCGCTCGCACCCCTCTACCTCGGCGTAAAGGCTGTACTGGTAAAGAGCTTTGCGAGAATACACCGCGCTAACCTCATCAATGCAGGAATACTGCCGCTGACATTCGTCAACGAAGCCGACTACGAGAAGATCGGTCAGGGCGACGAGATAGCTATCGAGAACGTAAAGGAAAGCGTGCTGGCTGACAAGAGCGAGCTTACCCTCGTCAACAAGACCACTGGCGCTGAGATACCCGTACTCTGCGAGCTGACGGGACGCACCAAGGACATAATCCTCGCGGGCGGTCTGCTCGACTACACAAGAGAGTCGCTGGCTGAATAATGCGCCGCATTGACGACCTAAGCAAAGAGCTGCGCGAGATAGAAGCCTGCGAAAAGGTGAACGAGCCTAAGAAAAAGCTGACGTTTATGAAAAGGCTTGTGCTGAACATTATCCTGCTGGCGTTTGCGGTTGGCGTGCTGGCGGCATACGCTGTAAATTCGGTGAGAAAGCTTATCCGCATGGGGCGCACCGTAGACGGCTACAACGCGCACGACAAGGCTGTATTCGCGGCATTTGTCGTGATACTGCTCATCATCTCAGCGACGATGTACAAGCTTACCAAGCCGAAAGGCGGCAAAGGCTTTGACAGCGGCAGATTCAAGCTCTGCATAACGGCAGTCGCGGGGATACTTATGATCGCGATATTTATAGCGCTTTGCGTAAAGTCAATATAAAACTGAAATTGCAAAGGGGCAAGGCATGGCTGGAGCAGGTTTGCTCCGCCGCTTTGCCCTTTTTCATATATTTTAAAAGGAGGATCATCAATGGCAAAGATACAGATGAAAACACCGCTCGTTGAAATGGACGGCGACGAAATGACCAGAATTATCTGGAAAGAGATCAAGGATATACTTATCCTGCCCTATGTTGACCTGAAGACCGAGTACTACGACCTCGGTCTGGAGTACCGCGAAAAGACTAAAGACCAGGTGACCATCGACTCGGCGAACGCTACCAAGAAGTACGGTGTAGCTGTAAAATGCGCTACCATCACGCCGAACGCGGCAAGAATGCCCGAGTACAACCTTTCGCAGATGTGGAAGTCGCCGAACGGCACTATCCGCGCTATGCTCGACGGAACTGTTTTCCGCGCGCCGATACTGGTAAAGGGCATCACCCCGTACATTCCGACATGGACAAAGCCCATCACCATCGCGCGTCACGCTTACGGCGATGTTTACAAGAACGTAGAGATGAAGTGCCCGAAGGACTCTAAGGCTGAGCTGGTGCTGACCGACAAGGACGGCAACGTTTCTAAGGAAACTATCTACGATTTCAAGGACTCGGCGGGTATCATACAGGGTCTGCACAACAAGGAAAGCTCGATAGCTTCGTTCGCAAGAGCCTGCTTCAACTACGCGCTCGACACCAAGCAGGACGTTTGGTTCGCTACCAAAGACACCATCTCGAAGAAGTACGACCACACCTTTAAGGACGTTTTCGCTGAGATCTTTGAGAAAGAGTACAAGGAGAAATTCGCGGCGGCGGGAATCGAATATTTCTACACCCTTATCGACGACGCTGTTGCAAGAGTTATCCGCTCAAACGGCGGCTACATATGGGCATGCAAGAACTATGACGGCGACGTTATGAGCGACATGGTGGCTACCGCCTACGGCTCGCTCGCTATGATGACCTCGGTACTCGTTTCGCCCGACGGCATTTACGAGTACGAAGCGGCGCACGGCACGGTACAGCGCCACTACTACAAGCACCTCAAGGGCGAAGAGACCTCTACCAACTCGGTAGCTACCCTCTTTGCATGGACAGGCGCGCTGCGCAAGAGAGGCGAGCTTGACGGCAATAAGGAACTTATGGAATTTGCAGATAAGCTTGAGACAGCATGCATCAGGACTATTGAAGATGGTAAGATGACAAAGGATCTTGCACTTATCACAACGATTGAGAATCCTGTTGTGCTTAACAGCCTTGATTTTATTAAGGCTATCCGTACAACACTTGAAGGGATGCTTGCATAAATAAATTCTAGAATGGAGATTATGATGAAGGACCAGCAGAAGACGTTATTCCGTATGCATTTTGAACCGGGAGACCTTATAAAGTTACCAAATATTCTTTGTTACATAAGAATTATACTTGTGCCTGTTTTCTGCTGGCTTTATCTTAATGCCGGCACACCGCATGACTTTGCAATGGCAGCAGTTGTGGTAATTGTATCAGGACTTACGGATTTTCTTGACGAGAAGATGTAATATGATTACAGATCTCGGTAAGGTTCTGGATCCGATTGCGGATAAGCTCATGCAGCTTGCAATGCTTGTATGTGCAACGGTACGTGTTCACTATATGGCGGTGCTTGTGGGCGTTCTTGTAATAAAGGAGATAGTTACGGCGGTGGTAGGAGCTGTTGTAATTAAGACATGCCGGAAGAGGCTTAACGGAGCAAAGTGGTATGGCAAGGTATGTACATTTGTGCTGTATGTGATAATGATAGCATTTATACTTCTGCCGGATATACCATCTAATATAAGAACGATTCTGTTTGCGTTATGTCTTATTTCGCTTGCAGTATCATTTATCATGTACATAAGAATATACGCAATTATGATTGCAGATACTAAAAAACGCGGAGATGCAGAATTTAAAGTTTATTAAGGTACAGGTTGCAGCAGGGAGATAAATAATGAAGATTTTTATGTTTCATGGAATGGATATATTCCAGTTTTTTGTATGGTTTTTTATATACAGTTTCTTAGGAGGAATGGAGTGTATTGTTATCAGAAGACAGAAGGGCTACTGGGAGAACAGGGGATTTGCCAAGCTGCCGTTTTGTGTAATATATGGCTTTGGAGTGTTTATTGCATGTTATCTTTTTGCGCCGATACAGCATAATTATGCTGCACTGTATGTATGGGGCTGCATTGGAGCAACCGTATTTGAGTATATAGTGGCAATGGCAATGATGAAGCTTTTTGGAGAAGTATGGTGGAATTATGACCATCTTAAGTTTAATTACAAAGGCATCATATGCTTACAGTCAACACTTGCCTGGGGGTTTGTTGCCGTATTTATATTCGGATTTTTGAATAAATTTGTGGAGCGTTTTGTATTCTCAATCGATTACAGGATTGCCAGCGTTATGGCAATGATTCTTGTCTTTTCATATACTGCGGATTTTATGCAGAGTTTTTCGGAAAGTCTTAATATGCAGAATATGGATATCAGAGCGGAGATGAGAAAGTTTATTAAGATGTTTCACAGATAATCAGCATCTTATTGACAATTGATTCGGGGATAATTATATGATTTTTAAAAAGTTACGAAACAATTTTAGTCTTTTAATTGACAGCAGCAGGCATGTATG
>OHTF01000456.1_pt1 | contig 16753 bp, 12 predicted proteins | sample 1578811 | NCBI WGS metagenome assembly OHTF01 (sample SAMEA3879571, study PRJEB24766) | human gut metagenome | biome: human-associated habitat; feature: feces | place: USA | collected 1985/1987
CCTCCGCCACCCCCGAGACCATTGAAAACGAGCTGCCCGCCATGAAAACCTGCGGCACCTCCGTCTGGGTCAACCTGGGCGGCCATACCATTGAGGAAAACGTGGAGGGCGTGCAGAAGCTGTGCGCCGCAGGCATTGATGTGCTGGAACTGAACATCAGCTGCCCCAACGTCAAGCAGGGCGGCCTGGCGTTCGGCATCCGCGCCAAGGACGCCGAAGAGGTGGTTTCCGCTGTGCGCAAAGTGTGCACTGTGCCGCTGGTGGTCAAGCTCAGCCCCCAGGCAGAGAGCATCCCCGATATGTGCAAGGCCGTGGAAGCTGCCGGTGCCGATGGCATCAGCCTGTGCAATACCTTCCAGGCCTGCGCCATTGATCTGGAAAAGCGCCGCCCGGTGTTCAACAACATCTTTGCGGGTCTGTCCGGCCCGGCGGTGCGCCCCATCGCCCTGCGCATGGTGTGGCAGGCTGTGGGCGCTGTGAACATCCCGGTGGTGGGTCTGGGCGGCATTGCCACCGGCCGTGATGCACTGGAATTCATCATGGCAGGTGCCACGGCGGTACAGGTGGGCGCGGCAAACTTTGCCAACCCCCGCGCCATGGAGACCATTGCGGACGAGATGGCCGCGTGGATGGACAAAAACGGCGTGAAAACACTGGACGAGATCCGCGGATGTGCCCGGAATGCTGAATAATCTTAATTGATATACCAGCAATGCACTGATTTATACGCATAAAAACGAAGTTACTGCATAAATTTGCAAATCGCGCAAAAGCGTGGTACAATACCGTTCAAAAGACATTTTTATAAAAGAGAGGGAGAAATACAATGAGTGAAGCACTTGAGATCCTGAAGAGCTGTGACGCGTTCCTGGAAGGCCACTTCCTGCTGTCCTCCGGCCGCCATTCCAGCGCATACTGCCAGATGGCTTATCTGCAGCAGTACCCCGACCGCTGCGCCGAGGTGATGAAGGCTGTGGCCGACAAGGTCAAGGAACTGGACGTGGACGTCATCGTCGGCCCTGCCATGGGCGGCATCGTGTACGCCTACGAGCTGGCCCGCCAGACCGGCAAGCGCGCCATCTTCACCGAGCGCGTGGACAATGTGATGACCCTGAAGCGCTTTGCCATCCATCCGGGTGAGAAGTGCATCATTGCTGAGGACGTTGTCACCACCGGCATCTCCTCCCTGGAGACCAAGCGCGTGATCGAAGAGGCCGGCGGCATCTGCCTGGGCATCACCTGCGTGGTGGACCGCACCAAGCCCGAGGCTCCGTCTCCCATTCCCATCGTGGCAAGCGCCCTCAAGCTGGACCTGCCCAACTACGCACCCGAGGAGTGCCCCATCTGCAAGGAGGGCAAGCTGCCGCTGGTGCATCTGGGCAGCCGCAAGATGAAGCAGGAAGCCAAGCAGACCCTGTAAACGCGCAGGCGTGTTGAAGCGAGGAGTATCTATGAACGCATATCTTCTTTTGGCAAATGGCATGGTCTTTGCCGGCCAGTCGGTGGGTGCCGAGGGCGTCACTGTGGGCGAGGTGGTCTTTGCCACCGGCATGGTGGGCTTTCAGGAGACTCTGACCGACCCCAGCTACTACGGCCAGATCATCACCCAGACCTATCCCCTCATCGGCAACTACGGCATGAACCACGATGATATGGAGTCCGACCGCATTTGGGCAAAGGGCTACATCGTGCGCGAAGCCTGCACAACCCCCTCCAACTGGCGCTGTGAGGAGACGCTGGACAGCTTTTTGAAAAAGAACAACACCATCGGCATCGAGGGCATCGACACCCGCCACCTGACCCGCATCATCCGGGAGAGCGGCGTGATGAACGGTGCCATCCTGACCACCTTTGACCCCGCTGACCCTGCCAACAAGGCCGAGACGGAGAAGCTGCTGGAGACCATCCGCGCCTATGCCGTGACGGATGCCGTCAAGAGCGTGACCTGCGAGAAGCCCGAGGTCTTTCACGAGAAGGGCGAGACCCACATCGTGCTGATGCACTACGGCTGCAAGCGGAACATCGTCCGCTGCCTCGTCAAGCGCGGCTGCAAGGTGACGGTCATGCCCGCCTTTGCCACCGCTGAGGAGGTGGCTGCTCTGAACCCGGACGGCATCATGCTGTCCAACGGCCCCGGCGACCCCGCCGAGCCGGTGGAGGTCATCGAGAACCTGAAGCAGATCTTTGCGCTGGGCATCCCCACCTTCGGCATCTGCCTGGGCCACCAGCTCAGCGCTCTGGCCGCCGGTGCCAAGACCATGAAGCTGAAGTACGGCCACCGCGGTGCCAACCAGCCTGTGACCGACTTTGAGTCCGGCCGCACCTTCATCACCAGCCAGAACCACGGCTATGCGGTCGTGGGCGAGGAGCTGCCCGCCGAGATGGGCGAGGTGGCACAGGTGAACGCCAACGACGGCACCTGCGAGGGCATCAAGTACAAGAAGTGGAACTGCTTCACCGTCCAGTTCCACCCGGAAGCAAACGGCGGCCCCAAGGACACCGAATTCCTGTTCGACCGCTTCCTGAACAACGTCAAAGCAGCAAAAAAGGAGGTGCGCTGAAATGCCCAAGGACCCCAGAATCAAAAAGGTGCTGGTCATCGGCTCCGGCCCCATCATCATCGGCCAGGCCGCTGAGTTCGACTACTCCGGCACCCAGGCGTGCCGCGCCCTGAAAGCAGAGGGCATTGAGACCGTTCTGCTCAACTCCAACCCCGCTACCATTATGACCGACCCGGATGTGGCCGATCATGTCTATATCGAGCCCATGACCCTTGAGGTGGTGGAGCGCATCCTGGAGATCGAGAAGCCTGACTCCGTTCTGCCCAACCTGGGCGGCCAGATGGGCCTGAACCTCTCCATGGAGCTGGCCCGCTCCGGCTATCTGGACCGCACCGGCATCCGTCTGCTGGCCTGCAAGCCCGAGACCATCGACCGTGCCGAGGACCGCGAGCTGTTCAAGGAGACCATGGAGAAGCTGCACCAGCCCATCATCCCCTCTGAGGTGGTGGAGACGTTGCAGGATGCGCTGGCCTGTGCAGACCGCATCGGCTACCCGGTCATCGTCCGCCCCGCCTTCACCATGGGCGGCACCGGCGGCGGCATCTGCGAGAACAAGGCAAAGCTCATTGAGATCGGCACCAACGGCCTCCGTCTTTCCCCCATCCATCAGATCCTGGTGGAAAAGTGCATTGCGGGCTGGAAAGAGATCGAGTACGAGGTCATGCGCGACCACAAGGGCAACGTCATCACCGTCTGCAACATGGAGAACCTTGACCCTGTCGGCATCCACACCGGCGACTCGGTGGTCGTGGCACCCTCCCAGACCCTGACCGACCACGAGTACCAGATGCTGCGCACCGCTGCGCTGGACATCATCACCGAGCTGGGCATTGAGGGCGGCTGCAACTGCCAGTTTGCCCTCAAGCCGGACAGCTTTGAGTATGCGGTCATCGAGGTCAACCCCCGTGTGTCCCGCTCCTCCGCGCTGGCTTCCAAGGCTACCGGCTACCCCATTGCCAAGGTGGCAACCAAGATCGCCATCGGCTACACGCTGGACGAGATCACCAACGACGTCACCGGCAAGACCTGCGCCTGCTTTGAGCCTGCGCTGGACTACATCGTGGTCAAGTACCCGAAGTGGCCCTTTGATAAGTTCGTTTACGCCGATAAGAGTCTGGGAACCCAGATGATGGCCACCGGCGAAGTGATGGCCATTGGCAACAACTTTGAACACGCCATGATGAAGGCAGTCAGCTCCATCGAGCTGGGCATGGACACCCTGACCCACAAGCCCTTCGAGGAGCTGAGCGACGACGAGATCGTGGACCATATGCATGTGCAGGATGCCGAGCGCGTCTTCTGCGTCTATGAGGCTCTCAAGCGCGGCATCGACCACGAGACCATTTACCGCATCACCAAGATCGACTGGTGGTTCCTGGACAAGATGCAGCATCTGGCAGATCTGGAAAAGGGTCTTGCCAAGTGCAACGGCGTGCTGACCGAAGAGCAGTACAAGACTGCCAAGAAGTACGGCTTCCAGGATAAGACCATCAAGCGTCTGGCACAGGTGGACACCCTGCCTGTGGAGAACTACCGCGCCGGTTTCAAGATGGTGGATACCTGTGCGGCCGAGTTCTCGGCCAACACCCCTTACTTCTACTCCACCTACGACGGCGACAACGAAGCCGCTGAGTTCATTGCCGAGAAGGAAGCCGAAGCATCCGCCAAGGGCGAACCCGAGAAAAAGAAGGTGCTGGTCTTTGGCTCCGGCCCCATCCGCATCGGTCAGGGCATCGAGTTCGACTACTGCTCTGTCCACGCAGTCTGGACGCTGAAAAAGCACGGCTGCGAGGCCATTCTGGTCAACAACAACCCCGAAACGGTTTCCACCGATTTTGATACCGGTGACCGCCTGTACTTTGACCCGCTGAACCCCGAAAGCGTTGACCATATTATCGCTGCCGAAAAGCCGGACGGCTGCCTGGTGCAGTTCGGCGGCCAGACGGCCATCAAGCTGGCAAAGCATATGGATGAGATCGGCCTGCCCATTTACGGCACCCCGGCCGATGCCATCGATGAAGCCGAGGACCGCGAACGCTTTGATGAGCTGTTGGAACGCTGCGGCATTCCCCGCCCGGCGGGCCGCACCGTCTTTACCCTGGATGAAGCTCTGCAGGCTGCCCAGGAGGTCGGCTACCCCGTCCTGATGCGTCCGTCTTACGTTCTGGGCGGCCAGAATATGATCGTGGCCTATAACTCCAGCGATGTCATCGAGTATATGGGCGTTATCACCAAGCATGTGGACATGAGCCACCCGGTGCTGATGGATAAGTACATCTACGGCACCGAATGTGAAGTTGACGCCATCTGCGACGGCACCGATTACCTGGTGCCCGGCATCATGGAGCAGATCGAGCGCACCGGCGTGCATTCCGGCGACTCTATCTGTGTCTACCCGCCGTATAATTTCCCGCAGGATGTGATTGATACCCTGGTGGATTACACCGGCCGCTTTGCCCGCGAGCTGAAGGTTGTGGGCCTGGTCAATGTGCAGTACGCTGTGCAGGACGGCAAGGTTTACGTCATCGAGGTCAACCCGCGTTCTTCCCGTACCGTGCCGTATATCTCCAAGGTCACCGGTGTGCCCATGGTCGATCTGGCCGTGCGCTGCACCCTGGGCGAAAAGCTGAAAGATATGGGGTACGGCACCGGCCTGTGGCGCAACGGCAAGAGCTCCTATGTGGCTGTTAAAGTACCCGTCTACAGCTTCCTGAAGCTGCACGGTGTGGATACCATGCTGGGACCCGAAATGAAGTCCACCGGCGAAGTTTTGGGCATTGCTCCCAACATGCACGAAGCGTTGATCAAGGGCTTGGTTGCCGCCGGTTACCAGTTCAAGACCCCCGGCCCCGGTTCCTGCGTAATTATCTCGGTCAAGGATTCCGACAAGAAAGAAGCCGCCGAGCTGGCCTGGAAGCTGCATGACTACGGCTATAAGATCTATGGCACCCCCGGCACGGCACGCTACCTGAACAGCCAGATGGTGCCCTGCAGCACCGTGCGCCAGATGAGCGAAGAACGCCCGAATGTGCTGGATCTGCTGGAAAGCGGCCTGGTGGATTACATCATCTCCACCAGCCCCCATGGCCGTGACCCGCACCGCGATTCCGTCAAGTTCCGCCGCAAGGCAACCGAGCTGTCCATCCCGTGCATTACGGCGCTGGATACCGCCCGCATTCTGGTGAATGCCCTGCGCAGCGACCATGACATCAGCGGCATGGAGCTGGTGGATATCGCCACCCTGCACCGCGATGCCGCCAACGGCAAATAACCAAGGGTAAAACAGAAAAACAACCTGGGGCAGCAAAGCCCGGCAGCCGTTGTGCTGCGGGGAGCTTTGCTGCCCTGTTTTTGTGCCGTACAGCAAATGTTTTGCGGCGGTGCCCGTGCGCTATGCACGCGTTCCCGAAAGAAACGCGGGATTGTTGCATCTTTTTGTGAGATATGCCAATTTTTGATTTTTTGGGCTGGGTTTTGGCAGAATCACTTGATTCTGCGCGAAATTTTCCTTATAATAATCAGCGTACTAAAACGTGGGGCAGTTACTTGCCTGATGATGAAATATATGCTTAGGGAGATAACGAGTTATGACCAGATCACAGTTGATTACCAAAGTTGCAAACGATACCGGCATTTCTGCCGTTGAAGTTGAAAAGATTATGGACGGCATTTTCGGCACCATCGGCGATGTGCTGAAGGCTGGTGATAAGGTTACCATTGCAGGCTTTGGCCGCTTTGAAATGCGCGAACGCCAGACCAAGAACTTCACCAACCCCAAGACCAAGGTTACCAGCCAGCTGGAACCCACCGCTATCCCTGGCTTTAAGGCAAGCGGCCGCCTGAAGGAAAAGGTTGGCAAGTAATTGCTGAACAGCAGAACATAAACAAAATCAACCGCTCCGGTTTGCCATGCATGGCTGACCGGAGCGGTTTTTAGTTAGGCGTTAGGAAGTAAGAAGGCGGGACGAAAAATTAGAAATTAGGAATTTTGGGGGAGGGTGCTGGTTGTGAAGTATGTGCTGAACAATAAAAGTGGCTGCAGGGCGGGATGTCCTCATCCCGCCGGGGTGAAATTTTGCCGATTGTGACAAACGCTGCAAACGCTGCAAATGATTTGTAGGGAACGATGTTCGCATCGTTCCGCGGGCTTTGGCTTTGCAGCAAACGATAAAAAGTGTGATGTGCCCTGCTATTTCCTGTAGGGCGGGGTCACCTGACCACGCCACCCTCCCCATATAAAACCCTCAAACGCATGCGCATCGTTCCCAATTTTATAGCCTACCCCCACCCTCCACAAAAAATCAGCAAAAACTATTGCAATCTGCATAAAGTGCGGTATACTAAAGCAGTAAAATAATATTTACGCAGAGTAGAAACCCGCGCGTTAGGCAAAGCGGCAATGGCGCCGCTTTGCCGCAGTGCCTGACCAACGGGGAGTTGTGGCAGGACGAAGATGCAGGGCAGGGGAGTGCAATGTGCACGCCGCTGCCGGCACGCGGTGCTGGTTTCGCATCCCACTGCTGCATAAAGGTGTGCAACGGCGGGTGTGGTTGCACACCTGCCCTTTCCCCTCCCTTGTGCGGCAACACGCACGATGGAGGTATTTTATTATGCAAAAATCCGTTCAAGTTCGTACCCCGCTGTATGCTGCGGCCTATTGGCAGCAGGCCGCCGATGAGTTTAAGAACATCCGCGTTCTGGCTTTTGCCGGTATGGTCACGGCGCTGGCCATTATTCTGGAAAGCTTCCCCATCTATCTGCTGGGCCAGAGCCTGAAGATCTATTTCAGCTTTGTGGTGGTTTCGCTGGGGTGCGCCTGTTATGGCCCGCTGGTGGGCATGGGCGTTGGTGCGGTCATTGATACGCTGGGCTTTCTGCTTTCCAGCTATGGCGAGCCGTATTTCCCCGGCTATCTGATTACGGCCATGTTGTCCGGCCTGATTTACGGCGTTATGCTCTACCAGCGCAAACCCACCATCCCGCGCCTGATCGTGACCCGTCTGCTGATCAATTACGGCAGCAATGTGCTGCTGGGCAGTGTGTGGAAAGCTATGTTGTATGGCAAGGGTTACCTGTATTACCTGAGCACCGGCATGGTCAAAAACACCATCATGATCCCCATTGAAGTTGCCTTGATGTGGCTGGCCCTGAACGCGGCAGAAAAACACGGCCTGGACCGCCGCTACCTTCATCAGCGCTGATGAAGCACAGATTTTTGTTCAAAAGTCATACTTTACGGCTAAAAGCTTGTGCGTTTTGCTGGCAGAACGCAGCCGAAATTTGAAAATTGTTCCGTAATTTACAAACTTTTAACAACGTATTCACAAAGCATTGAAAAATGTCCCTGCCGCGTATACAATAACATATGTGAAAAGAATGTGTCGGATTTCCTGCAAGCATGCAGCAAAACGGCGCATTTTTGGTTTCAGGACCGTGACTCCGGCTGGCAGCTGCCGCCGGGCCAGACGTAAAAAGAAAAGGAGCACTTACACATGAAAAAATTGTTGGGTATTGTGTTGTCCGCAGCTATGCTGCTCAGCATGGCCGCCTGCGGCAGCACTGCTGCATCCAGCGCTGCATCCAGCGCAGCAGCAGATTCTACCGCTGACGCTGCCACTGCTACCGATGCAGCTGCCAGCGACCTGAAGGTTGGCGTTATCACGATTGGCGATGAGACAGAAGGCTACACTGCTGCGCATATCAACGGCATCAAGGCTGCTGCACAGAAGCTTGGCATGAGCGACAGCCAGATCGTTTGGAAGTACAAGGTTCCCGAAGGTGCTGAGTGCTCTGACGCTGCAGAAGACCTGGTTGGCCAGGGCTGCAACCTTGTTGTTTCCAACTCTTACGGCCACCAGACCTATATCGTAGAAGAAGCTGAAAAGTATCCCGATGTCACTTTTGTTTCCATGACCGGTGATTTTGCTGCCCTGACTGGCCTGGATAACTTCAAGAACGCTTTCACCAATGTTTATGAGAGCCGCTATGTTGCCGGTGTTGTTGCCGGTATGAAGCTGCAGGAACTGGTTGAGTCCGGCACCCTGACCCCGGAGACCCAGCCCAACAGCTTTACCGCTGACGGCAAGGTCAAGATCGGCTATGTCGGCGCTTACAACTATGCTGAGGTTGTTTCCGGCTACACTGCATTCTTCCTGGGCGTGCAGAGCGTTTACCCCAATGTTGCCATGGAAGTTATGTACACCAACTCCTGGTTCGATATCGACAAGGAAGGCGCTGCTGCCGAAGCTCTGATTGCAAACGGCAGCGTGATCATTGGTCAGCATGCTGACTCCACCGGCGCTCCCGCTGCCACCCAGAAGCAGAAGGATGCCGGCAAGATCTGCTACTCTGTCGGTTACAACATCGACATGCTGGAGACCGCTCCCACCGCTGCCCTGACCTCCGCCACCAACGTTTGGGAAGTTTACTATGAATACCTGTTCAAGAGCATGATGGACGGTGAAAACCCGGCTACCAACTGGTCCGAGGGTTACAACGAAGGCGCTGTTGCCATCACTGACCTTGGCCCCGAAGTTGCCGAAGGCACTGCCGAGAAGGTTGCCGAAGTGGAAGCAGCCCTGAAAGATGGCAGCCTGCATGTGTTTGATACCAGCAAGTTCACCGTCAACGGTGAGACTGTTACCACCGCTCCCATCGACCTGACTTTCTATGATTACTCCACCGGCACCCCGGTTGCTGTGTACCAGGGCGATACCGAGGAAGCCATCACCGATGGTTACTTCTCTGAATCCACCCTGCGCAGCGCTCCGTATTTCTCCCTGCGCATTGACGGCATTACCGAGGATGCAGACCCGGTTGCCTGATCCCACAAACTGAACTGACATGGAGGGAAGCTCTGCCTGTTACTGAACAGAGCTTCCCTCTATTGGTGTTTACGGCACCGCATGATGGATTTTTACAGAGAGGAGCATTCCCATGCCGCAGACTGAGTACGCCATCCAGCTGGAACATGTAACCAAAACTTTTGGCCCGGTCATTGCAAACCATGATGTTACCATGAATATCCGCCGCGGGGAGATTTTGTCCCTGCTGGGCGAGAACGGCTCCGGCAAAACAACCCTGATGAATATGATCGCCGGTATCTATTACCCGGACGGCGGGCAGATCATCGTCAACGGCCAGCCGGCAGATATCCGTTCCCCGCGCGATGCCCTTGCCCTTGGCATTGGCATGATTCACCAGCACTTCAAACTGGTGGATGTGTTTACCGCCGTGGAAAACATTGCCCTGAGCATGGACAAAGGCGAAAAATTTGACCTGCGCCGCGTGCGGGACAAAGCCCGCGCTATTTGCGAAAAATACCAGTTTGCGCTGGATCTGGACCAGAAGGTTTACGAGATGAGCGTGAGCCAGAAGCAGACGCTGGAAATCGTAAAGGTGCTGTTCCGTGGTGCAGATATCCTGATCCTGGACGAACCCACCGCCGTGCTGACCCCGCAGGAAACCGAAAAGCTGTTTGCCGTGATGCGCAACATGAAGGCGGACGGCAAGGCCGTGGTCATCATTACCCACAAGCTGCATGAGGTGCTTTCGGTTTCGGACCGCGTGGCAATTTTGCGCAAGGGCGAATACGTTGGCACGGTGGAAACCGCCACCGCAACGGAATCCAGCCTGACTGAGATGATGGTGGGCCAGAAGGTGGAGCTGAACATCAACCGCACCACGCCGCAGGACCCCACCCGGCGTTTGGCTATCAGCCACCTTTCGGTGCGCAGCCCCGAAGGTACCAACGTGCTGGACGATGTGAGCTTTGATGTGTATGGCGGCGAGATTTTGGGCATTGCCGGTATTTCCGGCAACGGCCAGAAAGAACTGCTGGAAGCCATTGCCGGTTTGCAGCATACCGAATCCGGCTCCGACGTTAAGTTTTTTGCTCCCGGCGAAGAGGACAAGCCGATGGAGCTGCTGGGCAAGAGTCCCAAGGATATCCGCGATGCCGGTGTGCATCTGAGCTTTGTGCCGGAGGACCGCCTGGGCATGGGCCTGGTTGGCACCATGGGCATGACGGACAACATGATGCTGAAAAGCTATGGCGAAGGCCGCTCCCCGCTGGTGGACCACCGTGCCCCGCGTGAACTGGCCGAAAAGATCCGCAAGGAGCTTGGCGTGGTTACCCCCGGCCTGAACACCCCCGTTTCCCGCCTGTCCGGCGGCAACGTGCAAAAGGTGCTGGTTGGCCGCGAGCTGGCGGCTTCGCCCATTGTGCTGATGACGGCTTACGCCGTGCGCGGCCTGGACATCAATACATCCTACACCATTTACAACCTGCTGAATGAGCAGAAAGAAAAAGGCGTTGCCGTGATTTATGTTGGCGAGGACCTGGACGTTCTGCTGGAGCTGTGTGACCGCATTCTGGTGCTGTGCGGCGGCAAAGCCAACGGCATGCTGGATGCCCGCACCACCACCAAGGAAGAAGTTGGCCTGCGCATGACCAACCTTGTACAAAAGGAGGGCAAATGATGAGCAAAACTGCAGCTGAACCGCTTGTGCGTATCTCCAAGCGGGAGGGTACCACCTTTGTGCAAAAAGTGCTGGTGCGTGCCATTGCTATCCTGCTGGCACTTGTTGTGGATGCGTTCTTCATCTTTTTTGTTACCGGCCTGAACCCCATCAGCGTGTACGGCGTTATGTGGAACGGCACGTTTATGAACACTACCCGTTTCTCTTGGGCGCTGCGTGATCTTTCCAGCCTGCTGTGCATTGCCATTGCACTGGCTCCTGCCTTTAAGATGCGCTTTTGGAACATCGGCGGCGAAGGCCAGGTACTGATCGGCGGCCTGGTCGCGGCGCTCATCATGGTGTATTTTGGCAGCAGCCTGCCCGCACCGCTGCTGTTTGCCGCCATGGTCATCGGTAGTGTGCTGGCCGGTGCCATCTGGGCCTTTGTTCCGGCCTGGTTCAAATCCCGCTGGAACACCAACGAAACGCTGTTCACCCTGATGATGAACTACGTTGCCACCAGCATTGTGGCCTGCATGACGAATATCATGCGCGGCCAGGCATCCAGCCTGGGCACCCTGAACAAAGCCACCAAGGCTGGCTGGCTGCCCGTGATCAACGGCCAGCGCTACACCATCAATATTATTGTGGTGCTGGTGCTGACCTTTGCAATGTACGCTTACCTCAAATACTCCAAGCAGGGGTACGAGATCAGCGTTGTGGGCGAGAGTGAAAACACCGCCCGCTATGCCGGCATCAATGTCAGCCGCGTGATGATCCGTACTATGCTGCTGTCCGGTGCCATCTGCGGCCTGTGCGGCTTTTTGGTTGTGGCCGGTAAGGACCAAACGATCTCCACTACCTCGGCAGGCGGCAACGGCTTCACCGCCATTATTGTGGCCTGGCTGGCAAAGTTCAACACCTTCTATATGATGCTGATTTCTTTCCTGTTGATTTTCCTGGACCGCGGCGCTTCGGAAATTGCTTCTGCTTATTCCCTGAACGAATATGCAGCGGATATCATCACCGGCATTATCCTGTTCTTTATCCTGGGCAGCGAATTTTTCATCAACTACCGCCTGGTCTGGCGCGGCCATCATGATGGTAAGGAGGGCAAGTAAGTATGAGCAGTCTGATTGCATGGATCCTGCGTGCCATCCCGTTTGGCACCATCATTATGTACGGCGCTTTGGGAGAGACTCTGACGGAAAAATCTGGCAACCTGAACCTGGGTGTTCCCGGTATCATGTACCTGGGCGGCTTTGCCGGTTTTGCCAGCGCTTATTATTACGAAAAACTCAGCGCCAACCCCAGCGCCTTTGTCTGCGTAATTCTGGCCCTGCTGTGCGCCCTGATCGCATCCGCCCTGGGCGGTCTGATTTACGCCTTCCTGACCATCACCCTGCGTGCAAACCAGAACGTGACCGGCCTTGCGCTGACCACCTTTGGCATGGGTGTGGCAAACTTTTTTGGTGTGTTTATCCTGAACGGCGCCAGCTACACCGCGGCACCGCTGGCTTATAAAGCATTCAGTGCCATGATTCCGGTGCTTTCCGGCCTTGGCGTTGTGGGCAAGGTGCTTTTCTCTTACGGCTTTTTGGCTTATGCGGCCATTGTGCTGGCAGTTGTGCTGCACTGGTTCTTTACCCGCACCCGCGCGGGCCTGAACCTGCGCGCGGTTGGCGAAAACCCTGCCACTGCCGATGCCGCCGGCATTAACGTTACGCTGTATAAATATGTGGCTACCTGCACGGGTGCTGCCATCTGTGGTGTGGGTGGTTTGTATTATGTTCTGGATTATAACCAGGGCATCTGGGCAACCACCGGCCAGATCGAAGCCTTGGGCTGGCTGGCTGTAGCGCTGGTCATCTTTACCACCTGGAAGCCGCTGAACGCCATTTGGGGCGCTTACCTGTTTGGCGTGCTGTACTGGCTGTATCAGTTCCTGCCCAGCCTGCTTGGCATTACTGTTGCCAGCTACATGACCGATCTGATCCAAATGCTGCCCTATGTGGTTACCATTGTGGTGCTAATCGTGGTCAGCCTGCGCAAAAAGAAGGAAAACCAGCCCCCGGAGCATCTGGGCCTTTCCTACTTCCGCGAGGAGCGGTAAAAAATATTTTTGCAGAATTCGCAAAAAATTGCTCATTTTGCATCAAAGCCTCGTTTTCTATTGGAAATGGGGCTTTTTGTTTTTTGGGGAAGGGCAGGGGAATTGGCGGATTTCGGAGAGTGATATCCGGCATGGCCCATCACACATTTTTAATTTGACTGTGTGGCCGGGGGAGTTCGTTGCTATTGTGGGTGAATCCGGCTCCGGCAAAAGTACCCTGATAAATATTATCGGCGTGCTGGACAAGCCGACCTCTGGCGAGTATACGCTGGACGGGGTGGATATCCATAAAGCAGACGATGACGAACTGGCGGGCATGCTCCCGTTGCACGGGGGCATTTTTTGTGGTATACTTCTGCCTGAATGATAAAAATGGGGTAGTTTTTGCCCTGGGGTGTATCTGAAAAGTCAAAAGTACAGTCTGTTTCGGCAGTTGCAGCCGGATTTTGCGCTTGCAAAATGCGGCATCTTCTTTTCTTTCAGATACACACCTTAGAGCGGAGAGGAAAGAAGGAAGGTCTGACAATGCAGACACAACAAAAATTATTTACCAACCGCATGCTGCTAACACTATTGTGGCCGCTGGTGGTGGAGCAGGCGCTGAACGTGCTGGTGGGCATGTCCGATACCGTGATGGTATCCAGCGTAGGCGAAGCCGCCATTTCCGGTGTTTCGCTGGTGGATATGATCAACTACCTGATCCTGAATATTTTTGCCGCGCTGGCCACCGGCGGCGCGGTTATCACCAGCCAGTTCCTGGGAGCCAAAAAGCCGGGGGAAGCCTCCCGCAGCGCGGGGCAGCTGGTTACTTTAAGCTCTATCCTGGGTACGGCTGTCATGGCGCTCTGCCTGCTGCTGCGCGGGCCCATGCTGCGGCTGTTCTTTGGCAGCATTGCGGACGATGTGTTCCAGGCAGCCATGATCTACTTTACCATCACGGCAATCTCTTACCCGTTTTTGGCGCTGTACAACGCGGGCGCGGCCATCTTCCGCTCCGTCGGCAACAGCGAGGTATCCATGCGGGTATCCGTTATCATGAACATTACCAATATTGTGGGCAATGCGTTCTGCATCTTTGTGCTGCGCATGGGGGTTGCCGGTGTTGCGGTGCCCACGCTGGTTTCCCGCGTGCTGGGCGCTGTCATCATCCTGAAACTGACCACCCGGCATGATAATGTCGCCCGCGTTACCTGGGATGGCGTCAAGCACCTGCAGCCCCAGATGGCAAAGAACATTTTGTATATCGGCATCCCCTCCGCGCTGGAAAACAGCCTGTTCCAGCTGGGGCGTGTGCTGGTCGTCAGTATGATCTCTTTGTTCGGCACGGTGCATATTTCCGCCAATGCGGTGGCCAACAACCTGGACGGCATGGGCTGCATTGTGGGCCAGGCCATCGGCCTTGCCATGATCACTGTGGTGGGGCGCTGTGTGGGCGCCCAACAGCTGGACCAGGCCAGCTACTTTACCAAAAAGCTGCTGCTGTGGGATTACATTGCCCAGGGCGCTACCAATGCCCTGATTTTGATCTTCCTGAACCCGCTGCTCAGCGTGTACACCCTTTCGGATGAAACCCGCCACCTGGCCTGGCTGCTGGTTATGATCCATGCGGGCAGCGCCATCTTCCTGTGGCCGGCGGGTTTTGTTCTGCCCAACGCCCTGCGTGCAGCCAATGATGTGCGCTTTACCATGCTTACTTCCATTCTGTCCATGGGAATCTGGCGTTTGGCGTTCTCTTACATCCTGTGCGTTCAGATGGGGATGGGTGCTGTCGGCGTCTGGATCGCCATGGTGGTGGACTGGGTATGCCGCGTGACCTGCTTTGTGGTCCGCTTTGTATCTGGTGCGTGGAAGAAAAAATGTGTGGCAAAATAATAGGAGGAAACCCCGATGAAGCTTATCAGCTGGAATGTGAACGGCCTGCGCGCCTGCCTGAAAAAAGGCTTTGAGGATACTTTCAACCAGCTGGATGCGGATGTGTTCTGCATTCAGGAAACCAAAATGCAGCCCGGCCAGGCGGATTTTGCCCCCGAAGGCTATACCGAATACATCAACAGCGCTGAGAAAAAGGGCTATTCCGGCACGCTGATCTATACCCGCGTAAAGCCCCTGAACGCCTGGAACGGCATTGGGGTGGAAGCCCACAGCCACGAAGGCCGTGCCATCACACTGGAATTTGAGGGCTACTACCTCGTCAATGTCTATGTACCCAACTCCCAGAATGAGCTGGCCCGCATTGATTACCGCATGCAGTGGGAGGATGACCTGCGCGCCTACCTGAAAGACCTGGACAGCAAAAAGCCGGTGATCCTGTGCGGAGATTTGAACGTGGCCCATGAGGATATTGACCTGAAGAACCCCGGCCCCAACCGCGGTGCTGCGGGCTTTTCGGACCAGGAGCGCGGCAAGCTGAACGAGCTGCTGGCCGCTGGCTTTACCGATAGCTTCCGCTACCTGTACCCTGATGCCACCGGCATGTACAGCTGGTGGAGCATGCGGTTCCGCGCAAGAGAGCGGAACGCAGGCTGGCGCATTGACTATTTCCTGGTATCGGACCGGCTGGCCCCACAGATCAAAAAGGCCGAGATTTTGATGGATGTGCAGGGCAGCGACCATTGCCCGGTGCTGCTGGAACTGTAAAGCTGCAAAACGTCCAGGAAATTATTCGGTGTGTCGAAAAAACTGCGCCTTTCTTTTGCAGAGCATGTGGGTATAAAACATGTAGGGGTGCACGATCTCACCCCGCTGCGGCATTGCCCCGGTACACATTACAAATTTGTGATGGACCTAACGCCAATTTGTAGGGGACGATGCTTCGCATCGTCCCGCATGTCGGACCTTGGCATATATTCCACCACATCATTCTCCGCAAGGCATCGGGCGCACAATGCGCCCCCTATGAAGACCTTTTCGACAATCTGAAATTTTCATGATTTTTTCAAAAATATCTGCTCCCGCTGCAAAATGCCGGGAGCATTTTTCGTATTAGTATACAGAAGCGCTTCTAACAAAGAAAGCGCGCCGGCAGATGAATGCGAAAGGAGGTGTGGGACACTGAACCAAACAGATTTTACCCAGCTGATGCAGCAATACCAAAAACTGGTTTATACCGTTTGCCTGCAGTTTGTCCACAACCCCCACACCGCCGAGGATCTGACCCAGGATACCTTCCTTTCGGCATGGTCGTCCATTGACCGGTGCGAACCCCAATACTATAAGCAATGGCTGGTGCGTGTGGCGGCCAACAAATGCAAGGACCACCTGAAAAGCTCCTGGGCGCGCAGGGTGGAGGCACAGTCCGACGAAACGATGCCGGAACCCCGCGGCACACCGCCGCCCGGCAGCGGCCCCAGGGCCCCGTCTGGGGCGAGGAGGAAGCCGCCGGCCTCACCAGCCGCACCTGCTCTTCCTGCGGGGCCGAGCTGGTCTGCGACGGTACCACCGCTGCCACCACCTGCCCTTACTGCGGCAACCCCACGGTGCTGGGCGGGCAGCTCTCCGGCAAGCTGAAGCCGGAATACATCCTGCCCTTCAAGCTGGACAAAAAGGCCGCCATTGCCCAGCTGACCAGATATTACAAGGGCAAGGCCTTCCTGCCCAAGGCGTTCAAGAGCCAGAACCA
>OHTF01000458.1_pt1 | contig 16662 bp, 24 predicted proteins | sample 1578811 | NCBI WGS metagenome assembly OHTF01 (sample SAMEA3879571, study PRJEB24766) | human gut metagenome | biome: human-associated habitat; feature: feces | place: USA | collected 1985/1987
ACAGGGCGGCGTGCTTCGTCTTGAATATCTTATCAAGGAAATCAATGATGCGGTATATGCGAAGATAATGGAGAACAGGTCAACATCCGAAGAGGAAGCCCGCGAGACAGCAAGGATTGTAGGACTTGCAGCGCTTAAATACGGCGACTTGTCCAACCAGGCATCCAAGGATTATGTTTTTGATATCGACCGTTTCACCTCCTTCGAGGGAGATACCGGCCCCTACATCCTGTATACCATTGTGCGAATCAAGTCTATTTTGAATAAATACAAGGAGCAGGGCGGAGACCTGACCGCTGTAAAATTACAGCAGCCCGGTAATGCGTCCGAGAAAGAGCTTGCCATGGAACTGGCACAGTTCAATACCATGATCGCTACCGCTGGAGAAGAACTGGCACCCCATAAGGTATGTGCCTATATTTACGATCTTGCCAATGCGTTCAACCACTTCTACCATGAGACCAAGATCTTAGGTGAAGAGAATGAGGAGCGTAAGCAGGGACTGGTAGCACTTTTAGTGCTGACCAGAGATATCCTGGAGACCTGTATTGATATGCTGGGATTCGAAGCTCCGGAGAAAATGTAATAAAAATAATATCTATTTAGTAAACCCGCTGAAAAACGGGGACACAAAGCCAGATGGGTCTAAGGTCTGAACATAGAGAAAAATCAGACTATGACAGCCGGTTGCAGCAGATTCCTGAGTGTAGGGGAGTATGTTTATCGTGAGCCGTCTGTCAGTGCACATTTTTGGCAGACGGCTTTTATTGTGCCGTAGAAGGGGAAAACGATGTCTTTAAACTATGAGCAGAACGAAAATGACATCTTGAATAAATTATTGCCGGAATATAGACAGCATTCTGTACAAAGAAAAAGCAATCCAGAAGCAGTTACAGGACACATTGGAGAAAGTGAAGCTGAGTAACGAGATCATTTCCTCCATCGCCAGAACTTACCAGTATATTTCACGGATCGATATTCAGGCAGATTATTTCGAAGAGATCAATAACCGGGATACCGAGCATCTGAAGTTCACGAAATCGGGAAAGCTGTCGGAAAGCAATGAAAAGGTATGCAGACAATACGTGGCGGAGGAGTATCAGGAGGCATTTTTCAAATTTGTGGATCTGAAGACCCTGCCGGAACGCATGAAGAATGAAGAGACGTTAGTCCTAGAATACCGGATGAAGGATGGCGACTGGCACAGACTCCGTTTTGTGGAAAAAAAGAGAGACGAAAACGGTGTACTGACCCATGTGCTCTGCCTGATCCGCAGCATCAGCGATACCAAGAAGTGGGAACATGAACTGATGTATCAGGTGGAGGAAGCCAGGAAGGCAGCAGCTTTGAAGGCCCGTTTCCTGTCAAATATGAGTCATGATATCCGGACACCCATGAATGGCATTATCGGCACGCTGAATCTGGCAAACCGTTATCCGGATGATCTGGAGGTACAGAGAAAGTGCCGGGAACAGATCATGACTTCATCGAAGTATCTGGTCTCTATCGTGAATGATATTCTGGATATGAACAAACTGGAGTCGGGAGGTGTAGTGGAACAGGAGATTCCGTTTAATCTGGCAGAACTGCTGAACCGGGTTAACCTCGGCAAGCAGAAGCAGGCGGCAGAAAAGAATGTGGAATATATTGTTGACTGGGAACAGAGTGATATCCGCCATATGGATCTGGCAGGGAATCCAATCTATGTGGAGAGACTGCTGACCAATATTTCTGATAATGCGGTTAAATTTACCGGACCGGGCGGCAGTGTGCGTGTCTGGTGTGCAGAAAAATATGCGGACGAGGAGCGGGTAGTCTATGAATTCGGCTGTGCCGATACTGGTATCGGCATGAGTGAAACCTTTCTGGAACATGCTTTTGAACCGTTCACGCAGGAGAATGAGACCAGCAGATCCAGGTACGAAGGCACAGGACTGGGACTTGCCATTGCAAAGAAAATCGTGGACAGGCTGGATGGAGACATTGCCATAGAGAGTAAAAAAGGCGTCGGAACTACTGTGACCATGACACTTCCGTTCAAAATCGGGGAACCGGTGGAGAAGGAGAAGAACGTAAACTATGAGGAAATCCCGGTGGAAGGTCTGCGGGCGCTGTTAGCAGAGGACAATGAACTCAACATGGAGATCACAAAATTCATGCTGGAGGATTACGGGATCCACGTAGAGTGCGCTGCAGACGGAGAAGAGGCGGTACAAAAGTTCAAAAATCTGAGCTGGGATATTACGATGTGATCTTCATGGACATTATGATGCCGAAGCTAAATGGCTGGGATGCCACCCGCAGGATCCGGTCCATGAAACGGTCGGATGCCGGAAATGTCCCCATCATTGCCATGAGCGCCAATGCCTTTGCGGAAGACATTATCAACAGCCGATGGATGAAAAGAAGCTGTTGGAAACAGTGAAGGAATGCATTATATTCCGGGACCATTCCTGAAGAAACAGCATAGAAACAGCCTAGAAAAGGGCAGAGGATATCCTCTGTCCTTTTCCTATATTAGGATGACTTATCGTGCAACATTACGTACTGAAAATGGTGGGACAACCGGATATAATAGCTACAAAGACAGGAGTTTTTTCTGTGAAGCATGTGGCCTACATTATGGAAAGGAGAAAAATTATGATTTCATTTATATTGTGTCTGTTGCTGTTAACCATTTTATTCGGAATCGCATATAAGATTACCGGGGCAATTTTAAAGGCCTGTGTGTGGCTGCTGATCCTGTTGCCCATCGGCCTCATCCTGTCGGGCGTGGGAGTGATCTTCTGCTGTACAATCATTTTAATACCGGTAGGGATCGGAATTATCAAGGCCGGGATCCGGATGATATTGCCGGGGTAAAGAAATAAAATGATAACAGACTGCCTGATGTGTGGTAAAATAAAGTTATCGCATATCAGGCAGTTTCATTATTATTGATATATAGTATTGATAAATCAGGAAAGGTGATGGCATATGGAGATCAAAAGTATACTGATCAAAGATACAACGAGAGAAGAGCGGATCCGCATTATACAGGAGGGTTTGAACCAGTGCGGTGGAGCCTGTGACTTCTGCAACGGTTGTGATAATCTGGGCGGTGGTTCCGTGGATACATTTTATGAACCGTACATTAACGGGGAGAAGGAACTGCGGCAGCTGAATGAGGAATACAGAAGCAACATGGGACTGGTGAGATAGGAGACGGGCTATGTTTTTCATACCGTGTATTAAGTGGAATAAGCACTATTATGTGCGGACAAGCTGCTGTAATACGCTGTATGAACTGGATCCGGAGATGGGAAAGGCCATTGCCCGGGGAGAGCAGGTACTGATTCGCCCGGAGCATTTGCAGAGAATTTCAAAAGTGACCTATGGGTATAACTATAAACATTGCAATTACTGTGGGTATGAGACAGCAGAAAATTTTGAGTATTGCCCAAAGTGCGGTAAGAAATTTTAAAAGCGAGAGGGGACGTGAATCTGTCTCGATTTCAAAAGGGAGTGTTACTCACAAGGACCATTGTCTTTCCAGGCACCTTTCCATTTTGGTTTTTCTGTGGAACGTTTTGGTAGATTCATAGTGTTCATCAGGCGGTCCACTCTGCCGAGACTGATGTTTATGCCATAATCACGTTCTAATACACGACGGATCTTGTAAGCACCAAGAGAGTTATCGTAATCAGTATAGATTTGTAAAAGGTGCTTACGAATCAACGGATTTTCTTTTGTACGAGGTGCTAAATCTGAATAAAAGTGCTTGTAATAAGTACTGCGATTTATGCGAAGAACTCGACAAAGAGTTTTGATATCGTATTGATGACGCAGCTTATGCACGGCATCTAATCGTTGCTTGAGTGTGGCGTGAATATGGCAATCGCTTTTTTTAGTATTTGGTTTTCTTCTTCCAGCTGAGCCATACGTTTTTGAAGCTCTTTCACCTGCTTTGCAGTAAGAACTTCACCGTCATCAGTTTCAACAGTTGAATACTGTTTGACCCATCTGGAAAGAGCAGTTTGAGATACGCCGTACTCTTTGATAAGAGAGGCCTGAGTTTTACCATTGTGGTAAAGCTCAACGAGGGTTCGTTTGAAATCCTCATCGTAATGTTGTTTTGTGGACATAAAAGATACCTCCTTTTGGTGTCTATGTTAATAGTAAGTCTATTTAACCAATGTGTCCACTTTTATAAGTATAATGCAGGTAGTACACATGATAAGAATTGCTGTTTGTGATGATGAAAATGTAATTGTGAATCAGATAGAGCATATAATTTCTGAAGTATGCAAGCGGGAAAGCATTCCCGTGAATATTGATGTTTTTTACAGTGGTAGGGAACTCAAAAGGCAGGTTACATCAGGAACAAAGTATGACATCATCTTTTTGGATATTCAGATGAAGGGTGGCGATGGCATCACTGCGGCTGAAAATATACGGAAGGTGGATGATAATGTACTTCTGATTTATGTATCAGGCTATGATAAATATATGATGGAATTGTTCCGGTTGGATGTATTTGGATTTATAAAGAAACCAATCGATGAGGAGATATTGACAAAGACATTTCTGGAAACTTATCAGAGAGTCTGCAGTAAAATGGTCTATTTTACCTTTTCTTATAAGCATGAAGAATATAAAATTCTATGTAAAGAGATTTTATACTTTGAAAGCAGTGCCAGGAAAGTTACAATATATACGCAAAACGGGGAGCATTACACATTTAACGGGAAACTGTCAGAGATAGAACAAAAAATGTCAGATGGAAAAATACCTTTTTTGAGAGTACATCAGTCTTATCTGGTAAATTATTATTTGATTAGATCAAGGACAAAAATAGAAATAACGTTGGTAAATGGGAAGAAACTGCCTATAAGCGAAGAACGGCAGAAATACTTTAACCAACAATACAGCCATCTTCTGGGAGGGGAAATCAATGTATAATCAAATAGAAGATATTCTATTAAATATTTCTATTGTTATCGCAACCGTATGGATTGTAAAAAGATTTTGGGGAAGCTTTTTTGAAGAAAAGCAGAATAGTATACTTTCTGTTTCTCTGTGGATTGTTTATTGCATATTCCAATTTTTCTTTGGTTATCATAATGGGCGCCTGCAAATTTTTGCAACCATTCTGAACATTTTACTGATTCTGTCCATAGCGATGGTTGCCTACCAAAGCCGTGGAAAGGAAAAATACTTTTTATTGGCTACATTCTATGCAGGCTGGTCGTTGATTGAGGTCTTTGTCTTTTCCCTAATCAATAGCTTTGACATAGGGGAAAGCCAGCAAAGGGATATTATTGGGTTGGTATTATCGAACATCCTGATGATCCTTTCTGTATATGCACTGTCGATGGTGGCAGAAAAAAGAAAGGAGAGTCCGGTACCGGGAAAATATTATTTTTTTCTCCTGTTGGTGCCAGTGGGAAGCATAGTCATTGCAATCAATGAATTTTGCTCAGAAGGAAAGTCCTTTTTTGCTGTTATCACTATCAGCATTCTTATCTTATTTAATGTCATTATTTTTGAATTGTATGTAAAAATAAATAAAGTTTTTGCTTATGAAAAAGAACATACAGTTTATGCCCAGCAATTTGATATGATCGAAAAAATTACGGTATCGCAAAAAAAGATTTCTTGCTATTTTTTTGTTCAAAAATGAAAAAAATAATTGAAATATACGAATATATGTAATATAATTGTAACATAATCGTAATAATAATAATATCTAATCAATATTATTGAAAGGAAGATGCAAGTATGTTCAAGTGGGGGCAAGACATAGGAATAGATTTAGGAACAGCAACAGTTATAGCTTATGTAAAAGGCAAAGGAATAGTATTAAGAGAGCCTTCTGTTGTTGCTGTAGACAATAACACAGGTAATGTTTTAGCAGTAGGAAAAGAAGCAAGAAGAATGTTAGGTAGAACACCAGGGAATATTGTAGCAACAAGACCTCTAAGAGAGGGAGTTATATCAAATTATACAGTAACAGAAAAAATGCTTAAATACTTTATAAATAGAGTATGTGGAAAATTTGTATTTTCGCCAAGAATTATGATATGCATACCATCACAAGTCACGGAAGTGGAAAAAAAAGCTGTTATAGATGCAGCATCACAAGCAGGTGCAAGAAGAGTATATTTAATAGAAGAGCCAATTGCAGCAGCAATAGGTGCTGGAATAGATATATCAAAGCCATGTGGAAATATGGTTGTAGACATAGGTGGAGGAACCACTGATATAGCGGTTATTTCATTAGGTGGTTCTGTTGTAAGTGAATCTTTAAAAGTCGCAGGAGATAAATTTGATGAAGCAATAGTCAAATATATAAAGAAAAAACATAATGTAATGATAGGAGAAAGAACGGCAGAGGACTTAAAAATAAACATTGGATGTGTATATCCTAAAATACAAGATATGGATATGGATATACGAGGAAGAGACTTAGTGACTGGATTACCTAAAACAATAACAGTACATTCAAGTGAAATGCTAGAAGCATTGATAGAACCTGCAATGATGATAGTTGATAGTGTACATTCGGTATTGGAAAAAACACCACCAGAGCTTGCAGCAGACATCAGTGATAAGGGAATATATATGACAGGAGGGGGCTGCTTAGTAGATGGTTTAGATAAACTTTTGCAAGAGAAAACCGGAATAAATGTAATGATAGCCCAAGATGCTGTATCATGTGTAGCATTAGGTACTGGAAAAGCACTGGATAACTTAGATGCATTAGACAGTAAAAAAATAGGAAGATAATAATATAAAACAATAAAAGTATAGTAAATAGTAAGTTCTATATGCGAATTTGAAATGTAGGGGCGATTAAAATCGCCCCTACAACATTGGTGCGTTTGAGGATATTTATAGTAAAAATTACCGAACAACAAAAAACCTCGGAAGTATTGAAACTTCTGAGGTTGAATTGCTTTTGATAAAAACTTTTTTTATCTCTTGCTAAATTGTGGAGCTTTTCTTGCTTTTTTAAGACCGTATTTCTTTCTTTCTTTCATACGAGGATCTCTTGTTAAGAATCCTGCAGATTTTAATGTTGGTCTATATTCTCCATTAGCTTCTAATAATGCTCTGGAAATACCATGACGAATTGCACCAGCTTGACCTGTAAATCCTCCACCTATTACTTTACAAATAACATCATATTTTCCTAATGTATTTGTAGAATTTAAAGGTTGTTTAACAATTACTTTTAAAGTTTCTGTTCCAAAATATTCATCGATATCTTTACCATTAATAGTAATTTTTCCAGTACCTTCTACTAATCTTACTCTAGCAATTGATTTTTTTCTTCTACCTGTTCCATAAAACATTATTTTTTCTGATTTTGCTTTTGCCATATTATTTTACCTCCCAAACTTCAGGTTTTTGAGCAATGTTTTCATGTTCTGCTCCTGCATATACTCTTAATTTTTTTAACATTTGTCTTCCTAAGCTATTGTGTGGAAGCATTCCTTTTACAGCAAGCATCATCATTTTTTCTGGGTTCTTATTAAGTAAGTCTCTAGCTGAGATCTCTTTCATTCCACCAATATACCCAGAATGATGTCTGTAAATTTTTTGGTCTAATTTTTTTCCTGTTAAAACTACTTTTGCACAATTTGTTATAATAACGTGATCACCAACATCTATATTAGGTGTATAAGTTGGTTTATGTTTTCCTCTTAATAATCTAGCAGCTTCTGTAGCAACTCTTCCAAGTACTTTGTCTTCTGCATCGATTATATACCATTTTCTTTCAATTTCACTTTTTTTAATACTATATGTTGTATTATTCATGGTAATATATACCCTCCATTCAAAATTAATATTTATATATATGAAACTAAATATTAAACTACCGGGGAGAAGTTTGTAATTTAGTCATATTTTTACATAACACATAATATTTTAATACAAAATTACGCAAAAGTCAAGAAAAGTATTGACAAATTATAAAAAAAGTATTATTATAATTTGTGTAAAAAAAAGAAGCAATCCACTGCTCACCTTATCTAAATGGAAAAAGGTTAATATTAATAAAAAGTTAATGCTTTTTTATGTATGTGGATTGATTAAAAATCAATCTTTTTTTGTTGTAAATTTACTAGTAGCGAGTAAATATTACAAAAAATAAATGGAGGTGTTTTATATAAAGCAAGAATTACCTGTTAACGAACAAATTAGAGCAAAAGAAGTTCAAGTTATAGACGAAAACGGAGAGAAAAAAGGCGTAATGAATATTAATGATGCATTAGATTTAGCATTTGATAAAAAACTAGATTTAGTATTAGTATCGCCTAATTTAGAAGTTCCAGTTTGTAAAATAATGAATTATGGAAAATACAAGTTTGAACAGTCTAAAAAAGAAAAAGAAGCAAAGAAAAAACAAAAAGTTACAGAGCTAAAAGAAATAAGAATTACTCCAAACATAGAACAACATGACTTTGATTTTAAAGCAAAAAACATAAGGAAGTTTATAGAGGACGGAAATAAAGTAAAAGTAACAGTTAGATTTAGAGGAAGAGAATTAAACTATGTTAAATTGGGAGAAGAAGCTTTAAACAAATTTATTGATAATTTGTCAGATATTGCTACACCTGATAAAAAAGCAATATTAGAAGGTAAAAATATGTTTATTATATTATCTAAAAAAACAGATAAATAATTCACAAAATAAAGGAGGAAAAAATTATGCCAAAATTAAAAACTAATAAAGCAGCAAAGAAAAGATATTCATATACTGCAACAGGAAAAGTGAAAAGAACAAAAGCAAATAGAAGACATCGTTTAGCTACAAAAACAAACAGAGCAAAATCAAGAGGAAAAGTTCAAGATGCATATGCAGACAAGACATGTGAAGCTGGAATTAAAAGATTATTACCATATGGTAACTAAAATTTCAAAGAGAAAAATGAAGATTAAAAAGGAGGCATTTTAAATGGCAAGAGTAAAAACAGCAATTATAACTCGTAAAAAGCATAAAAAAATATTAAAAAGAGCAAAAGGATATTATGGTGCAAAACACTATAGATTCAGAATGGCCAAACAAGCTGTTATGAAATCAGGTATGTATGCATATGTTGGAAGAAAAGACAGAAAAAGCAATTTCAGAAAACTATGGATATCAAGAATAAATGCAGCAGCTAGAATGAATGGAATAACATATAGCAACTTAATTAATGGATTAAAAAAAGCTAATGTTGTTATAAACAGAAAAATGTTAGCAGAAATAGCTGTAAGCGATCCAAAAGCATTTACAGAAATAGCAGAAATAGCAAAAAAAGCATAAAACCTTAAAAAGAGCTGTGCATCGCACAGCTCTTTCTGTTAGGATGACTCTAGGATATAACAATTGTTAATGTCGGTATTTACAAAGTCAAATTATAAAGAATTAATAATTAATGTTACTAATTTAGGACTGAATATGCCTAATATAATAGTATTATTCATATTTACAATAGTATTATTTATATATGAATCTAACCAGAAACAAATTATGGAATTCTTTCAAAGAAAGAGCCTAGAATTTAAAATGATAACTTTATTTTCACTCATATTGCTTACTACCGTATTAGGAATTGAAGGATTAGATAGAATATATAAATATGAAAATTACGAAATAACAACATATGAAAGAGATGGAAAAGAGAGAATCCAGTCTATTTATTTATTAAATGATATGGTTAAAACAGAAGAAGATGTAAAAATAACGGACAGTTATAACAAAATGATAGAAAAATACAGTGATAACTATGTAAGAGAAGAAAATATGTACACATATATACAAGGAAAAACTGCATTGAAATTTATAATTGAAAATAACATCATTACGAGTATAGAATATAGCTTAAAATGATGTAAATGAACAGTGACTGTCAGAGGAGGCAGCCACTGTTTTAATAGTAAAATAAATTTAAATTATTGCTTTTTTATTTTGGGTTTAGCTAGCAATGATGCAATATATCCAAAGAAAATAGCAGCGGATATTCCACCGGCTGAAGATTTTACACCACCAATAAAAGCACCTAAAAGACCAGATTGTTTAACTTCCTCTATAACTCCTTTTGCTAAATTGGCTCCAAAACCAGTAAGAGGTACAGTTGCACCAGCGCCTGCAAAAGATATTAAATGTTTATATATACCTAAGCCACCTAAAACAGCGCCTAAAGTAACAAATAATACTAAAATTCTTGCAGGAGTAAGTTTTGTTTTATCAATTAAAACTTGTCCGATAATACAAATAATACCACCAACTATAAACGATTTTAAAATCATAAACCAATCTAAAGTATTAAAAAAATTTTGCATAATAATTTCCTTTCCTTAGCTGAGAATGTAAATTTCTAAACGATTAATCCAAATTTTCGATGGAAATTGCATGAGCAATTCCGGGAATGGTTTCGCCTTGTTGTGAACTCATAGAATTCATTAATGCTCCAGTTGCAATTAACAATATTCTATTTATTTTTTTGTCTTTTAATTGTTTAAAGAAATATCCAGAAAAAACAGTGCCAATGCATGCACAGCCACTACCACCAGAATGAGTATCTTGACTTTCTTTATCAAAAATAAGGACACCACAATCATTATAGTTAGCATTAATATTATAGCCTTTGGTTTCGGCAAGCTCAGCTAAAATTTCTTTTCCAATGTAACCTAGGTCTCCAGTAATAATTAAATCATAATAACTTGGCTTTCTACCTGTATCTCTAAAATGAGTGATTAGCGTATCTAAAGCAGCAGGTGTGTCGTTCATATAAACACAAAAGTAAATATCATATACTACAACATAGGGGACAGAAAGTCCTCTATTTTTAATGCTAAAAAAGATGGAGATGAAAAATTGTATTTAAGCAATTTTTGATTCCGAAGGAGAAGAAAAAGAGGAAGAATTTGAAAAAGAAAAGCAAAGAAAAAATTGTAAAATTAACAATTAGAATTCCAAAATTGAAAAAGGGAATGATGACAAAAATAGTTGAAAAAAGTTCATATAATAGTTTAGAAGATTTAACTAGAGCGGGTATTGATAAAAAAATAAATTTACAAATATATAAAGATAATATGGATGTAATAGTAAAAGAATTAAGTAAATTAATTGATGCAAAACTTGATTTTTTTCAATTCTCAAAGAAAATTGAATGCAAATAATGTAAGAATAAATGCTTTAAACACATATATTATGGGGAAAGTAATGCGAAGAATAATGGGAGATGATTTGCATGAGGAATCTATGAGAATAATAGAAAGTGAAAGAGTAAAAGCAAACTATTATATAAGCAGAAAAACAGAAGATATGCCAAAAGAAAAGCATCATCTTTTGAATGGGAAGATGATGTATAGGAAAAATAGAATTTATAAAAAATTCTGTAAATTAATAAAAAACGGTATAAAATTTATAAGATATATGCTATAATATAATTATATATGAATGAGAGGAGAATAAGACTATGACTGTAAAAAATCAAGAATTATATAATGTTATAGAAAAATTACCAGAGGAACTTTCAGTTAAAGTACTTGATTATATAGAATATCTTATGTTTTCTAATGCAAATAATAATGCTCCAGAGGAATTAATAGTTAAAAGTATAGAAGATTTGAGAGAAAAATTAGAGGAAGGAAGAAAAGATTTTGAGAGTGGAAATGTATGCTCACTTGAAGAAGCTTATTTAGAAGTACAAAAAGTGTTAGCAGATTAATTTGGAGGTTTAGTAAAGTGGAAAAATATAAAATACAATTATCTATAAAAGCGAAAAATGATTATAAAAAAATTATTAATTATTTAAAAAATGAATTATTAGAACCTTCAATTGCAAATAGGTATGCAGAATTAATAAATAGTGAGATACAGTCTTTAGAGCACATGCCACAAAAATATGCTATTATTGATGATGATATAGCAAAAAAGCTAGAAATTAGAAAACTGCTTATAAAAAATTATATTGCATTTTATAGAATAAATGAAAAAGAAAAAATAGTAGAAGTTCACAGAATTTTATATGGTGCATCAAATTGGATATACAAGTTATAATGAATAATAAAGTTTATTTAAGAGTGATAATATTTATATGTTGTTACTCTTATTTTGATATGCAGGAGTTTTTCAATTATTGAATTGAAAGAATATAAGTTTAAAGAATTAACAGAAAAATTATTAATGATAATAGCTATAAATATAACTATTTAGATATAATAATAAATGCAGTTGAGCAAGACAATATACCACTAGCAGATACATACCATAGACTTGGTAGTATTTTAGTTAAGCAATTATATACTTCATTTGCTGAACAAAGTAGGCAAACTGGAGGAGAGCTAAAAAACGGAATGAACTTTATATTATATGAATTTGCAAACTTTACAAAAATGGATTCATTCTAGATTATTATAAATGTAAAGCGATGGAATGATGGGGTTAAATAAAATGATGTATTATTCTGACTATAAATGGGATAATACATCATTTTGAGCTGCTCAAGAATTTCAAGGGTTAATGTAAAATAGATGATTTTTTACTAATTATGTGTTAGAATGTATTTAGTAGATGATTAATTATTTAATGTTTCTACTGAAAGTACAGAGCTAGGTGCAAGATTGATTCAACGAAAAATAAATAATAGATGTGAAAAAATCAATACTAGATATTATGATTTAAGCACATTATAACCTGAAAATATATAAGGGGAGAGAAATACTGTGGAAGAATTAATTTTAGAGTCAATTAATGGAAATGATGAAGCATATACAAAATTAACTCAATCAATTCAAAATGAATTATATAGAGTAGCACAAGCTAGATTAGACAATATTGATGATATTAATGATGCAATTCAAGAAACTATGATAATTGCTTATAAATCGTTAAAAAGCCTAGAAAATACAAAATACTTTAAAACATGGATCATTAAAATACTAATAAATGAATGCAATAAAATTTATGCACGATACAAGTGGAAGGATAATATTTTTAGTAAATTAATCAAAGATAAGAATTGTGTTATAGGTGACAATTTAGATATGTCTAATATTGAAGATAAATTGGACATAGAAAGTATGCTTAGTAAATTAAAATATGAAGAACGAATTGCTATTGTCTTATTTTATAACAGCAATTATTCTTTGAATGAGATTTCTGAAATTTTAGATACTAGTCCTAATACGATAAAGAGTAGAATAACAAGGGGTAAAGAAAAAATAAAAAAATATTATAGAGGAGGTGTTGAGAATGAAACAGCAGAAAGATAATATAGATGAAATAGATAGATTGTTATATGATTATTTTGAAAAAAACGATAATATTCCAGAAAAAACTGCTAAAGTAATTAGTAAAACACCTCATAGAAAGAAAATCAGAAATAATTTATCAAAGGTAGCAGTATTAATACTGACAGTATCTGTTTTAACAACTGGTGTTGTTTTGGCTAAAGAAATAACAAACTTCTTTAAAGATTTATTCGGATTAAGTTCAATAGGAATAAATAATGATAGTGTTGTTAGTGCAATAGAAAATAAGGATTATATACAGAATATTGAAATGAATTATATAAAATTAAATGATGAATTTAGTATTAAAATTGATTATTTGATGTTAGATGATATAAATCTATATGCAGTATTTAGTTTAAAATCTGAAAGTGAAATAAAACCGAATTATAGAATAGCTATTCCAGATTTAAAGATTGTTGCGGATGGCAATGTTATTTATAATGCCTCATCAGGTGTTAATTATTCTGTATACACTGCAACTGGCTGGCATAGGATTAAAAATGAAGGAAATAATAAAAGAAGAGAATTATTATTTTTAACATCAAGTGGACTACCTAGAATAGAAAAAATACAATTTCAATTTTCAAATGTAGCGTTATATAACGATACATCTCCAAATAATAAACAAATAGAAATTAATTGCGATGAAGAAAAGATTATTAACATTGATGTAATGGAAAAATTCATTGATAGAGAAAGATTGATTTTTAATGTTTCAAGCTCTAGTGATATTTATGATATAAGTAAATTTATATCCACTGAAACAGGAACATATATTATTATAAAAACTATAAGTCCAGAAATAAATTTAGAATTAATAAATAATAATAATTTATATCAATCTCAAAAGAGATTATTAGCATTAGAAGGAGATAAATACATATTTATTATTCAATATAATCTTGATAAAGACAATGTGAGTGAAGATAATTTACAACTTAAAGATACAATGAGAAATAGCCTTAAAGTTTACCCCAAAGAGGGTGTGAACCCTCTTTTTGAGGAAGATTAATTCCAACTATACATTTTTAAGTCCAAATTGACAATTACAGATGAATCAGCACAAGTTGCTGAAATTATTGCATCACTTCCGTTTCCAATTGATATATAATCAGCTTTTCTTGTTTTTCCATCTGTATGGATTCTATAATTTTTAGTAGTATTTTTGCTTGCAATATATACACTGACTATTACTTCATATGACTTTCCATCAGAAGCTGTTGCTGTTGCCTCGAAAGCCATAAAACGACCATCATAATAATTGCTATTACCAGTATATCTTCCTCTAAAAGATACAGTGTTAGGATCATAATATGCATATGTAGAAATATCGGAAGCTTTTACTTGAATTGGAAATGTAATAGTAAAAATGGTAAACAATGTTGCTATAATAAAACATACAACTAATAATTTGTTTTTGATATTCATTACAGAACTCACCTCCTTTTCATTAATCTAAAAAAATTATATCAAATTAATCTAAAAAAGGATAAAAAGTCACAAAAAGTCACAAAATATTTTGAGATTTTTGCACCTTTTTTGTAAAAAAAATATATCTAATAAGTGTATGAAAATAAAAAAGGTATCTAATTTATGGATACCTTCCAAGAATTATTTAATATGGGAGAGAATACTAATAATGTGGAAAGAGGAGTATAAAAGAAATCTTTTTAGTGCAAAAACAATAATCATAATTATGATTTTAATTTTAGTGGGATGTATGAGCTTTTTTTATACATATGAGGAGAAAGCTTACTTTATTAGCCTGCAACAAGATATTCCAGAAGATGTCAATCCAGAAAGATTAGCAAAAAATATTGAAAATCAAAATGGAATTAAGTTTGATTTGTACTTTCTATTGCAATCGGATTTTTTCGAAATCTATATTATTATAATACTTTTATTTTGCGGAATTTTTTTGGCATCTTCTGTACATAGTTTTCTTGATAGTGGACAAATTAACTGTGTAGTTTCTAGAACTTCATACAAAAAATTTATTAATTCCATATTGATATCTCAATCTTTATACATTGTAACAATAATTTCTATTTCATTAGTAGCAATATTGACAATACGGATTTATTGCAGGAGGAATAGGTAGTGCAACAGGTACCATAGGTTCCTATGATTTTGGATTAGGAATTTTTATATTAATTGCAATTATTGAAATAGTAATGACAATAATAATGGCTGTACTAATAGATTTGATATCTTTATTATCGTGTACATTTATAAAAAAGAAATTAATCATTCAATGCATTCCATTTTTTGCTTTTTTGCTATTTCCAATTGTAATAAGTTCAACAATAGGAAACATATTTCACTTATTAGGTGAAATTACTGGGGCGTTTGTTCCATTTCAAAATTTGACAGCGATTTATTCATTGTTTCAATATGATTTTAACTATGTATATATTATATCTACAATTATACCTTATATAGTATATAGTGTTTTGTTGTATATAATATATAAAATTAACACAAATAAATATTCGAGGGATTGCTTATGAAAAAAAATGTAATTATCTTTTTTACTGCTATTTTTGTTCTAATTACATTTTGGGGAATTCAATCACAAGAAGAAGTTAATACTATTATTAACAGAAATGCTTTAAACTTTGTAAATTTATATTTGAATGGATTTCAACGATATATGTTTGTTGTAACCTTTTTGGTAAGTATATTTATTGCAATAGTAAATATTCCTTTTTGGAACTCAGAAATAAGGGTTAGAATTAAAAATAATACTTTTAATTATATTTGGAGGAAATATATTATTTATATAATATTACTTTCGTTATATATATTAACTGTATTTTCAATAGTATCTGCTATACTAAGATATGAAAATATTTTTTCTATTTATAATTTACAATTGTTTATTAGATTAGTTATGTTTATGCTTTCAATATTTGTAATATATAATATAGTCTATGTGAACACTGGAAAGGTATTCTTAGGAATTGCGATTTGTATTGTAGTAAATTTTTGCATATTAATAATGAGCTTTGCATATCAATTTGTGATTTATTTATCAATTACGGATGAGAATTTATTATTTATGTTAGATATATACACATATATAGTTAATATCATTGGTATGATTTATCTATATAAAATGATTGATAAAAAGGAGTTGATTAAACAATGTATTACATAGGCATATCTTTTCTGCTTTTAATTTTTAATTTGTTTATAAAGAATACTAATAATATTGATACGCCACTGTATGCATTGAGAAGTATATTAATTCCATATAATTTTGAAGAAGGTAATGTTATATTCATTAATTTAATATTAAATTATAGTATTGTTATAATCTTTATTACAAATATTATAAAGAATTGTAATGAAATATTTTCAATGAGTCCATATATTTTAACAAGATGT
>OHTF01000461.1_pt1 | contig 16577 bp, 10 predicted proteins | sample 1578811 | NCBI WGS metagenome assembly OHTF01 (sample SAMEA3879571, study PRJEB24766) | human gut metagenome | biome: human-associated habitat; feature: feces | place: USA | collected 1985/1987
CTCCGTTACTTGCATAAAGGATACTTTCTACATTGCTTACCTGTAACAAAGGACTGATTATTTTCTCTATCTCATCCGTTTCTTTATGCAACACGTATAATCCATTGTGCGTACCTATCCACAAATTATTCTCCTTGTCTTCGGCCACCATATTCACAAAACTATCAATGGAACGTCCATGATTCACTCCATCGGGTTTATATACAACAATAGAATAACCATCGTAACGCAAGAGACCATTGTAGGTCGAAATCCATATATACCCCTGGCTATCCTGAAATAACTTCCTGACTTCATTGGTAGGGAAGTTCACCGAAGTGGAAATGGATTTAAAATGATAAGTATTCACCTTATTATCAGCCCAAAGCAAAACAGGAAAAACAAAAAGATATATTACTCCAAGAATATATTCGCAGTTACGGTGTGCCAAGTGCATAGATTCAACTTTAAGATTTGATGCAATATTCGCAAAAAAAAGCATTTTAAGCAAATATTCCATAAGATTTGTTCTAAATTTCCCCCATTTGCATACATAAGAAACTAAAATTATACCTCCAGAAACACTTAGAACAAAAAGGTTAGAGGCTGTTAAGATAAAAAATTGTATATTTGCCGATAAGTGTGACCTAATTTTAAAACAGAGAAACATGCATTACAACGACCAAGGCGCTGATTTTAAATACCTAATTGTCAATGAGCGTGACAAGCGTTTCGGCTTGTCGGTGACTACCGTCGGATTCCAGGCTATCAGGGCCGGAAGCGTTTATCCACCACGCAACCACCCGGACGCCTATTATTTCACAGCCCAGAAAGGACGTGTGCTGCATGAATATCAGTTGGTATATATCACTAAAGGACGAGGAACTTTCGCCAGCGACACAACCCCGTCTGTCGACATATCCAAAGGGCAGATACTTTTCCTGTTTCCCGGACAGTGGCATACCTATGCGCCGCTGCAAAAGACAGGATGGAACGAATATTACATCGGTTTTGAAGGCCCGATTATAGACAATCTGGTAAAAAACAGCTTTATCTCAAAAGAAAGCCAGATTCTGGATATCGGTATCAATGAAGAACTGGCCAGTCTTTTTGCCCGTGCACTGGAAGTAGCGGAAGCAGACAAGACCGCAGCGCAACAATATTTGTCCGGCATTGTTTTACACATTATGGGAGCCGTACTTGCTATCTCGCAGAACAAACGCTATGAGGTGGACAATGCGGCACAAAAAATAGAAAGTGCCAAAATCATCATGCACGAAAATGTGTACAAGGATATAGACCCGGAAGAACTGGCCATGAAATTGGGAATCAGTTATTCCTGGTTCCGCAAAGTATTCAAAGAATACACCGGTTATGCGCCCGCCAAGTATTTCCAAGAGCTGAAACTGCGCAAAGCGAAGCAGCTGTTGATTGAAAGTTCCATGTCAGTGAAAGAGATATGTTATGAATTGAATTATACCTCTACTGAACACTTTTTCTCGGTATTTAAAAAGCGTACCAATTTCACCCCTACCGAATATCGTAACTTCGGACGGGGCGGAAAAGAAAAAGAGAATGAAAACGAATAAAGAAAAAATGAGAAAAATAACCATCAATCTGGCTGCTGTGGCAGCCTTTTGCATTGTAGTTGCATCACCGGCCTTAGTAAGCAGCAGTTGCGCTACTCCAAAAACGGAGCAGGAAGATACCACTATCATACGGGAAGATTCAGGTATTACGGCATTGAAATACAGTAGTCCCGAAGTTCCCGCCAGTATTGAGTTCTGTGGCAAAACCATTGATTTGAGCCGCTTTGACCGCCACGAGCGTATGGACCGTGAACTATTGGCATTCACCTATATGCACAGTACTTCCTTGCAAATGCTGAAAAAAGCCAACCGCTATTTCCCCATTGTAGAACCCATACTGAAAGAAAACGGAATACCTGATGATTTTAAGTACCTGATGGTAATAGAAAGTAATATGAATCCCACCGCCCGTTCTTCTGCCGGAGCTGCCGGACTATGGCAATTCATGCAAGGTACGGGACGGGATTACGGATTGGAGGTAAACAACAATGTGGACGAGCGTTACCATATTGAGAAAGCGACCCGTGCCGCCTGCCGCTATCTGAAAGACGCGTATGCAAAATATAAGGACTGGGTGGCTGTCGCCGCCTCTTACAATGCCGGTCAGGCACGCATTGCCAGCCAACTGGCCAAACAGGATGTGGACGACTCGTTGGATTTGCAACTGGTAGAAGAGACTGCCCGGTATGTGTACCGCATTCTTGCCGCCAAACAATTATTCAATGCCCCCACTACTTTCGGTTTCCGCCTGCGTGCATCGGATTTGTATCCGCCTATTCCTTATACGGAAATCACTGTGACGAAAGGAATTGCAGACTTGGCACGTTTCGCACGCAGCAAAGGAATCAATCTGGCCATATTAAAGAATATGAATCCCTGGTTACGGGAAACATCCTTGTCCAACCACAGCGGGCGGACTTACGTGATAAAAATCCCTACCAAAGAAGGAATGACTTATGATCCGAAAAAGACGGTGGCGCATGATAAGCGATGGGTGATAGAATAACTTTCTATCATACAGCATTCCATAATCAATTTACCAGTTTTCCTCCACAGTATTTACAATAAGCAGCCCCGTCCTCATGTCCGTCCTTACCACAATGCGGACATTTCAGGGCCACCCTGCGTCTATGTTCCTGGATCATAGACGCAGAAACAATTCCTGTGGGGACTGCAATGATGGTATAGCCCAGTAACATTACAATGGCCGAAAGGAAGCGCCCTAGCGGAGTTTCCGGAGTGATATCCCCATAACCTACCGTCGTCATCGTCACTATCGCCCAATAAATACTATTCGGAATATTATTGAAAGAAGTGCCCGGTCTCTGTCCCTCAATCATATACATCAATGTACCGATCGAAGTCACCAATATCAGTACAAACAAGAAAAAAACAATAATCTTCCGACTGCTGAACACCAAGGAACGCAACAAGAAATTACCTTCATTCAGATAATTGAAAAGTTTAAAGATACGGAACACACGAATCAACCGGAAAGTGCGGATCACCAGCAGATAACGTGCCGTGCCGAAAAGCCAGCCTATATATAGAGGTAAGGTAGCCAGCAAATCCACTATACCGAAAAAACTCAGAGCATACTTCCGCGGTTGGGGAGAACAATAAAGCCTCAACACATACTCTAACGTAAAAAAGAAAGTAAAAACATACTCCGACACCCGCAGATAAGGCCCGATAACGGTATCCCAACTCTTGATACTCTCGGCAATAACCACCAGAATACTCAAGACAATGAACCCTATCAACGCCACATCGAATAACTTTCCCATCGGTGTGTCGCTTTCAAAAATAATCACATATATTTTATGCTTTAATTTCTCATCATGCAGTAAATTCTGCCATTTATTCCAAATACGCCTCAGAAATGCCATAATTTTTTAGGATAGAACACAAATCATTCACAATTATAACAAATATTGCCCGATTTATGTCCCATCGGTAACTATTATTTTCACTATATTTGCACAAAACCAATAAAATAATAGCATGAAGAAACAACTTATGACAGGTCTGTTCACAGTCCTCGCCCTTACAGCAGGCGCACAGACCTTCCAAGAATGGCGCAACCCGGAAATAAATGCGGTAAACCGTGCGCCGATGCACACGAACTACTTTGCTTTTGAGAATGCAGATGCAGCTAAGAAAGCAGACAAAAAACAATCAACTAACTACATGACTTTGAACGGAATCTGGAAGTTCAACTGGGTAAAGGATGCAGACTCCCGTCCGACTGATTTCTGGAAAACCGACTTCAACGACAAAGGCTGGGATGACCTGCAAGTTCCCGCCGTATGGGAGCTGAACGGATACGGTGATCCTATTTATGTGAACGTAGGCTATGCCTGGCGTAACCAGTTCCAGAACAACCCTCCCGAAGTGCCGACAGAGAATAACCATGTAGGTTCTTACCGCCGTGAAATTGTAGTTCCCGCCTCATGGAAGGGAAAAGATATTATCGCCCATTTCGGTTCGGTTACCTCCAATATGTATTTGTGGGTGAACGGACGTTATGTAGGCTACAGCGAGGACAGCAAACTGGAAGCCGAATTTGACCTGACTCCATATTTAAAACCGGGTCAGAAAAACCTGATCGCTTTCCAAGTATTCCGCTGGTGCGACGGTACCTATCTGGAAGATCAGGATTTCTTCCGGTATAGCGGCGTGGGACGTGACTGCTATCTATATGCCCGCAACAAAAAACGCATTCAAGATATCCGTGTAACTCCCGACTTGGACGCAGCTTACCAAAACGGCAGCCTGGCTGTCAATCTGGATTTGAAAGGCAGTGGTAAAGTCGATTTGGAACTGGTAGATGCACAAGGCAAGCAAGTGGCAACCGCTACCGCCAACAAATCCGGTCTGGTGACCATGAACGTAGAGAACCCCAAAAAGTGGAGTGCCGAAACACCTTATTTATATACCTTGCGTGCCAGCATGCAGGGCAGCAATGAAGTGATTCCTGTCAAAGTAGGTTTCCGCAAGATTGAATTGAAAGGTGACCAGATCTTGGTTAACGGTAAGGCAGTCCTGTTCAAGGGGGCCGACCGCCACGAAATGGATCCGGATGGAGGCTATGTAGTATCTCCCGAACGTATGCTTCAGGACATTCAAATCATGAAGCAATTCAACCTGAACGCTGTACGTACCTGCCACTACCCGGATGACAACTTATGGTACGATTTATGTGACCAATATGGTATTTACGTCGTGGCCGAAGCCAATATAGAATCTCACGGTATGGGCTACGGCGACAAGACGCTGGCCAAGAACCCCTCTTATAAGAAAGCCCATCTGGAACGTAACCAGCGCAATGTACAACGCGGATTCAACCATCCGAGCATCATCTTCTGGTCATTGGGTAATGAAGCCGGTGACGGCCCCAACTTCGAACAATGCTATAAATGGATTAAAGCAGAAGACCCCAGCCGTGCCTGCCAATATGAACAAGCACGCCAGAAAGAACATACCGATATCTTCTGTCCGATGTACTATGATTATAACGGCATGGAAAAATATGGTCAACGTACCGATGCTACCAAACCATTGATTCAGTGTGAATATGCCCATGCAATGGGTAACTCGCAGGGTGGTTTCAAAGAATATTGGGATTTGATCCGTAAATATCCGAATCTGCAAGGTGGATTTATCTGGGATTTCGTTGACCAGTCCTGCCGCTGGAAAGGAAAAGACGGCGTGATGATCTATGCTTACGGAGGAGATTTCAACCGTTTTGACGCTTCTGACAACAACTTCTGTGACAATGGTTTGATCAGCCCCGACCGTGTTCCTAATCCGCACATGTATGAAGTAGGTCACTTTTACCAAAATATCTGGACTACTCCCGCCGATTTAAGCAAAGGGGAAGTAAATGTATTCAATGAGAACTTCTTCCGTGACCTGTCCGCCTACTATATGGAATGGCAAGTACTGAAAGATGGAAAAGTAATCCGCACCGGACGCGTGGATGATTTAAAAGTCGCTCCTCAGGAAACAGCCAAGATTACGTTGAATATCGGCAAGACCTGCACCTGCAAGGAATGGTTGCTGAACGTTTCCTACAAACTGAAAAACCGCGAAGGTTTGCTGCCCGCAGGTTTCACCGTCGCCAAGAATCAGTTGACACTGAATGATTACAAAGCACCGTCTATGGATTTGAAGAACGTGGAAACGACCAATGTAGCCACCGTTGTTCCGCAAATCATCGACAACCAATATCATTATCTGATCGTAAAAGGCAATAACTTCGTAGCCGAGTTCAACAAACAGAACGGTTACTTAAGCAAATATGCAGTGGACGGAACGGAAATGCTGAAAGAAGGCGCAGCCCTGACCCCTAACTTCTGGCGTGCCCCGACAGACAATGATATGGGAGCCGGCCTGCAAAACAGATATGCCGCATGGAAAAACCCGGGATTGAAACTGGTTTCCTTGAATTCCAAGACAGAAAATGACCAGATAGTAGTGAATGCGGAATATGACATGAAGAATGTTTCCGCCAAATTATATCTGACTTATGTCATCAACAACGAAGGAGCCATCAAAGTGACCCAAAAGATGACAGCCGACAAGAATGCCAAAGTATCTCCGATGTTCCGCTTCGGTATGCAAATGCAGATGCCTAAATGTTTTGAAACCGTAGAATATTATGGTCGTGGTCCGGTAGAAAACTACAGTGACCGCAACCACAGCACCGACTTGGGTATTTATCGCCAGAGTGTGGATGAACAATTCTACTCCTATATCCGTCCGCAGGAAACAGGAACCAAGACCGATATCCGCTGGTGGAAGCAACTGAATGCCGGCGGTAACGGACTGAAGGTAGTAGGTGATGCTCCATTCTCTGCATCCGCTTTGCATTATACCATCTGTTCACTGGATGATGGCGAACAAAAAGACCAGCGTCACTCGCCCGAAGTACAGAAAGCAGACCTGACCAACCTGATCATCGACAAGGCTCAGATGGGATTAGGTTGTGTAAACAGCTGGGAGCTCTGCCGTTGCCTCAATATATGTTGCCCTACGGTGATTATGAATTTACTTTCATCCTGACTCCGGTAAAACATAGCGTCGAGATAGAATAAAACACAGGTTAAACAATAAAAACAAGGTGGCTGGATTTGTTTTCAGCCACCTTGTTTTTATTCCCTCTGTTCTTCATAGCTACTGCCATCTACAATTTTCATAAAACAAGTATCACACAAGTATCTGCCCCAACCATCTCTTCAAAACACATTTTCCACCTTTTTTCCTTCAAATTCTTCATACGCGGGCAAGACTTTGAACCTCAAGCCATTACAATGAACCATTCTTATTCCAATCCTTCATAAATTCTTCATAAAGTTATATCCGTTCCCTTCGCATGAACCAACCACGGGAATCCATTCCGGCAACCCATCGAATCTTTTTCCTTATTTTACCGTACCCGATTACAAACCTCGGTTGTATTACTCATAAAGAACAATTAAACACTAGTAAAATGAGACCAGACGGCTATTTGAAAACAGCGTGGATCATGACCGTATTATTCAGCATCATCCTTCCGCTTCATTCACAAACACCCCGGCAATTCTCTATAGAATTAAAGGACAAACCACTTCCCGCCGCCCTTAAACTAATCGAAAAGGAAGGCGGAAAGAATATTATCTTCTCCTATAACGAAACAGAAAGCTACCGGGTTACAGCCTCCATCCGGCAAAAGACCGAACTTGAAGCCATCGGCACTGTCCTGAACGGCATTCCTTTCATTTGTAAAGAACGGGAAGAATACTTCGCCATACAGAAAAAGGGAAGAGACATACGCATTACCGAAATACGAGGACAAGTAACCAATGAAAAGAATGAACCGCTGCCCTACTCCAATGTACTCTTATTGACTCCCGGCGACTCCACCTTTGTAAACGGATGTGTCACCCGTGAAGACGGAAGTTTCCTGATGATAGCGGAAGAAGGGATACCTTACTTGATACGGGTTTCTTATATAGGCTATAAGACGGAAGTGCAACCTTGCCACCCTACTCTTACGTTTCACCTGCTTCCCGACACCCAACTGATGCAGGAAGTAACCATCAGCGCCCGACGCCCCATGATAGAAGTGGGTCCCAACGGACTAAAAGCCAACGTGGCAGGAACTTCCCTGGCCCGAATGGGGTCTGCCGCAGAAATGTTGCCCCATCTTCCTTTCGTCACCGGCCATAACGGCGAATACAATGTAATGGGATGCGGTTCTCCTGTAATCTATATAAATAATAAGAAAGTACGTGACATGACAGAACTGGACCGTATCCGGGCCAACGAAATCTTATCCGCAGAAGTCATCACCACTCCCGGAGCCGAATATGCCTCGGACGTAGCAGCCGTCATCCGCCTCCGCACCATCCGCCGGCGCGGACAAGGGTTGAGCGGCCACTTCAATACGACTTATTCACAAGGACATTCCGCCAACGCCAACGAATATATGGCATTAAATTATCGCACCGGCGGTCTGGATCTCTTTGTAAAGGGATATATGGCACAGCAAAACTCGTATGGAAAAACCACAAATATGAACCGCATCAAGGGTTCCGCCATTTGGCAAACCAACAAAAATGATGTGCAGACCCATAAGAGCCAACGTTTTTCCGGTGAGCTGGGATTCAATTATGAACCGGATGAACACCATTCTTTCGGTCTGCGCTATATGCCCGAAACCGGAATAGGGAATGCAGACAGAAATTCATCCGGTAAAACCGTCACCAGACGTAACGATGAAGAAACCGACCGGATAAACTTTACTACAGCAGAACAAATACATACAGGTTGGGATCACGCGGCAAACGCCTACTACGCAGGAGAACTGGGCAAATGGAATATTGACTTCAACGCCGATTACCTGTTCAAACGCTCGCATTCCGACCAGAACGCCATGAATAATGACGATGCAACCGTGCAAGCAGACAGTCGCATGCGCAGCTCCCTCTATGCCGCCAAGCTGGTAGTCAGTGCCCCTTTATGGAACGGACGTTTTTCATTCGGTACGGAAGAAACTTTTACCAACCGCCATGATATCTTTACCCAAAACGGTTTCTCTGCCGATGCCGACGACCACATCAAACAATCCGTATATGCCGCATTTGCTGACTATTCAAGATCCATCCGCCATTGGAAACTGAATATGGGAATACGTTATGAACATCAACAAACAGATTATTATGAAAAAGGGATAAGGATAGATGCACAAAGCCCTACCTATAATGATATTATTCCTGTATTGGCCGCCAGTTGGTCACACAATGGCAAAAGTTTCAGCCTCTCTTACCGGTTACGTAAAAATAACCCCGATTATAGCCTATTGACCAATTCCATCCGCTATCGCAGCAAATATGAGTATTCTCAAGGAAACCCTTTGCTGAAAACCCAAAAGACGCATCGCTTTTCGGCCGGCGCCTCTTGGAATTGGCTCTATTTCTCAGCCTATTTCAGCCGTATTCTCAATATGTATACCAATATAATTATGCCCTACAAGGAAGATACACATCCGGGCGTCCTCTTATTTGCCACACAGACCATTCCTACAACCCATAATTACGGCATTAGTTTCAACGCCTCTCCCAAACTGGGGTGTTGGGAACCACAACTCAATGTGAATATGGCTTTTTTGGACATGAATGCGAATAAAATAGGAATCACCGAACACCGGAACCAACCCCGTTTCTATATCAGTCTGGACAACAACTTCAACCTTCCCAAAGGCTGGTTCTTCAATATGGAAGGATATCTCTCCACCGCTTCCCGGCAAGGATTTTTTGTAACGCGCACGGAAGGACAAATCAATGCACGCCTTTCCAAATCCTTTTTAAAAGAGACACTCACCATAACATTCACCGCCAATGATATTCTTAGAACAGGGTATTTCCATTTTGATTTATACGGCATAGATGCCTATATGGAAAATCGGATTTACCGGGATTTCCAACGCTTCGACCTCCAAGTATCCTATAAATTCAATGCCACCAAGAGCAAATATAAAGGAACCGGAGCCGGACAAAGCGAAAAGAATCGTCTGTAACCCCAGCGGAGAAAAGGAAATTTCCGTACCTTTGTTCACGGAAGACAAGGAAACATGCAGATTTTATTCAGGAGAAGAAACCATAAAGAAGAGCACTTCGAACGACTGTTCGCAGAAATGTACCCACGCCTCGTCCGCTTTGCTACCACCCTGATGAGCAATACGGAAGAAGCCAAGGACATAGTAAGCGAAACCATGGAACAAGCCTGGAAGGAGTTCGACCAACTAAAGGAAAACACCCGTAGCGCCTGGCTCTATGCCACCGTGCGTAACGGATGCCTCAACCGCTTGAAGCATTTGAATGTGGAACAGCAACACATAGACCGCCTCATCGAAGCCACCCGTGCGGAAATGAATCAGGGTTACCGCGCACACGAGGCACTGTTGCAGCAAGCGGAAAACATAGCCCGCAGTTTGCCCGAACCGACTTGCACCATCTTGCGAAGCTGCTATTGGGAGAAAAAAACATATCAACAGGTAGCCGACGAATTGGGAATCAGCCCCGACACCGTGAAAAAACATATATCAAAAGCATTGCGGACTCTGCGCGAAGCGATACTGAAAAAGGAGGATAAACAATGAAAAAGGAGTTTTCAACAAATGACCACATCCATCCGGACAACGGAAAGAATCCCCATAACCAAGACTCCCCCCAAAACGGAACTTGGAATGACCATCAATTGGAACAACTCTTTGGTGAAGCATTGGGGGATATTCCCACCGCAGACGAAACCCGGAAAGCCTGGCAGACATTCATCCGTCGTCACCGTATCAGACACCAATCTATCCGACGGATAACGATACCAGGTATAGCCGCCGCTGTCATCGCCTTGGTACTTGTATTCCAGCCTTTTTTGCAACCTGAGCCGCAGGAAGTAGAAGTCTTCACTTCACTGGAAGTTCCTGAGGAAATTACTTTTCGGGAAGAAGGGAAAAGGATAATTGTAAGCACCCCGCCCGCTACCATTACCTCCGTTCAATTAAGCGACGGAAGCAAGGTATTGCTCAGCGCAAACAGCCGTCTGGAGTATCTAAAGGAGTTTACAGATACCATTCGCAGTGTCAAACTAAGCGGAGAGGCCCGTTTTGAAGTAGCCAAAGACGCTTCCAGCCCCTTTATAGTATGCACCGAGCAACTACAAACACGAGTACTGGGAACGGTGTTCGATGTGAAAGCCTATCCCCGTTACTCGCCGGATGTCATCCTCTATCAAGGACGAGTGAATGTAAGTCATACCAAGCGCAATCAAAGTAAGGAAATGCACCCGGGGGAACAAATATCCTTGGATAAACAAGGAAAACTCCAATTGAAAAGAGTTGATACGGAGAAGAGAAAAGGATGGGCGGAGAATGAATTTTCTTTTGACAATACCGACTTGAGGCAAGTCATGCAAGATATAGGTTCATGGTATAACATCAGCATCGTATTCCGTTCACGTCCGTTACTGGACGAACGCATCTATTTCCATATCAACCGCCAACTCCCGGTGAATACCGTACTGGACGCCCTGAATGATTTGAAAATCGCACAGTTCACCATGAAAGAAGGAAAAATAATAGTGGAAACACCACAAGACAAGAAACGATAACATCAATGGGAGTTCAATAAACAAGCCTGTATTTTCACCTGGAGATTAACATATCAGCGTTCTTTTCATCTTCAGGTGAGAACCATTCAGTTTATCCCCCCTGTGCTAAAGAACTGACAGCACTATCTCTCTTTCCAGTTCCCTCGTGTGAAATCGGGAATCTCCACCGGTACACTGCCCTGTCGCACGGAGCGCTCGCTCAGTTCCGTAATGCAAGACCATTCGGCAGCGTCATACACATCCTGATCCAACGGCAAACCGTTCCTCAAACAATGAATAAGCCGGTAGTCCATGATATAATTCATCTCATTCGGCATATTCTTCCGCCGCGCCTCCTCGCCGATAACTGCCGTAAAAGGATGTTTATACTGCTCCATCATCCGCTCAAACTGCTCACCGGACAAAGGTTCCTTGCCATATTCATCGAGCAGAAGACAGGGAACAGGATATTTCTGCATGAATCCCTTCGTGCCGCACACCGTCTGATGGCGGCTGTACGGGCGAGGAGTGGTCACATCATATTGCAACAAGATAGTTCTTCCTTTTACAGTATGAATCAGCGTGGTATTCACATCCCCCATCTCATAACTCTGCGCCGCTTCTTCGGAGGATGCACCAAACACCTGTCCGGCATAAGCAGACAGACCGGCCTGACGCGAGGACATGGAAACCAGATACTCCATACGGTCTCCCCGATGAATATTCATCCATTGGCAGACAGGACCCAAGCCGTGAGTAGGATAAGGATTCCCCGTATGCTGCTGGCTGTAAAGCTTTATCCAGTGATTGTGATACCCACCCGCTTTTTCGTCTGCAAAATAATGCTTGCGCAAGTCATGGATGTATGCCCCCTCGGCATGAGTGATTTCGCCCAACACCCCCTGCTGCACCATGTTCAATGTAGTCAGGGCAAATGCATCGTAACAACAGTTCTCCAGCATCATGCAGTGACGGCGGGTTTCTTCGGCTGTATCCACCAAACGCCAGCAATCGGCCACACTCATGGCGGCAGGAACCTCCAACGCCACGTGACGGCCCTGCTGCAAGGCATAAACGGCAATATCAGTATGAGTCAGCCAGTCCGTACAAATATAAATGAGGTCTATCTCCTTGCATTCGCACATCTTGCGCCACATCCCTTCTTCCGAATAGTTCTCGGCTTCGGGACGGCCGAACTCCCGTAAGATATGCTCTGCACGCTCTATATTCTCTTTCCGCAAATCACAAAGTGCTTTCACCTCAATGCCTTCCAGGTGCATATATCTCTCAAGTGCAAGAATGCCCCTGTTTCCTAATCCGACAAAACCGATCCGAACTACGGGGATGGCAGGGCAGGTTAAATTAAGTACGTTGGGTCGTTTCATGGACTGCTTTATTTTTCCGGCAAAGATAAAGAGAAAAATCGAGAGGCGGAGGACGGCCTGTGAATAATTTGCCGGTATACCGGTCTGATATCTTTCCGTATCGGAACCTAACCTCTTTCAACAGCAAACATAAGCCTTTTTCTCCATACAACTAAGGTCTTTATTCCTATTATCTTCTATAGTCTTCCGGTGCAGACCGTACAGTCCACTGTAGCAGACCGTACAGTCCATTACGGCAGACTCTACAGTCCATTGCAATGAACTGTAGAAGGTTTCAGTATAAAAGCCCTTAATCATCCGGAAGAAAACGCTTAGCCAAAGAGAAGACAGCACTTAAAAGCCGCTTTATAACCAGACAGTCCCCTTTCCCGGAAAAAGACAAAGAGGATGTGTCCGGACCGAAGTGACAGCCACAGGACACATCCTCTGTTTTCGAATGAGAACAGTACAAACGGTGCTTAAATAATAGAAGTACGTTTGGTAAATTCTATAATTTCGGGAATATAACCGAATGCCAGACCGGTCACCGTGTCGGCACAACCATAATAAACGGCCACCCGTCCCGTTGCCGGATCATGCAAAGCCGCACAAGGGAAGCATACATTGGGCACATCACCCATGCATTCGTAAGGTTCACGCGGAGAGATAAGATAAGGTCCCGAACGGAATTTCACCTTCCAGGGCTCGTCCAAGTCAAGCAATGCCGATCCAAAGGCATAGACATAACCGTTGCAGGAGCGAAGCACACCGTGATAGAACAGCAACCAGCCCTCACTGGTTTCGATGGGAATGGGGCCGGCGCCAATCTTCAGGCACTGCCATGCACTTACTTCAAAAGGCGCGGGTGACATGACGTGACGATGGTGTCCCCAAAACTCCAAGTCGGGCGACTCGCTATAATAAATATCTCCGAAAGGAGTATGCCCGTTATCACTGGGACGGCTCAACATGGCAAACTTACCATTGATCTTGCGGGGAAACAGCACGCCATTACGGTTGAAAGGCAGGAAAGCATTCTCCACTTGATGGAATGTCTTGAAATCCGTAGTCCATGCCACGCCGATGGTGGGCTGGCCCTTATATCCGTTACACCAGGTCACATAGTAACGGTCGTCGATAAAGCAGACACGCGGGTCATAACCGTACACCCATTCACCAATCTCAGGAATATCACACTGGAACTGCAACTTCTCCGGATTGATGTCCCAATGAACGGCGTCCTTGCTGAATCCCACATGAAGCGCCATCCGGCGGTTTGTATCATCACAACGGAACACTCCGGCATACCCTTCGCCGAAAGGTACTACCGCACTATTGAATATACTATTGGATGTAGGCAGCAAATCACGGGGAATGATGGGATTCGCGCTACATCTCCACATTACATTTTTACAACCTTCGGGACGTTCCTCCCACGGCATACCGGGCAACGGATTGCCCGCAATCTTCAATTCACTCATATTCTCTTTTTTGTTAGGTTAATAGTTTTTCTCTATTTCTTGTCTTCGTGCGTGAAGGGTACAAACCAAGTCATCAGGAATGCCGGAATGGCAGCCACCAGCACAAAGATGAAAAACAGTTTATAGCCCAGCCAGTCGCTGACATATCCGGACATCATACCGGGCAACATGACACCCAGGTTCATGATACCCGATGCAAAAGCATAATGCGCCATCTGATGAGGGCCGGCAGCCACCTGTTGCATCATGAACAAGGTAAGTCCCACAAAGCCGAAGCCATATCCGAAATACTCCAGCACAATGGCTCCGCCGATAAGAGGCGCACTCTGCGGTTGGAAAATGGCAAGCAGCGTGTAAGCCATAAAAGGCAGATTGAATACACAACACAAGGAGAACAAAGTCTTTTTCAATCCACGTGCGGAAATATAATATCCGCCCAGCAATGAACCGAGTACGAAAGCTGCCGCTCCGAAGGTTCCGTAATAAATGCCAATCTCCTGTTCTGTCAATCCCAAACCGCCCACATCACGACCGGCTTTCAGGAACAAAGGTACAATTTTCATCACAAACCCTTCGGCAAAACGATATAAAATAATAAAGCAGATGTAATAAACGATATGCTTTTTAGTAAAGAAGTTCCGGATGACATTCCATAACTCGGCCATACTCTGCGAAAAAGAGGTGACCGAATGGGCATGCTTGCCCGAAGGCAGCATACGGGTATGATAAAGTCCCAAAGCGAACATCACTCCTCCGAGGACAATCATAATGACCGTCCAGGAATAGAGTACCGCATCTTCGGCAGGACCTTCGTATTCATCTTTCAAGAAACCGGCCAGATAAACCAGCAGACCTGTACCGATAATCTTGGCTACGTTATAAAAAGCACCTTGCCAACCTATATACTTAGCCTGTTCCTGTGCATTCAACTCGTCCATATATACCCCGTCACAGGCCACATCGTGCGTTGCCCCGCTAAAGGCGACAATGGCGAACAAGGCGATAGTGATTGCAAAAAAGGACGGAAGATGAAGCGACAAGGCAATCAACCCGAAAGTGACTCCCGACACCATCTGGGTGAGGACGACAAAGAATTTCTTGGTACGGTACATTTCGAGTAGCGGGCTCCAAAGGGGTTTCAATGTCCAGGGAAGCATGATAAGGGAGGTCCAGAAGGCTATTTTCGCATCACTGACTCCCAGACCTTTGTACATCAGTACAGCTACCATATTGAGGACAACAAAAGGGAGCCCCATACCAAAATAAGCGGTGGGAACCCAAAAAATAGGACTACGGCGTCTGGCCGGAGTTGGGGTTTCGGTTGTTTTCATTTATATCTAAGTATTAAGGTTGTTGAATTCGGCTATAACCGAAGATAACTTCATCCCCTTTCAGAAGGAGATGAAGTTACCTTTCGGAATCTATAAACGCAATAGGACGAAGCATTTGGTAAATCAGTCAGTTATAGGAATAAAGCTCACCGCTTGTCCACCACCTTTTGCCATGACTACAGACAAGGTATCGGCTGCTGTCACCTCTTTGTCCTTAATCTGATACGAAGTAGGATTCGTTTTCCAGTCGGCATCTTCTCCATCAGCATAAATCACGGCATGGTATTTTTTATCTTTCTCCAGGAAATCCAATGGAATGGTGAGTGTACGCGACTCTTCATTCGTGGTGGCTCCCAGGAAATATTTATCTTTCGCTTTCCGCACCACAGCTACAAACTCTCCCGGTTCGCCCTGCAAGGCTTCGGACCAGTCACAGTCCGCATCAAAATCCCGGAAGAACTGGAAGGCAGGATGCCCTTCATAGTTCTCAATCATATCCGAAGCCATCTGCAACGGAGAATAAATGACAACCCAATTGGCTATCTGCTTTGCCAAGGTGGTATTCACACGGCTGTTTCCTTTATCCAAGTCATTCCACTTCTTGCGGCGTGGGGAATTGCGTGTCTTTTCATAAAGAATATCAAAAGTACCCGGTGTATAATCCATCGGACCGCCCAGCAAGCGGGTAAACGGCAATAACTCGTGATGTTCGGGGGGATTACCTTCACTCCATCCGTTCCACTCCATGCCGCGGGCGCCTTCGCGCGTCATCATATTGGGGTAAGTACGACGAATTCCTGTATCTTTGATAGGTTCGTGGACATTAACGGTTGTATGATAACCGGCGGCAGTCTGCACCACCTTGCGGTAATGGCGTACATTGAACTGTCCATGATGGCTGTGACCGCCCGGCAGTCCTCCGGCATAACCGGTCTTCACGCTGTGCACTCCCAGGTCTGCATACCATTTGTAAGCATTGTCCAGCTGGCGTTCGTAATTAAAGATATTGCCACCCGTTTCGTGGTGACCGATTATTTCAATCCCTTTCTCCTTGGCATAACGTGCCACCTCTGCCATATCGAAATCGGCATAAGGCTTGGTATAATCAAAAGTCTGCATACCGCCCCAACTTTCCCAGCCTTCATTCCAGCCCTCGAACATCACCGCTTCTATGTTATTGGCAGCAGCAAAATCTATATATCG
>OHTF01000467.1_pt1 | contig 16472 bp, 8 predicted proteins | sample 1578811 | NCBI WGS metagenome assembly OHTF01 (sample SAMEA3879571, study PRJEB24766) | human gut metagenome | biome: human-associated habitat; feature: feces | place: USA | collected 1985/1987
GAATCCCAGCTTGGAGCTTGGGTTTCACACCAAAGCTCCGTCATTTCCGGAAGAAAACTGTTGGAAATGAAGTTGATGGAACTGAAAAACAAATTCTCCAAGGGAGAAATACCCCTTCCCTCCTTCTGGGGCGGCTACCGAATTATCCCGGATACCTTTGAATTCTGGCAGGGCGGCCCCGGCCGCGTGCATGACCGTTTCATGTACAAACTTCAGGAAAACGGCTCCTGGACAATTGAACGCCTTCAGCCATGACCGTCCGGCGCACAACAAACCAGGGGCTTTCTTTCCTGGACGTAACAACACCGCTCTGCACGGCATCCCTGTGCCTTCAGGGAGCGCACCTCACCTCATGGAAGCCGGCAGGGCATGAGGAATGCCTTTTTCTTTCTCCCAACGCAGCCTTTGTCCCCGGCAAAGCCATCCGCGGAGGCATCCCCGTCTGCTGGCCCTGGTTCGGTCCCCGGGAAGGCGCGCCGTCCCACGGCATAGCGCGCACCTCGGAATGGCGCCTCCACCACCAGGAAATGGACAAGCGCGGCAACGTCCTGCTCTCCCTGGCTTTCTATCCGGAAGATGAATCCTATCCCGCCGCCATCCTGCGTCTTACCCTGGGCCGCACGCTGACCATGAAGCTGGAAACCACGGCGCGCACGCAGCCCTGCAAGCTCACGGAAGCCTTCCACAACTACTTTGCCGTCGGCAACCTGACCAAATGCCGCGTTCATGGGCTGGAGGACATCCCGTTCCGGGAAGAAGCCGCCCAGCCCATGAAGCACGGAGAACGCCCGCTGGCGCCGCTGGGGTGTCTGGACCGCGTTTACAACTTCCCCTCCTGTTCGGGAAAAACAATGCTGGAAGACCTCATGCTGAACCGCGCCATCACGGTGGAGCGGAATCATGCCTCTTCCGTCATCGTCTGGAATCCTGGACAACAGGGCGCCAAAAACATGGCGGACCTGGGTGCGGAGTCCTGGAATAAATTCCTGTGCATTGAAACGGGAAACGCGGAGCCCCGTTCCATTTCCCTCGCCCCCGGACAAACCCATACCCTTTACCAAAAAATTTCCGTAAGGCATATGGAGGAAGCCTGCTCTCCCCGTTAAAACGGCAGACAACATTACCTCTCAAATAATGTTCCGGAACATTTCCTTGCCGCCCTTCCGGAATTTCCTTTGTCACCCTTGCCTCTCAGACCGCCTCCAAAAGAAAAAAATTGGCGCAGGCACGGGAAAAACCCGCATCTTGCCCCGGCAAAAGGAAAAACCCCGCGGAAGAACATCAATGACGCCCTTCCGTGGATAAACAGAAGGTCCTTACAGCTTAATTTCAGTATCCCCCTTCCTTACTGAATAAGTATTGCCATTAATGATTAGAGAGTAAGAAGCATTCGACGTGACCGACACCGTGCCTTTACCATCAAAAACAATATCGGTTACAATATCGCCAAACCTCAAATTCCTGATTCCATGGCGGCCCTTATTTTTCTTCAACCTCCACCGCACTTCTTTTCTGGTTGCGGACACCTCCTTAAATCCCAGTACATTTTCAATAAACAGGGAAATCGGCCCCAGGGCTGACCAGCCGCAAAATTCCGGTCTTGCGCGGCGTCCGTGTTCCGTGGAAGGAGTATTCCCGCTTGGGCTGTAGCACTCCCAGATAGTATGCGGTTCTATGTTCCTGTAAGCGGCAAGCTGCTGGTTGATAACCTTCTCGGCAATAGCATCGGCCTCCTCATGGTAGCCATACTTTTCAATGGCCTTAATCGCCATATATGTCGTCGGCAGCCAGATTCCTCCCCGCCAGTAATCCCCGGTTTGATGATGATAATCCTTATCCGAGCGGGCCAGGGAAGGAGTCGGATAACTGCCTCCGAATTCTTCGGGATTCATCAAATGCCTGACCATGCTCCGCGCCTGTTCCCTGGAGGCAACCTGAGCCAGAAGAGGCCAGTAGGACGCAATGGTTTTAACGCGGCAGGGCTGTTTGTCCGCAATGGTGACATCGTAATAAAATCCATCCCGCTCATCCCAGTAAAGATGGTTGATCTTTTTCTTAAGCGCTTCATATTCGGCGTTCCATTTCCTTGCTTCATCTTCATTTCCCAAAGCCTGTTCCATGGCAACAATGCAGTGGGCGCTAAGAGCCTGCTGGGAAATGGCATCCACCCATAACACCTTATGGTATCCTCCGGCATCACGCCCACGGGGAGTATTGTCCATACCGCTCGCTCCCCCTGTCCAGGTAAAGCCATCATCCCCAATGGAATTCAAGTAAATACGCTGGGGGGAACACTCAAACCGTTCACCAGCCTTAGCCCGGGCAAACCATTTGAAATGCTTTTGCAGATATTGCTTCTTATTCAAGATATCATCCAGGCGTTCCTTATCACCGGTGAAGTCAAAATATTCTTTCTCCACCCACGCAAATAACGGGGGATTGTCCACTAAATGAACCTTAAGCGGAGTAACGGCTTTTTCGTGAATAGGCTTGTAAAGATTATCCAAACTTTCAACTCCGGGAAACGACCTGGGAGCATACTTGGCGAAAAGAACCATGAAACAGGTATCCCATATCCATATTTGATCTTCATAGCAATTCTCATCCATGTAGGGAGACGCGGGAAGGCCTTCCGGCCCTTTTCTGACGCGGCCTGCCGCAATTTCCCATGTCTTATGATAAAGATCCACCATTTCCCGGTTTGGATACACCGGAAGGGGAATCTCTTTTTTCCAATCCCGGTTCATGCAGGAATCCGGATGGGTTGTCGCGGAAAATCCCTGCAACGGGGCTGACAGCAGGAGAATCGAACCTGTAATTACCGATAGTTTAGCGCTCATCATTATTTTTTTGTTTATTGAATTAAAGGTTGTTTTTTCAGAAGTTCCCTGAATGCAATGTCAGCCATAATCACCTGCCCATCGGCATTGGGATGAACGCCATCGGGGAAAAGTTCCGGTTTATTCTGAAAAGGGGAGAAAAAGTCGATGGTTTCACACTTATTGTCCCTCGCAACCTGCTTCACAAGAGGAATGATCTTAGTTTCCACCGTTTCCTTGTCAATTTGGCTGGAAGATTGCCACGAGGGAAGAGGAATTGCGCAATAGATTTGAATGCCGGGCATATTTTCCCGCAGTTCGGCGATGATGGCGGCATAATTCTGCTTAAACTCGGACAGGAATTTCCTGTTCTGCGGTTTGGCGTCATTGGTGCCTAAAGCGATAATGGCAATCTGTGCATGGGAATTGAGAGCATTCCGGTACTCGCCTGTTTTAATATAGGGAAGGTCTCCCTTGGCCAGAAGGGTACGCCCGTTAACGCCGCAGTTCAGCACTTCTATTTCTTTCCGTTTGAATTTTTTCCTCAATTCTTGACCAAGAAGATGGCTCCAGCGCAAAACATCCTTATTGGCTCCGGCTACTCCTGCTCCAAAAGTATTACTGTCTCCCAGGCACGCAACGCGCAAAGGGACGGGCTGTCCGGTAACGGAAAGAACAAAATCTACGATATGGGCAGGATTGTCAAAACCGTGCGGATGGTGCCCGCCGGGGCGGCGAATAACTTTTACAGGGCCTCCCAGCTTGGCGTAACGTTTGGCGAAAACATCCGTATTCTCTTCAATAGGGACTACATCATCTTCCGTCCGGGAAATAAACAACAAAGGAATTCCGGCTTTAGCCATGCCGCGCATATTGTCCACGGGATTGCCCTTATAGGATAAAGCCTGCTGTTCATTAAAGCCATAGGCGCGCAGGCATTTGTTCCAGTCATCCGGCGAACCTTTGCCCTTGCCTCTGTCGGCCGGCCAGCTTTTGAAATCACAGACGGGGGCATCCACATAAACGCCAGCCACGCACAAAGGATTCTTCTCCGCCCAGTTCAGAGCATAAAGTCCTCCACGACTCAGTCCAAACAACACCGGTTTTCCGGAAAATTTGCGTTCATCCACCAGATACCTGTAAAATTGATCCATCACCTCCATGGCCTTGGGAGAACCGTAAAGGTCTTCCATGCTGATAAATACCGCCGCATAGCCGCGCTTTACCAGTTCGAGATCAGCTATAGGCTTATAATCAAAAAATTGTGGCCGCCATATCCATAACTGTTCTTTTCCAGAAACAACAGCCTTGTCGGGAAAGACGATGAATGCCCTGCGGCCGCCCACGGTAAACTCCTCCCGTAAAAAACCATTCCAGACAGAAACCGTCCTAGGAAACTGACGCTTGGCCATTTCCGGATCATACCCCGGAATTTCCGGCCGTGCATGTCCTGTTTTTACCAGCCATTCATTGCGGACTTTCTCATGTTTTTTCATCGTATCCGGCGTCGGCCGATGGTCTTTTTCCGCAACCTCAGGAGCAAGGCCTATTTCCGGGACCAGCCCGGCAAGAACTTCCCGGGCTATCATATGATGCCCTTCCGGACCGGGGTGCACGCCGTCACCGGAATACCTGAAACCGGGATTCCCGGCCTTCTCTCTGGCAATGAGCTTCCGAAGCCCGGGACGGATATCTATGACTTTCCAGCCGTCTTTTCTTTTAGAAACCAGCCATTCCGCGTACTTGTCCAATACAGCGTCATACTCAGCCTGCTCAGCGGAATCCCCCCGGAACAATGGAGGAGTAATGAAGACAATCTCCGCTTTTGCCGCATCGGCAGCCTTTTTAAGGCGGATATTCCCTTCCTGGTACGCTTGAAAACGCGCTTTGTCAAACGCCTGCATAAGGCCGTCATTCATCCCGTAGCATGCCAGAATCAATTGGGGCCGGTACATTTGGAGAACCCGGTCAAGGCACTCATGCAGGCATGGACGGGGGAATCTGCCACCCGCATGGCCATACTCGCTCAACCCGGCTACCGTCTCGCTGGGAACGGCAAAGTTGACAATCTCGCAGGCCTCAAACTTTTTATCGGCTTTCAAGGCGTTTTCCACCTCATTTGCCCATGGTCCCGCATAAGCAATACTGTCCCCAAGAATGGCAATCCGGCCCTTATTCAAAGGCTGGGCATGAAGCCGCATCCCCACTCCCGCACAACACAGCAGCATCAACAATAAACATCTTGCTATTAACAATAAACGCATTTCACAATAATATGGTTGTACTTATTACTACTGAAAACGAAATAGATTTCTTGCAAGATACGGAAAAATACCGCTCGGCAGGTTCCTGTGCCGTTTCATGAAACAAAAACCCGGCACTTCACCAATTCCCGTCCAGTCCTCTTCCCGACAATCACGGCCTATCCCTTCCTTTACAGCGTCCCCCTCCTTCCCCAATTTCTCCATTGCCGCCGGAGAACCATAGAAACCGGAAAACCGTTTACGCTTCTTCCCGAAAACGGATGGGGGCGGAAGAAGTCCTTTTCCTGAAGAAATAGGGCAGGATTCGGCTTGCCAAAAAGTCTCTTTTAAGGTTTGGTATGTTCCGAGCCTTTTGGCGCGTTCCCTATCAAGATGCATACAAACCCACCTTCCGATGTTGGCAACGCCGCAACCTTTATTGCGGAAATTTACGGTCAGGATGTCTTCAACATGGAGACCATGCGCAATTACCTGCCCCGCCCCGTTTACAAAAAACTGCTGGCTACCATCCGCAAGGACGAAAAACTGGACCCCGACATCGCCAATGAAGTGGCTCAGGCCATGATGACGTGGGCTCTGGAAAAGGGGGCCAGCCACTACACGCACTGGTTCCAGCCCTTGAGCGGCGTGACGGCGGAAAAGCACGACAGCTTTATCGCCCCGTCTCCCGACGGCGGTGTCATCATGGAGTTCTCCGGCAAGGAGCTGGTGCGCGGCGAGCCCGACGCCTCCAGCTTCCCTTCCGGAGGTCTCCGCGCCACCTTTGAAGCGCGCGGCTACACCGCATGGGACCCCACCAGCCCCGCCTTTATCAAACGGACGGAAAACGGCGCCACGCTTTGCATCCCAACCGCTTTCTGCTCTTACAAGGGACAGGCGCTGGACAAAAAGACGCCTCTCCTGAGATCCATGACTGCTGTCACCCGGCAGGCCAAGCGGCTGTTGTCCTGCTTTGGCGGTCCGGACAACATTCACGTCAGCGCCGACCTGGGGGCGGAACAGGAATACTTCCTGGTGGACAAGCAGCTTTATGCCCTGCGCCCGGACCTGATGATGTGCGGGCGCACCCTCTTCGGCAATGTGCCCCCCAAGCACCAGCAGATGGAAGACCACTACTTCGGCTCCATCAAGGACCGCGTGCTGGAATTCATGGTGGACGTGGACGAAGCCCTTTGGAAACTCGGCATCCCGGCCAAAACGCGCCACAATGAAGTCGCTCCCGGCCAGTTTGAGATCGCACCCATTTTTGAAAGCCAGAACCTGGCCGTGGACCATAATATGCTGGTCATGGAGGTGCTCCGGAAAACTGCCAACAAGCATGACATGGTCTGCCTGCTGCATGAAAAGCCCTTCTCCGGCATGAACGGCTCCGGCAAGCACAACAACTGGTCCCTCTCCGCCCCCGGTTACGGCAGCCTGCTCAATCCCGGTTCCAGCCCGCAGGAAAACGCCATCTTCCTCACTCTGCTCTGCGCCACCATCAAGGCCGTGGACGAACATGCGGATCTGCTGCGCGCCTCCGTCGCCAAATCCGGCAATGAACACCGCCTGGGGGCCCATGAAGCCCCCCCGGCCATCATTTCCATCTTCCTGGGAGATCTGCTGGATGAAATCATTGAGCAAATCGAGAAAGGAGGCACTAAAAAAGCGCGCACCCAAAAGACCATCAACATCGGCGTGGACACCCTGCCCATGTTCCCCCTGGACGCCTCCGACCGGAACCGCACCAGCCCGTTTGCCTTCACAGGCAATAAATTCGAATTCCGCGCCGTAGGTTCCTCCCAAACCTGTGCATGGCCCATGACGGTGCTCAATACCATTGTGGCGGAAAGCCTGGATGAAATCTGCACCATCCTGGAACCTGTCAAGGACAAGCCCGAGGAGTTCCACGCCACCCTCAACAAGCTCCTTCAAAACATCATCAAGAAGCATAAGCGCATTCTATTCAGCGGAGACGGCTACGGAGAAGCCTGGGTAGAGGAAGCGGAACGCCGCAATCTCCCCAACATCCCCGGCACCATTGAAGCCCTGGCCGCTCTGGAAACGCCCAAGGCCAAGGCGCTTTTTGAAAAGTACAAAGTGGTCAGCCCCGTAGAACTCCACGCCCGCCATGAAATCCAGACGGAAATATTCCACAAGGAAATCAACATTGAAGCGGAAACGGCCCTCCTGATGGTGGAAACCCTTTACATCCCCGCCGTAACGGAACAGCTCACGCAGCTTACCACCGCCATTGCCCAGATGAAGGCATCCGGAATCAAGGCGGGAATGAAAGCTACTACGGATCGCGCCAACCAAATCGGCACGCTGCTGGATATTCTCCCCGGACAGGTGAGGGAACTGCGCCGCGCCGTGGATGAAGCCGATACCAGGGCCATCCAGACGGGCATGGACAATTTGAGAAGCACCATTGATATGCTGGAAAGCCTGACGGACGCAGACCTGTGGCCCGTCCCCACATACGCGGAACTGCTCTTTCTGTAAAGCAGGCGGGCTTTTCTGGAATAGAAAAACACTGTCTATCAATCATAAAGACTACTTATCCCAGTGCTTTCCGCAAGAAAAACGGCAAATTAATCGCCTGACGGATTGACAAAACAATCAAAATAGTTATCCTTTTCGTCCGGTTGTGCATAGGCCGCTTAGACGGACGGCACTGAATCTAGTAATTCACAAGAAGCATCTTTCAACATCATGAGCAAGAGGACTTATCAACCATCCAAGCGTTGCCGCAAGCGTCAGTTCGGATTCCGTGCACGCATGGCCACCAAGAACGGAGCGGACATCATCCGCCGCCGCCGCGCTAAAGGCCGCAAGCGCCTGCTTCCCAAGGGAGCCGAAATCCAGTACAAGCGCCACACCATCCAGCACGGCCGTTAATCCAGCCGCCAGGATTCGGTTAACGCCTCCTTGGAACTTCTTTTCACGGGCCGACCCGCGGGAGATGCGTCTTACTCGTCAACAAAGCATGACCAGGGCATTCCAATTTGCCCGGGTACGTAACGAGGGGCCATCCGTAGCAGGTCGGCTTATTGTTTTAAGCGCGACCCCTTTGGAACATCCGGAGGAACCCTCCAAATTCGGTATCATCTGTACGAAAAAAATCGGCTGTGCCGTTGTCCGCAACAAACTGCGGAGACGCGTGAGGGAAATACTGAGGGCGCACGGGGCTCCTTTTGAAAACGGCGTACACCTGGTGTGCGTCCTCCGCTGGAGGGCCGTGGAAGCCAGCTACGCCGACCTGGAACGGGACTGGCGGAAAGCCGCCCGAAAACTCAAATTGCAACTTCTTTCCCGGGAACAAGACAAGACATGATGAAATGGCTGCTCATCACCCTTGTAAAGGGATACCAAACCTTCATCAGCGCTCCCCTGCATGCCCTGGGGGGCCCCGGAAGCGGCTGCCGCTATACACCCACTTGGCGTATTTTAAGATGCAACCCGTGGGGCGGATCAGGTTATGATCCCGTGCCCCCGGCGCGCCACCCACGCTGAACAATTACCTTTCTTTCCCTTTCCTTTCACCAACTCCAATCAAGCTATATCACATTATGGATCGCACAGCATGGATCATCATAGGCATCTGCGCCGCCCTTCTGGGCCTGAATATTTACATGGGCAACAATAAAAAGGCTGAAACCGCCCCCATTCCCGCACCGCAGACGGCTGTCGCCGCAGCCAATGCCCCGGTTGCCGGCGTCCGCCCCGGAGCCGGAACCTCCGCCCCGGAACAGGCCTCCGTCAACAAAGCCCTTGAAGAAGACAAAACCGCCCCGATCACTCTGGTAGCCACGCAGGAAGTGAACGGGAAGCAGCAACCCTTCATCACTTACACGTTCAACCGCATAGGGGGTTCCATCGGCACGGTTACCCTGCACAACGATATTGTGGACTCCCAAAAAGTCGCGGACCATAATATCACGATTAACGAAGCCCAGCAACGGGGCATCGGAGAACTCGTTTTCAACATGGATGCCACCCAGGATCCTTCCTATGACAACACCGTGTATAAGGAAGTGAAACGCACGGCGGACTCCGTAACCCTGGAAGGCTATGACCCCGCACGGCAGCTTTTCATCTCAAAAACGTACACCCTGCACCCCGTCAAAAATCTGGAAGGTGAAATATTGCCCGGCAGCAAATATCTCATTCGCCTGACCGTCTCCCTGCTCAATAAATCTCCCAATGTCCAGGATCTGCGCTACATGGGCATCTTCGGCGGGAGCGCCTATCCTATCGCCAAAAGCGAACCAAAAGATACCTACACCCATTTCTTTTACCATGCAGACGGCTCCCTGGAACAGGAAGTGCCTTCCTATTTCACAGGCGGCTTTTTCAGCAGTGCCAAGGCCCGCGTCCTGGAAGGCCCTCTCCAGGACCTGACTTATGCCGGCGTCATGAGCCAGTATTACGCCACCATCCTTCTTCCCCAGGACCAGTCCAGGGGGTCCACCGTGTACGCCACCCGCCAGGAATTTCCTTTGACGCATGAAGGCAACACCCTGGTGCCCGGCGTCACCGTGGCCATGGGAATCCCCAATCTGACCATGGCCCCCAATGAAATCAAGACGCTCACCTACGATATTTACACCGGCCCCAAATTCAACGCCTACCTGCGTGACCTGAATCTTTCCTATCCCGCCATCAGCGATATCATGGCATACGGCTGGCTCGTATTCCTGAGCGTTCCGATGAACTGGCTGCTCAACCTCTTCCACGGATGGTTCGGCAACTGGGGCGTGGCCATCATCTGCATGACCATCGTTGTCCGTGCTCTTATCTGGCCGCTGCACAAAAAATCCTATATGGCCATGAAACGCATGTCCCTGGTTCAGCCGGAGATGGTCAAACTCAAGGAGAAATATCCGGACGACCCTCAGAAGGTGAACATGGAAATGATGAAGCTGTACCAGAAATACGGCATCAACCCGGCCAGCGGCTGCGTCCCCATGCTCATCCAGATTCCCATTTTCTTTGCCTTTTACCGTGTGCTCCAGTATTCCGCGGAACTGAGAGGGCAGCCCTTCTGCCTGTGGATGACGGATCTTTCCCTGCCTGATACCGTGGGCCACCTGTTCGGCATTCCAATCAATATTCTGCCTCTCATCATGGCTGTAACCATGATTATTCAGATGAGGATGACGCCTCAGGCGGGAGAACGCTCCCAGCGCATTATTATGAACCTGATGCCTGTAATGTTCTTCCTGTTCTGTTACAATTTCGCTTCCGCCCTGGCCCTGTACTGGACCACGCAGAATTTGATCTCCATAGGACAAACAGCCCTTATCCGCCGCTTGCCCATGCCCGTGCTTTCCCCCGCCAAAAAGAAAAAGTCGGGCTTTTTCCAAAAGATGATGGAGCAGCAGCGTGCGGCCCTGGAAGAACAGCAGCGCAAAGCTAAAGGCCGCAACATGCGCAATATAACGCCTAAAAAGTAGGAATCCCTGCTCTGCCTTCCGCCTCTGCAAGTGCGTCCGCCCCTCCGCGGCCGCACTTTTTCATGAAAAGGCGCAGGAAAAAACATTCTGCCGGCGCAAGCCTCAAAAAAGGGAAAGGAACTCCCTTACAGAATTTCCTCAAAAAACCGGCCCTCTCCAGGTGGAGAGGGCCGGTTTTCCTCGTCATATATTCATTGCGTAGTTAATTGGAGCAGCTTGGCAGAAAATGCCAAACACCCACTGGAGCAAACCTAACGGATTATGAATTCGAAGTCAACAGGAAAGTTTGAATGGAAATGTGTTAGTGGAGTTTTGGTTTTGGAAATTCGGCTGGATGGCAATTGATAAAAAAGTGAATTGAAAGGTAACTGATTGGTATTCTTGTTATTTAGTTATTCAGGGAATTGCCGCGAATTCATAATCCGCTCAGAACCGGGCATTGCTGGAACATTTGACCTTCCTCCTGACATCAACCGCAACCACCATCCCCCTCGCAGCCGCATTTCTCTATCAACTGACAGTATGGTCATGAAAACCTCCTTATCCGGAACATTAGTCTTCAAATGCGGAATGGCTTAAGCAGGAAAAGCGGCGCCAACATGCCCGGCCATGAAACGGCATACAGGCCTATCAAAAAATGGGGGCCTCCGCACCCGCGGAGGCCCCTGCCTTACCCCAAACAACAGAAAACTGCTGCATGCTTCTTTCAGGAATGCATGGCCAGGGCATGCCGGTATTCCACCGGGAATACCTTGATGAATTTGCCGCGTTCTTCCGGCCAGTTGTTTAACAGGTCGTAAGCCCTGCGGCTCCTGGTAGCCATGTAATGCTCGTAAATGAGCTGAAGCAATTCCGCTTCATCGGCGGAATGCGGCATGACCGTTTCCAGGTCCACGCTGCCCAGGTTGCATTTCTGATCGAAGTTGTTGTCCGCGTCATACACGTAGGCCAGGCCGCCGGTCATCCCCGCGGCGAAATTGACGCCCACTTTGCCGAGCACCGCCACACGGCCCCCGGTCATGTATTCACAGCCGTGGTCGCCGATGCCTTCCACTACCATTTTGGCGCCGCTGTTGCGGATGGCGAAACGTTCCCCGGCCTGCCCGTGAAGGAAGATGCCGCCGGAAGTGGCCCCATAGCCGATGACGTTTCCGGCGATGACGTTGTCTGACGGTACGTAGGAGATATGATCCGGGGGGCGCACGATGATTTTGCCGCCGGACAAGCCCTTCCCGACAAAGTCATTCGCCTCCCCGACAAGTTCAAAGGTGACGCCAGGCGCCAGAAAAGCCCCGAAGCTTTGCCCCGCGCATCCGGTAAAGTGCACCGTAAGCGTATCTTCCGCCAGGCCGCGCGGCCCGAATTTCATCACCAGCTCACCGGAAAGTTCCGTCCCCACCGTCCGGTCCACATTGCGGACGTCTCGGCAGAGTTCCGTCTTTTCCCCCTTTTCCAGCAGGGGCTTCAATGCCGGCAGCAGATGGCGGCGGTCGTAGTTGTCCAGCGGTTCCTTTTCAAAAGAGGGGTCAAACCTGCGTCCATCCCCCTCTGCCGCATGCAGGATGGAGGAAAAGTCCAAATGCCGGGCCTTGTAAAAATCTATGGCGCGGTTGACGGAAAGCAGATCTGCCCTGCCTACGGCTTCATCCAGGGAACGAAGCCCCAGGGATGCCAGGATTTCCCGCGTTTCCTGGGCCACGAAGCGGAGGTAGTTGATGACGTATTCCGGCTTGCCGCTGAATTTGGCCCTCAGGGCCGGATCCTGCGTGGCGACGCCTACCGGGCACGTATTTTCATGGCACCTGCGGAGCATGGCGCAGCCGATGGAAACCAGGATGGCGGTTCCGAAACCGAATTCCTCCGCCCCCAGCAGGGCGGCCATCACGACGTCCCTCCCGGTGCGCAGCTGGCCGTCCACCTGGAGCCGGACCCGGGAACGGAGCTTGTTGAGCACCAGCGTCTGCTGCGTTTCCGCCAGCCCCAGCTCCCACGGCAGTCCGGCGTGCTTTACGCTGGTGAGCGGAGAGGCGCCCGTGCCGCCGTCGTGGCCGCTGACCACAACCACATCCGCATGGGCCTTCACCACACCCGCGGCAACCGCGCCGATGCCCACCTCGGAAACAAGCTTGACGGAGACACGGGCATCCGGATTGGAGTTGCGCAGATCGTAAATTAACTGGGCCAGGTCTTCAATGGAGTAAATGTCATGATGCGGAGGAGGAGATATGAGGCTGACGTTCTGCATGGAATGGCGCAGCCGGGCGATGTATGGATCCACCTTGTGCGCCGGGAGCTGGCCCCCCTCCCCGGGCTTGGCCCCCTGGGCCATCTTAATCTGGAGCTCGGAAGCGTGGCGCAGATAATTAATGGTCACTCCAAAACGCCCGCTCGCCACCTGCTTGATGGCGCTGTAGCGGGCTTCTCCCCGGGCGTTGGGTTCATAGCGGGCTTCATCTTCCCCCCCTTCCCCGGAATTGCTTTTGGCTCCGATTTTATTCATCGCAATGGCGATGGTTTCATGGGCTTCCGGGCTGAGGGACCCCAAAGACATGGCTCCGGAAACGAAACGGCGCAAGATGGAATCCACGCTTTCCACTTCTTCCAGGGGGATAGCGTCTGCCGGAGCAAATTCAAACAGGCCGCGCAAAGTGCAGAGATGCTGCGCCTGACGGTTGCTGTAATCCGCGAATTCCCGGTATTTCCGTTCGTCATTGTCACGCACGGCAGCGCGGAAAGCCTGAAGTGTCTGCGGATTCCAGAGATGATTCTCCCCTCCTTTCTTATACTTGTACTGCCCTCCCGCATCCAGCTTGTCCCCGTGTTCCGCGTTTTGCACGGCGCGCTGGTTGCATTCCGCGGCTATTTCATCCAGCCCTATGCCTCCTACGCGGCTGACGGTGCCGGGAAAGAATTCGTCAATCAGTTCCCGGTTCAGACCCACCGCCTCGAACAGCTGGGAGGAGCGGTAGCTGCGCAACGTGGAAATGCCCATCTTGGACATGATTTTGAGCAGTCCCTTGTCTATGGCATTAATGTAGTTGCCGGAGGCTTTCACTACATCCAGAGGGCAGTCCTGCGGCGCGGCCAGGGAAGTAACCGTCGCCAGAGCCAGGTACGGATTGACTGCCGTGGCCCCGAAACCCAGAAGCAGAGCAAAGTGCATTGTTTCCCTCGCCTCCCCGGTTTCCAGAATCAGACCCACATCGGAACGCAGCCCGGCGGACGTCAGCGCGCGGTTCACCACGGAACAGGCCAAAAGGCTGGGAACGGGAAGGTAGCCGTGCCCTATGTTGCGGTCCGTCAGCACCAGAATGCGCACGCCGGACCTGACCAGGCCCACGGCGGATTCCGCCAGGCTTTCCAGCGTCTCCCGCAGGGCTTTTCCGTCCCCTCCTTCCGGGAACTGGATGGAAAGCCTGGCGGAAGGGAAGCCGGCCTCCCGAATATTGCAGAGGCGGTTGAGTTCTTCATCCGTAATGACGGGGCGCGCCATCTTGATAAGACGGGCGTGCTCCGGCGTCTCTTCCAGAATGTTGGGATGGTTGCCTATGTATGTGGTCAGGCTCATGACCAGTTCCTCCCGGATGGGGTCGATGGGAGGGTTGGTCACCTGGGCGAACAACTGCTTGAAATAATTGAACAGGAGAGGCGCCTTTCCGGAGAGGACGGCCAGCGGCGCGTCATTTCCCATGGAGCCGAGGGGCTCCGCGCCTTTCAGCATCATGGGACGGATAATCAGCTCCACATCCTCCTGGGTAAATCCGAACTGGCGCTGGCGGCCCACGAGGTCCGGCATTTCCGCAGAAGCGGAAATGGAATCAAACAGAGAACGGACGGAAATCTTGTTTTTCTCCACCCAGCGGCGGTAAGGCATGCGCCTGGCCATTTCATTCTTGGTTTCAGCATCGGATACCAGCCGGTGGTTCACCAGGTCGCAGTAAATCATCTCCCCGGGACGGAGGCGGCCTTTGCGGGCTACTTTTTCCGCGGGAATGTCCGCCACGCCCGTTTCCGAAGCCAGAATGAAAATATCATCCGTGGTCAGCGTATAGCGCGCGGGGCGCAGGCCGTTGCGGTCCAGCATGGCGCCAGCATTGATACCATCGGAAAAAACGACGGCGGTCGGACCGTCCCAGGGCTCCATCATGGCGGAGTGGTATTCAAAGAAACCGCGCACATCCGGCCCCAAATGGTAATTGACGCCCCAGGCCTGCGGCATGAGCATAAGCATGACATGGCGCAGGTCCCGTCCGGCGGCGGCCAGCAGCTCAACCATGTTGTCCAGGCAGGCGGAATCGCTCTGGCCGGGGGGAATAAGAGGCAACAGCTTTTGCAGGTCATCCCCCAGCAGAGTGGAAGACAAATGCGGCTCACGCACGCTCAGGTGATTCAGGTTCCCGCGCAGGGTATTGATTTCCCCGTTGTGGGCCAGATACCTGAAGGGATGGGCCAGGCTCCAGGTTGGGAACGTATTCGTGCTGTAGCGCTGGTGGACAAGAGCCAGGGGGGATTTGAAATGCTCGCTGGCCAGATCTCCGTAAAATCCTTCAATCTGCGTGCCGAGGAACAGCCCCTTGTACACAATGCTGCGGCTGGAGCAGCTGCACACATAACAGCCTTCCACGCGCCGTTCCATTTCCCGGCGCATCACGAACAGTTTGCGTTCAAATTCCGCCTGATCCGCAAAACCGCTGCCGTCAATGAACAACTGACGGATCAGGGGGCACATGCGCTGGGCGTTTTTACCGATGCTGTCCCGATCCACGGGAACCTGCCTCCACGCAATCACGCTGCCGCCGTTTTCCGTGACGGCGGCTTCCAATTCCTCTTCATGGCCGCATCCGCCGAACATCATGGCCACCCCGTATTTGCCTCTGGCGGGAAGCTTGTTGGGAAGCGCCAGGCGGAAAAATTCATCCGGAAGGGCCAGCAGAATGCCCGCGCCGTCCCCGGTATCCGGATCGCTCCCCACGGCGCCGCGGTGCATGAGCCTCTTAAGAACAGTAATCCCCGTTTCAATGATTTTGTGGCTCGGTTCATTTTTCAGGTCAGCCACCAGGCCAACGCCGCAGGCGTCCCTCTCCTGTTCAAAATCATACAATCCCTGCGGCGCGGGAATGCCTGTCTCAAATTGATCGCTATTCATCAGTTTGCTGTTTTGTTTGGGTTAAGTTGACTTATTCGTAGCAAAAACCGTGCCAACATTGCCCAGACTTTCTATTTTCCCGCTTTCAAACTGTTTTACCCCCGTTTTACAAAGCCTGACGCGGCTGCCGGCATAACAGGACATTTTGAAGCGGAATAAAAATATCGTTCCCCCCAAGAAGAATTTTTTACATTTTTGTAATCACCCTTTTGTTGCGATTTTACATTTTTGTAATTCATTCTTATGCGCAGTTTTGTTTCCCTTTTTTGCAGCCCCTTCGCCATAATATTCATATTTCACTAATAATCAATAAATTAAAATTAGCAACATATTCATGAGAACATTTACCTGAAAAGTTGGCACGCTTCTTGCTAAAGAAAAGGTACAACAGTTAACCATGATGAGTGACTCGACACGAACACAAGCCATCAGCGCCATCGCTTCCCTGCCCGTGGGCGGAGCTAGCGAAAGCGCCCCGGTCAGCATTGATTATTACGGAGCGGATGTCTTCAGCACGGAAGTGATGAAGAAGTACCTGCCCAAAGATACGGCAAAAACCCTCCTGGCCACTATCCAGGACGGACTTCCTCTGAACGCGGACATTGCCGCAGATGTGGCCCATGCCATGAAGCAGTGGGCTCTGGAACGGGGAGCCACTCACTATACGCACTGGTTCCAGCCCATGACGGGCTCCACGGCGGAGAAGCACGATTCCTTCCTGGACCCCAAGGGAATGGAACCCATCATGAGCTTCTCCGGCAAGGAGCTCATCCAGGGCGAGCCCGACGCCTCAAGCTTCCCGTCC
>OHTF01000469.1_pt1 | contig 16437 bp, 9 predicted proteins | sample 1578811 | NCBI WGS metagenome assembly OHTF01 (sample SAMEA3879571, study PRJEB24766) | human gut metagenome | biome: human-associated habitat; feature: feces | place: USA | collected 1985/1987
CGGCCTGATGGTAGCAGACGAGGATGACAAGATTACCGAGTTCCAGGAGAAGCCAAAGGAACCGAAGTCCAATCTTGCATCCATGGGAATTTACATATTTAACTGGGATATTTTAAAAAAATATCTGATCGAGGATGAGGCGGATCCGGAATCTGAAAACGATTTCGGCAAAAACGTCATTCCGAGCCTGCTGCGTGACGGCAGAGATATGTACGCTTATCATTTCAGCGGCTACTGGAAAGACGTAGGAACCATCGACTCCCTCTGGGAGGCAAATATGGATCTTCTGAACAAGAATAATGCACTGGATCTGAACGATTCTTCCTGGAAAATCTATACAGAAGATGTCACTGCTCTTCCACAGTTTATCGGTGCTGATGCTGATATTGACAGAGCTTTCATCACACAGGGATGTGTCATCAACGGAACTGTTAAGAACTCAGTTCTCTTTACAGGTGCAAAAGTTGCTGCCGGTGCAAAAGTCATTGACAGCGTCCTGATGCCGGGTGTTGAAGTAGCTGAAGGTGCAGTCGTAACCCGTGCACTTGTTGCCGATAAGGTAAAGATCGGAAAGAATGCCGTAGTCGGCAGTGCAGACAGTGAGAATATCGAACTGGTTGCAAAACGTGTAAAGGGGGAAGAGTAAGATGAGTAAAGCATTTGGAATTATTAATTTCGCAGGAAATGACGTACAGGTAAATGGTATGCTGGATTATCGTCCGATCGGAGCTTTTTCTTTCCTCGGAAGATACCGCGTGATCGACTTTCCTATTTCTAATATGAGTAACAGTGGGATTGATGTAATGCAGGTTTACGTCCGCAGAAAACCTCGTTCCCTCGTAGAACATCTCGGAACAGGACGTCATTACAACATCAACTCCAAGCGTGGAAAGCTGAACATTCTTTTTGCAGAGACCATTGAAGAGAACAATGTCTACAATACAGATATTGCCGCTTACATCGAGAACTTTGACTGCTTTGATGAGATTGATTCCGAATATGTAGTCCTTGCACCAAGTTATATGATCTATACAGCAGATTATAATACATTCCTTCAGTCTCATATTGAATCAGGTGCAGATATCACACTGATGTATCACAGCGTAGATAATGCAAAGGATCATTTCCTGAATTGCCATGCACTGGATATCAACAAGCAGAAGGGAGTTCTTTCCATTGAGCCGAACCATGGAAATACAAAGAGCAAAAATATCTTCATGGATACTTATGTAATGAAGAAAGCTCTGTTCCTTGAACTGGTTCAGAAGGCTCATAAGCTTTCTTCCATGTATACACTTGCTGATATCGTACGTGAAGAATGTGAAGAACTGGATGTTCGTGCTTATTCTCACCGTGGATTCTTTGCTACGATCACTGACTTCAACAGTTATTATGAGGCAAATATGGAACTGATCAACCTCAAGAAAGCAACAGATCTTTTCGATGATAACTGGCCGATCTACACCCGTACAAATGATTCCTGCCCGACGCAGTACTTTGATGGAAGTGAAGTGAAATCTTCCGTTATTTCCAACGGTTGCCTGATCGAGGGTACGATTGAAAATTCTGTTATCGGACGTGGCTGTATCATCAAAGAAGGAGCAATTGTTAAGAATTGTGTCATCAATGCCGATGTAGTCATCGGAAAGGGTGTCCATGTTGAAAATCTCGTAATAGACAAGCATGCCCGCCTGATCCGTGGAAAGCGTGTCATCGCAGCACCGGAAAAACCGGGATATATCAAGCGTGGCGACCGCCTGTAGGGCAACTTTGATCCATTGATCATTTATAAAGATTATTTTGTCAGCACGACTTTTGTCTTTACATAATAAACCTTCCAAAGAAACCCGCTGCTTCATGGAACTTCCATCGCAGCGGGTTTCTCATAATTTATCTCTTTTCTTCTCTACTCTTTTGAACTTTCCGGTTCTTTCTGTAAATAACCGCCAGTCCTTTCAACAACAGATCATCATCCAAAATAATCTCTCTCTTACAATGCGGCACAATCTTCTTCGCAAGTCCGCCTGTCGCAATCACGGTGGCCTCCCCTTCCAGCTCATCCTGCAGTCTGTCAATAATTCCATCGATCGCTGCGGCACTGCTGTAGATAATTCCACTCTTCATGCATTCTACCGTATTCTTTCCTATGATATGCTCCGGTGCTTCAATCCCAATCCCTCCAAGCTGGGATGCACGAGCCGTCAGTGAATCCAGTGACACTCCGATTCCCGGATAGATCATTCCTCCGATATAATTTTTATTTTTGTCAATCACACTGACTGTATTGGCTGTTCCAAGATCCAGGATCAGAAGCGGTACAGGATATTCTGCGATCCCGGCTACTGCATTCACAACCAGATCACTTCCAAGCTGTGCCGGATTATCCATACGGATATTGAGTCCCGTCTTAATCCCTGCTCCTACTACCAGCACTTCTTTCTTGAGGATCTTTTCAACTGCAAGCTTTACAATATTCGTGATCTGCGGAACAACCGAGGAAACGATCCCGCCCTCTATATCACTTCTGTGAATATGATAGATATCCAATACATTTTTAATATCGATCGCATATTCCAGTTCGGTCTTCGTACGCACTGTGGACAGACGTTCCACGAATAAACATTCATCCCCGTCGATACATCCCAGTACAATATTTGTATTTCCTACATCAATCGCTAATATCATTTTTCTCCTGCCCCTCTCTGAAACTCAGGATACGGTCAAGGATCTCTGCCGCTGTATCCTCTTTTGACATCTTGCCGAGCTGCTCATCCCGATCCTTCGTGATAATCGTTACAATGTTCGTATCACCACCGAATCCGGCACCTTCCACCTTCAGGCTGTTCGCAACGATCATATCCAGGTTCTTTTTCTGCAATTTCCCACGGGAATTTTCAAGCATATGCTCCGTCTCCATGGAAAATCCGCAGAGGAACTGTTCTTCTTTCTTATGCATTCCAAGATAAGCTAAAATATCGTCCGTACGCTCCAGCTCCAGTGACAGATTGTCTCCCTTCTTCTTTACTTTCTCATCACTGATATATTTCGGACGGTAATCTGCCACAGCCGCCGCTTTTATGATGATATCCTGTTCAGCAGCCCGTCCTGTCACTTCATCAAACATCTCCTTCGCTGTCGTAACCGGCACAACCTTCACAAACTCCGGCTTCTTCAGTGCTGACGGTCCTGTGACAAGCGTAACCTCTGCACCTCTCTGCATGCAGACCCGTGCGATCGCATATCCCATCCGTCCCGTAGAATGATTCGTGATATAACGAACCGGATCTACCGCCTCCTGCGTCGGTCCTGCGGTCACAAGAACTTTCAGTCCTCTCATGTCCTTTTCCCGTGCCACTTCCTTTAAAATATACTCTAAAAGAAGCTCCGGCTCAGGCATCTTTCCTGCCCCTGTATCTCCACACGCAAGATAGCCGACTGCCGGTGAGATTACTTCATAACCATAATATTCCAGTTTTTTCAGATTATCCTGCACGATGGGATTCTCGAACATATTCGTATTCATTGCCGGTGCAATGATCTTTCTGCATCTGCATGCCATCACCGTTGTTGTCAGCATATCATCCGCAATTCCACCGGCAATCTTCCCGATCACATTCGCACTTGCAGGTGCGAGCATGACAACATCTGCCTTTTTCGCCAACGATACATGCTCCACACTATATTGAAAATTCCGGTCAAACGTATCAACCAGACATTTATTTCCCGTCAGCGTCTCAAACGTGATCGGATTGATAAAGTTCGTGGCATTCTGCGTCATCAGCACATGCACATCTGCGTCCAGCTTCTTTAATGCACTGGCAAGCGATGCGATCTTGTATGCTGCAATACTTCCCGATACGCCTAACAGAACTGTCTTCCCCTTCAGCATCGAGTTTTCCTCCTTTTGTCCGCCTCTTCCAATATTTACGCTTTATTATAGGGCATTGAATATGAAAAATCAACGGCTGTGTATAAAACTCCCTTCCCAGGGAATGCTGTTACTGTTCCTGAATTTTCTGCTGGTGAAGATCTCTTTCTGTCGCAGATCCAGAATCAGAAACAGCAGTCAATATCAGTAAATCAACAAATCACAGGAGGTTTTTATCCATGGACGAACAGACCCGTAAACTTTTAGAAGAGTGTACATCAGGATGCAAAATGGCTGTCAGCAGTATTCAGCAGATCCTTGAATTTACTCAGGACTCAGCACTCCAGAAAATATTGAACAAATACATCGAACAGCATACACACCTGCAGCAGACAGCAGAAAGCCAGTTGTCAGCAGACGGTTTTGAGCCAAAAGATCCGGGAATGCTTGCTTCAGCATTTTCCTGGTTTACAACAGAAATCAAGCTGGGCATGAACTCTGATAATTCTGAGATTGCCAAGGTTCTGATCGATGGATGCAGTATGGGGATCAAAACCCTGGGCGAGCGTGCCAATACACTCTGCCAGGCAGATAAAAGTGCTGATTCCATTGCCCGCAGGATCATAAAACTTGAAGAAGAAATGATCCGTGAACTGGAGCCGTTTTTATAACTTGTCCAATCCTCGCCTTTCCGATATAATATAATTTGGAGGATTTTATATTATGATATGCAAATGACGAATCGTTTTTTGTTATATCTGACTAAGGAAAGAGAGGAAAAAGTATGAAAAATGCAAAATTTGCAGGTGTCCAACGGCTTCTGTCTGCTGTATTTGCTGCTACGGTAGCACTTACTTCTGTGCAGATCCCGGTCTACGCGACACCTCAGACGCAGGCGGCAGAACAGACCAGCCAACTGGTCAATATTGCCGGTGACTGCGAAATTACTGTCCCCAGTTCCCAGAGTGGCTATGGTGCGGAACGTATGACTGACGGAGACAGCAGCACAATGTGGATTCAGAACGATGGAACATGGCCGAGTACCGTGTCCTTAAAATTACCCGCCGATAATACAAAGCGGATCAAAAAAGTCGTATTAAAATTTGAATCCGGTCAGAGTGCGTGGGGAGTTGACGTAACGCTTTCTCATGCACTGAACAACGTTACCAGTGACCTGGTTATAGATAATACTGCCACGGTCACATCTTTCGATGACGGTTATGAATTTACTTATGATACTGCCTTAAGTTTTACGCATACCTTCATTGAACTGTCAAATCCGACTAACAATGGTGCTGCCGGAGGATTCTGGCCGGCACTTGCAGAGGTGGAGATCTGGGCTGAAAATGAAAGTGGTGAGGAGTCTCTTACCAATGTAGCCCCTGCTGCAACGATCACCTCGGTTGGCGGAGATTACGGCACAAAAAGCAACCTCACAGATGAGGACTATAGTTCTCTCTATGTATTTAATGGTGGTGGAATGTCCACTCTGCCAGACGGTGCATGGATCGAAATGGAACTGGATCGGGAATATCCTGTCAAATCCATGGAGGCTGCTTTTGAGCATCTGTCTTCTGACGAAAACAATTTCCAGTTTACCTTCGATATCTATGGGAAGAGTTCAACTGACACGGAATGGCAGACACTCTTTGCCGGAGTGAATGCAACCCGTCTGGATGACGGCTATCTTCAGACACTGACACTGGATTCCATCAAAAATCTCAAATCGGTCCGCATCGTCATCACCAGCATTACCAATACAGCAGGTGATCCATGGCCGGCACTTGCGGAATTTAAAATTTTCGCTGATACAAGCGGTTCCGGTTCAGAGGATACGGAAAGTATCGCCTATAAAAAGCCGGTTCATACAAATGCCGGAGGAGTTGTCTCCCGTATCAATGATGGTTCTACCATCAATACATGGACGGGTGAACGTTATCCGGCTTATGTAGATATTGATCTGGAGGCCAATTATAAGCTGGATGAGATTCAGGTTTATACTCCTTCTGCCGGTTATTCCCAGTATTCTGTCTATACTAGTATGGATGGACGGGATTTTGAGAAGTTAGCCGAAAAGTCTGACAAAGAAAACTGCCCTGCTAAGGGGGAATCTTATCAAGCAAATAAAAAAGAAGCACGAATCGTACGTGTCTATGTGGAATATCAGTCTGAATCCTCCAAAGCACTGATCAACGAGATCCGTGTGCTTGGAACTCCAAGTGGTACAGCTGTTCAGGAGACTCCTGCAGTACAGGTTGAAGATTTTAAAAACTCTGCATACAACGTAACTGTTACCGATCAGGATACGATCAATGAAGTAAAGGGAATTATTGAAAGAAGAATCGGTGCAGCTTATAAAGACTGGTTTACATTTGAACTTGCAGATGCTGCAAATGGATATGACTATTATGACCTTTCCCAGAGCAACGGAAAGATCCTTATCAAGGGAAATAACGGTGTATCTCTTGCAACCGGTCTGAATTATTACCTGAAATATTACTGTAACGTCAATATTTCCCAGGTCGGCGATCAGGTCACCATGCCGAAAAGCATTATTCCGGTTGAAGGAACGGTACATAAAGAAACCAAATTCCCGGTTCGTTATTCTTATAACTACTGTACCCTCTCCTACTCTATGGCTTTCTGGGGCGAAGAGGAATGGAGAAATGAGTTAGACTGGCTTGCACTGAATGGTGTAAATGTAGTTCTTGATGCCACAGCTCAGGAAGAAGTCTGGAGACGTTTCCTTACAGAACTTGGTTATACTCATCAGGAAGCCAAAGATTTCATTGCCGGACCTGCCTACTATGCATGGGCCTATATGGCAAATCTTTCCGGTTATGGCGGCCCGGTTCATGATACCTGGTTCACTGAGAGAACGGAGCTCGCAAGAAAAAATCAGCTTATCATGAGAAAGCTCGGCATGCAGCCTGTCCTTCAGGGATATAGCGGAATGGTGCCGGTAGATATTACTTCCAAAGATCCTTCGGCAGAAGTGATCAAGCAGGGAACCTGGTGTTCTTTCCAGCGGCCAAGTATGCTGAGGACAGACAGTGAGTCTTTCACAAAATATGCAGCACTCTTCTATAAAGTACAGAAAGAAGTTTATGGAGATTCCGCTCATTATTATGCAACAGACCCGTTCCATGAAGGTGGAAATACCGGTGGTATGGATTCCGCTGTTATTTCGCAGAAAGTCCTTGCAAGCATGACGACTGCTGATCCTCACGCAACCTGGGTGATCCAGTCCTGGCAGGGAAATCCGACAACGGCTCTGCTTCAGGGATTAGGTGACAACCGCGATCATGCTCTTGTTCTGGATCTCTATGCGGAAAAGACACCTCACTGGAATGAGACCAACCCTGGTTACTACGGTGGTGCAGAAGGCGGCGGAGAATTTCTGAATACTCCGTGGGTTTACTGTATGCTGAACAACTTCGGTGGACGTCTCGGACTCCATGGACATATTGATAATTATGTTGAAGGAATCGTAAATGCCTCTAAGCAGGCTGAACATATGGCAGGAATCGGTATCACACCGGAGGCATCTGTAAACAATCCGGTTCTCTACGATCTTTTCTTTGAAACGATCTGGGCTGATGACGGAAATAACTTACAGAAGATCAATCTTGATGAATGGTTTAAAAATTATGTAACAAGACGTTACGGTGCAGACAGTGACTCCGCTTATCAGGCAATGGAAATACTGCACGACACCGTATACAATCCTGCATACAATATGAAAGGACAGGGTGCTCCTGAGTCTGTTGTAAATGCCAGACCGGGACTGGATATCGGTGCAGCTTCTACATGGGGAAATGCTGTTGTTGATTATGATAAGAAAAAACTGGAAAAAGCAGCCGGGCTGCTCCTTGCAGACTATGATAAGCTGAAGAACAGTGCCGGCTATCAATATGACCTTGCCAATGTACTGGAACAGGTATTGTCCAATACGGCTCAGGAATATCAGAAAAAGATGGCGGCAGCTTTCCGCTCTGGTGATGCGGAAGAATTTAGTACCCTTTCCGATAAATTCCTTTCTATTATTGATATGGTAGAAAAAGTAACCGGAACACAGAAAGAATTTCTTGTCGGTACATGGATCAACGGTGCAAAGAAACTGGCAGAAAATTCCGATGATTTTACAAAAGAACTTTACGAACTGAATGCCCGCAGTCTGATCACCACATGGGGAAGTTACGACCAGGCAATCAGCGGTGGACTGATCGATTATTCCAACCGTCAGTGGGCCGGTCTGACCAACGATTACTATAAAATGCGTTGGGAGAAATGGATCACTGAACGTAAAAAAGAACTTGCCGGAGAATCTTATACCAATTACTCTGCTCAGGACTGGTTTGAGATGGAATGGGCATGGGCAAGAGGTACAAATAAATATTCCGGTACTCCGAATGGTCTTGATCTTCAGGGACTCGGAACCGATGTCCTTGCTAACTACTCACTCACCAATATGCCGAAAGATCCTGCCGAGGATGATTCCAGAGATCTTCCGCTTGAAGGCATGACTGCTACAGCAGGAAGTGAACAGGCAACGACCGGAAGTGAAGGACCGGCATCCGCTGTACTGGATCAGACTACAGGTACGATCTGGCACAGCAAATGGAGCGGTGATGCTCGTGAAAATCTCTGGATCGATATCGCTCTTGGAGAGAGTAAGACGGTAACCGGACTGCGTATGCTTCCAAGATCCGGTGGTGGGAATGGAACTATCACTTCCTACCGCATCGAGATCAGTAATGATCACGGCAAGACTTATCAGGAAGTTGCCACGGGTACATGGAACAGCAGTGACAGTTGGAAGATGGCAGAGTTCCATGCCATCCAGGCTACCAATGTACGCCTCTATGCGGTAGAATCTGTATCAGACACCAGCAATATTTTTGCATCAGCAGCCGAGATTCGTATCATGGGACCAGCTACTGCAATCGTTCCGGCAGAGGAAACTATAGTAAATATCGCAACTCCTTCTAAAGAAGCAGATCTGTCATCTGCACAGGCTGCAAAGGAGACTGATAAATACACCGTCTCTACAGTCTGGAAAGATGCAACCGGAACAACAGTAACGGCTATATCAAAGGATAAGAATGCGACTCATGACTATACGGCGAAGATTACTCTCACCCCTGTCACAGGATATTCCTTTGACAAAACCAGTGTACCGGATACATTGACATTGAAACTCAACGATCAAAGAACCGTTGAAGCTATTCCGGTCACAGACAGTGTTCTCAATGATGATGGAACTGTCACAATTACTTACCAGTTCAGCAATATGTTCCAGGGAGGCTCATTACGAATGGATCAGTCTTCTCCTGAAAAATCTACGAACATGAGATTTGGATATGACTTTAAGTTACCGGAAGCTTCATCCGAAAAAGATGAGATTAGCTTTAAAGGCTGTACCTGGTATTATGGAGTAGCTGAGGATGACTTAAAGAATACCTTCTCTCCAGACAAAACAAACTTTATAACGAATCCTGATAAAAAAGGAGCTGAATACTACAGATCCAATATCGTATTCACAAATCTTTCATCCGGTGCTTATAAACGCTCTGTATATGCCAGAATCCTGGTAAAATATACAGTAAATGGAAAAGAACGCAGTGTGATGGGAACATTTGTAGATTCAAGATCCGTCAGCATGATCGTTGAAGGAATCCTTGCCAATACGAACGCAGATCAGACGGAAAAAGATTATGCACAGAAAATCAAAGATGCAATTTTAAAGTAATCATTTTTCTTCAATCATTAAAACAGGTGAAGCCGACGCATTTGCGTCGGCTTTATCTGACCTTATATCTTTTTTCAGAATTGACCATTTTTAACGGTTCACATTTGTTGTATAGTAGAGAGAGTTTGAAAGGAAAGAGGTTTAACTATGAATACAACAACAAATTCAAAACTGAAAAAGATCGTTCTTACCGCATTGTTCGCAGCACTTTCCTGTGTTGCAACTATGTCGATCAAGCTTCCTACACCGGGAACCGGCGGATATATTCATCCGGGTGATGCAATGGTAATCCTCTCAGGTGTCGTTCTCGGACCATGGTGGGGACTTCTTGCAGGCGGAATTGGTTCTGCAATGGCAGATCTCCTTGGCGGATATTTCGTGTATGTTCCGATCACTTTTGCGATCAAAGGACTGGTAGCTGTCTGTGCCGGACTCTTATATCAGAAGATCGGTCATACTTCCAAGTCACGTTATGCCGCTGTCATTCTCGGCGGTATAGCTGATATCATCCTCGTAGCCGGTGGCTACTGCTTCTGCGAATACTTTTTCCTGTATGGTTCAGGTGCATTCGCAAGCGTACCTGCCAACCTGATCCAGGGACTCGGCGGACTCATCATTTCAGCAGTCCTTTATCCGATCCTTATGGCTGTCCCGGATGTAAGACAGACTGCCAATGCGGTAAATGAATAAGGAAACGAACAAGACTTAAAATTCCTGACAGCAAAAAGAACCAGTCATTTGCATAAGCAAATAGCTGGTTCTTTTTTATATGCTCATTTCACTCCGTCCACAGTTTCGTTCATCTCAACGTCAGTGTATCGATCGGTTTCAATACGATCGCTGAGTATGCTCCCATATTCAGCATGATCTCTCCATCCTCTACAATGTACTCATCATAAGCTGTTGTATATCCTTGCTCGTAGGTATAGATCAGACGCTTCATTCGCCCACTCATCTCCATTCCTGTCAGCCAGACAGGTACTGTTACTTCTTTCAGGATACTGCTGTTATTCACAATAATAACCAACTGCTCATCCTTTTCAAACCGTCCATATGCCAGCAGATTCTTCCCTGCGGCAAGCAGCTTGATTGAACCTTTTCTGAGCGGTTTTTCCGTCTTATGGATACGGATCATCTCTTTATGAAATGCAAGCAGCTCCTGATCTTCGTGCCCCCACGGATAAGTCCTTCTGTTATCCGGGTCAGTAAAACCACACAGTCCCACTTCATCTCCGTAATAAACCGTCGGTGCACCTACCCACGTCATCTGCATCACAACTGCTTCACGCATGACCGCAAGGTTTACACCCTCTTCTGCTCCTTTTGTGCCATGCTGGCTTACCCGTCCGACTTTATGGTTCGTCCTTGTAAGGAACCGGGAATGATCGTGGTTGGATAATTCATTCATTGCCACCTGCAGAGACGGGGTCAGCATACTTGCCATAAAATGTCTCATTGCCCCGATAAAATTATCTGCATTGCCCCACAGATCCGTTCTACGCTCATCACTGTGCTTCTCCATACCGGTCAAAAACCAGGTCACCGGCTCCATAAATGCATCATAATTCATCACACTGTCCCACTCGTCTCCCTGAAGCCAGTCCTGTGGATCTCCATAATGCTCTGCAAGGATCAGTGCATCCGGGTTCACACTTTTGACCTCTTTACGGAAACGTTTCCAGAATAAATGATTATATTCATTGCTGAATCCGAGATCCGCTGCGACATCCAGTCTCCAGCCGTCAATATTATAAGGTGCAGACACCCATTTCTTTCCGATCCGCATAATGTAATCTTCCAGATCCGGTGACTCCTCATACGCCAGCTTCGGCAGTGTATCATGTCCCCACCAGCCATCATATGTCCCATTGTACGGCCATGCTGAATCCTGGTTATTATGGAACAAGAAAAAGCTGCGGTACGGACTTTGCGCACTCACATACGCCCCCTTCGGGTAATCCGGCTGCGGTTCATAGATTCTCTCTCTGTCCATCCATTTATTGAAAGAACCGCAGTGGTTGAATACGCCGTCTAAGATTACCTTCATGCCACGCTTATGCGCTTCCTCGACAACCTGTGCAAACAACTCATTGGAAGCATCCAGATTCTTCTTATTGGCAACACGGTTGATATATTTCGTTGCATAACGGTTTTCCATCTGACCGGGCTGCAGAAGATCACCCTGCTCATCTACGATCTTACCGATATGCGGATCGATATTATCATAATCCTGTATGTCATATTTATGATTGGAAGGCGATACGAAAAGCGGATTGAAATAAATGACATCCACGCCCAGATCCTGCAGGTAGTCCATCTTGTCCAATACGCCCTGCAGGTCTCCTCCGTAGAACTCACGGACATCCATCTGTGCGGGATAACGTCCCCAGTCCTCTACGCGGTGTACCGGTTCTCCGATGTAGCAATATTCATTGGTCAACACATCATTGGAAGAATCTCCATTGCAGAAACGATCCGTATAGATCTGGTACATAACCGCTCCCTTGGCCCAGTCGGGGGTGTGGAAACCGGGAATGATAATGAAATCATAATATTCATTAACTTCCTGCACCAGGCCCCGCATATCAAAGATGCCGGTAATTCTGCCGGTCTGCACCTCAAAATAATAAGATACCTTCTGATCATCCAGACGCATTACGTAGGCATAATAGTCAAAATCATTTTTGCTCTCCACACGTACCATAAGATGCTTCTGTCCGCCGCATACCAGGAACACTCTGTCCACATTATTTCTGGCGGTCCGGAAGCGGATCGTCACTTCGGAAAAACAGGCCGGCTCTTCCGGAATCACATATTCCGCACTGGTATCTGTAAAAAGTGCTCTCCTGTTAAATACAGGTCTCATGGCCGCAATGTATTGCTGATTATATTCTGTTCGACGTAATAGCTCCAGATCCATAGTATCTACCCTTTCTGAGACTAATGTCTTACTATCTATATTATGACACTGCTTCTGCCAAAGTGCTTTGTTGTCTTGTGCGCTCCGGCAGTATGACATGTTCCAAGCTCAAAAGCTCTATTTATTATACCCTTTTTCCTTACATCTGACAACTGCCCGCCTCTTTATTCAGCGATTTTTAGACAGTAAAAAGGACAGTCTTGGGAGGACTGCCCTTTTTAGAGAAGGTATTTCTTTCTTATGGGGTATAGCAAAAAACTATATAATGTATTGGGGGGGTTACGAGTATTATAATAGCATGCACTCCTATTTTTGACTATTCTCAAAATTCACAAATATCACAAAAGTGAATATTCATTTTTGTATATTTTTCACAAAATCGGTTTGTACAATACTACCAATTCCACGAAACTCCCGCGAAAACCTTTTCCTATACGAAAAGACCCTCGAATTCTTCTCTGGTGATCTTCTCCTTCTCCAACAGCAGCTGTGCACAGCTATGCAGCACATCCTCATGCTGTAAGATAATATCCTTGGCTTTGGTATAGCAGTCATCGATGATACTCTTGACTTCCTTGTCGATTTCGCCGGATATCTCTTCACTGTGCGCCTTGGCATGTGCCAGATCCTTACCGATGAAGACTTCATCATCGTCATCGTCATAGCAGATGACACCAATATGATCAGACATTCCGTAACGGGTCACCATACGGCGGGCTGTCTTGGTGGCTTTCTTAATATCACTGGATGCTCCGGTGGTAATATCTCCGAAGATGATCTCCTCTGCGATACGTCCGCCCAAAGATACCATGATATCCTGGAGCATACGGCTCTTGGTGGCGAACATCTCATCCTTTTCCGGCAGAGGCATGGTGTAACCGGCGGCTCCCACACCGGTAGGAATAATGGATACGGTGTAGACAGGTCCCACATCCGGCAGCACATGGAACAGGATCGCATGACCTGCCTCGTGATATGCCGTAATCTTCTTCTCCTTGTCGGAAATAATGCGGCTCTTCTTCTCTGCACCGATTCCCACTTTGATAAAGGCTCTCTTGATATCCTTCTGTGCGATAAAGGAACGGTTCTCCTTCGCCGCGATAATGGCCGCTTCGTTCAGCAGGTTCTCCAGATCCGCTCCGGTGAAGCCTGCAGTAGTCTGAGCGATCTGCTGCAGATTCACATCATCCCCCAGAGGTTTGTTCTTCGCATGTACTTTCAAAATCTCTTCTCTGCCACCGATATCCGGGGTTCCCACCGCTACCTTACGGTCGAAACGACCGGGACGCAGGATTGCAGGATCCAGAATATCCACACGGTTGGTGGCCGCCATAACGATAATGCCCTCATTGACGCCGAAACCGTCCATTTCTACCAGTAACTGGTTCAGGGTCTGCTCTCTCTCATCGTGTCCTCCGCCCATACCGGTACCACGCCGTCTTGCCACGGCATCGATCTCATCGATAAATACGATACAAGGTGCATTATGCTTTGCTTCTTCAAACAGGTCACGCACACGGGAAGCGCCCACACCAACGAACATTTCCACGAAATCAGATCCGGAGATGCTGAAAAAAGGTACTCCGGCTTCGCCTGCCACGGCTTTCGCCAACAGGGTCTTACCGGTTCCGGGAGGGCCCTCCAACAGGACACCCTTGGGGATTCTGGCTCCGACACCGGTGTATTTTCCCGGCTCCTTCAGGAAATCAACGATCTCCTCCAGTTCTTCCTTTTCCTCTTTCAGACCGGCTACCTGAGCGAATGTGACACTCTTGTCACCCAATGTCATCTTGGCGCGGCTTTTGCCGAAGTTCATCATCTTGCCGTTACCGCCGCCTGCCTGTTGGGCATTCATCATCATGAACAGGAAAATTCCCACCGCCAGCACGACCAGCATCGGCAGCATATAGGTCAGGAACCAGTTCTCCCTTTCAATGTCATTGACTACCGGATCAAACCCATACTCACGTACCAGGGTCTCCAGTTCTGTAATGTCCGTTGCGTACAGCTTATGAGATACACCGTTCTTCATCTGGATCTCCAGATATCCGGTAGGTGCTTCTCCGTTGGGCTGCACCACGACTTCCGATACATTGCCGGCATCCAGATCCGCAATGAACTCTGCCTTGGTGTATTCATCTGTACGGTTGTTCAACAGGTTGAGGCCGAAGATCACCAGAAGCAGAAGTATGATAAATATAAAATATGAATTGATTGTTTTGCCGTTTTGTTTCAACTTCACGGGCCTCCTACATCTTTGTATCGCTTAATCGAATTCTACCACACCGATGTAAGGCAGATTACGATATCTCTGATCATAATCCAGACCATAGCCCACTACAAACTCATCGGGAATATTAAATCCGGTATAATCCACATGGACATCGATCACTCTTCTCTCGGGTTTGTCCAACAGGGTGCACAGACGTAAAGAAACCGGACCTCTGTCCTTCAGCATCTCCAGCAGATAGCTCAGGGTTCTTCCGCTGTCCACGATATCCTCTACTACAATAACTTCCTTATCTTTCAGAGATTCGTCCAGATCCTTCACGATCTTGACTACACCGCTGGACTTGGTATCGCTGCCATAGCTGGATACGGACATAAAGTCCAGAGATACGGGAACAGTGATACGCTTTGCCAGTTCACACATGAAAAAGCTGCCACCCTTCAGTACACATACAAGGTGTACCTGCTTACCCGCATAATCCTTGCTGATCTGCTCACCGATCTCCTGGATTCTCTTATCTACTTCCTCTTCTGTCAACAGTACTCTGATATGTTCTGCCATTTTCTTTTGTCTCTTCGCTCTTAGGCGAACTCCTTTCTTATTAATTGTACCTTTAAAATACGTTTTGTATTCTCCCTTACTTTATAATATTCGCTGATACGGTATCCCACGACCCACAGTACATGCTCTCCCTCTGCCAGGATCGGCAGTCTGTCGCGTTCCGCCTGTGGGATCTTTTGATCGACCAGATAACTTTTCAACGATTTATGGATCATCCCGCCTCTGCCGTCAGCAATGGTCAGATAGTCACCCGGCTTTCTTGTCCGTATCACCGGACATTTTTTTATTTTATCATAATCAAACCATTTCGTATACTGATTTGTGGGAACTTCTTGGTTTTTTTCATGGGCAGCGGCCAGGTCACACACACAGTATTCCACCGTTCCCACTTCACATTCCACTGTCCCTGTCTGTCCGGGAGAAAGCTGCAGAGTTGGTTGATATTTCTCAGCCACTTCCGTCTTCTCCAAAAGCTCCCTGTCTGTCCTCTCTACTGTCAGCAGGACTTCCTCATATTGCCGTCTACCCCGGATGCCGAACGGAAGACAGATCTGCCGGTTGCCTTCCCTGGTAAACAAGGTCAGCAGCTCCTGAATATGCTGGTAAGTGATGTCTTTCTGCCCGGGAGACAATTGCTTCACTTCTTCATACAAGAGGCGCTTACGGATCACAGGATGCAACGACAGAAAAGACTCCACAGCAATACAGATCACCGCGTTCCGGCTGTCCCCCGTCTCTGCGGACTCTCCGTCACCGTCCGTTGCCCGGATACATCGGCCAGCTGCTTCTTTTGTCTGCAGTTCCAGATAGTCCTCCGTCTCCGCCAGCAGCTCCGCCGTCTGATTCATATGCGCTACACACCCCTTTACAATATTCTGCTCCGCATAAGGCAAAATATGATGCCGAATACGATTTCTGGTGTAGTCATCCTCCTCATTGGTGGCATCCTTGCAATAGACAATTCCTCGCTGTTGTAAAAACTTCTCGATCTCCCACCGTTCCAGACACAGGAGCGGTCGTATAATCCGATCTCTCACAGGCAAAATGCTGGCCAGTCCCCGGATTCCACTGCCCCGGAACAAATGGAACAGCTGGGTCTCGCTGCG
>OHTF01000476.1_pt1 | contig 16235 bp, 31 predicted proteins | sample 1578811 | NCBI WGS metagenome assembly OHTF01 (sample SAMEA3879571, study PRJEB24766) | human gut metagenome | biome: human-associated habitat; feature: feces | place: USA | collected 1985/1987
GCCGTTGTGCAAGTACATAATGGCCCCGGTTTCCTATTATATGCAATTACACAAGTATATAAACCCCCTATTTTTTTATACTTTATGTACTTGTGTCACTATACAATATGCACAACAAAACCGTTACTTGTGCAAGTGTATTTTGGTTACTATTACATATTGCATTATGTACTTGTGCAATGTATAATAACATCATAAAGAACGAACGCGGAACGCAAACAACGAACCGCAAAAGTTCAAAATAAAAGCAAGCGCAGGCAAGGGCGCACGGTGTACCCCAAAAGAACAACGCACCGCAGACCGGACCAAGGGAACCAACCCGGACCAAGGCAACGGCGGCGCGGCACTTATTAAGACGAGACCGAAACACACGCCCCACCGCCTCCGGCTTGTATCTCCTGTGAGGGCTGCCCCTGTGGTAATGAGTGCATATATCAGGCAAAAGGAAAATTGTAAACCTGTGCTAGGGTGTACCAATTCACACCGCACATATAAAAAAGATAATTGAGTTATTGGAAGTATGAAAGCACTTTGAAACTTTCAGAACCGCACGAGATCGGGAAAGCGGTATAAAACCGGCCCGGCATCGAGTGAAAGCAGTTAGCACTCTAACAATGATTAACGCCCCCGACGCTCCCAGGGGAAAGCGGGAACCGCTCCGGAACTATTGAGCCGGGGCGATGGCTGGAACGAGTTACCTATATACACGCAGCATAAAAGGGAATAGGACAGGCGAACCCCTGCGAGCCGCCGTCTGCAAGTCTGACGCAAACGACTATTGAACCAAATAAAAAAGGGCGATCCGCTACACCTACCAAGCGACACGGACCGCCGCCACCCCTCCGGGGCTTGTCTCCTATTATAACAGGCTTTCCCGGATGGAACAACAGAAAAGAGAGGGAAAGACCATGACAGCAGAAAAAATCATTGAAGCTTTGAAATTCACAGCAACAGAGGCAGACGAACAAAAGGACCTTTTTACACCGTCCCACGTTCTATATAAGTGCCGCGTTATCAACCCGGCAAATAATCGCCGCTATACATTTGATTATCAATGCAACCCAAGCGCAACGCATGAGCCGACAAAAGAAGATTGCTTATATTGTATTTTGTCTGATGCTTCTTGTGTTGAGAGCTGCACAGATGAGGCGGACTTTTTAACAGAGTTTGGATATATTGACGGCGGAGCGGAACAGATCCGCAAAGGCTTAAAGGCTTTTAAGGCTTGCAAACGCACCGCGGCAGCTATTGACCGTATTTTTACAGAGGACGAAAAAACCGCCCTTAATGAATACTTTGAAAACTACTAATTGACAGGAACGAGGCGCGCCCTCCGGGGCGCTCCCTCTCAAAATATAGGAGGCTTATATATATGATTACATTAGCAGAGGCGAAAGCCATTTACAGAACCGGAAAAGGTCACTTTTTCGACCGTGAAACTCTTAAATACTGGGGATCTCGTATAGAATCCGCTTTATATAAAAATCGTTGTTTTGTTACCAGTGAAAACAATTTTGACGGCAGCCGCAGAGCTTACACCGTTCGCCGTTTCTCTCCTGACTTTCTCCACGTTGAGACGGTCGGAGAGTTCCATGAACACGCTACAAAATGGGGCGCAAGAGAAGCCGCAAAGGAGGTTGTATAGAGTTATGAAAGAATTTATGTATTGTTTCCAGATTTCAAAATTGATCGTTTTTGAAGTTGAATATTACACCCTGGGCGGCAACAAAGCCCCGTATTTTTCCACAAGCGCGGCGGAGTTCATAAGATCCAAGCGCGATTATAACAGATGCGGACAGGCGCAGCGGGAGCTGCTGCCGAAGCACTCCCCGGCGCGCCGATTCTTTGAAAAATGGGATTATTGCCACTTGCACGATCTGACCCCGGCAGAATATGAGGAAATAACCGCCGATATTGAGCAGTTAAAGGCTCGCTATAATTATATTGAGGATGTGTGCGACACGTTCCGCGGTTCCCGCTCCTCTATTCCGTTTTATAAGGTTGTGGAACTTTCCAAACAGACACCGAAAAAGAAAGGGGCTGCATAATATGATGAATATTGACATTGAAAGACTTATTGACGCAGTAGCCGCAGAAAATGAGGCCTACAACGAATATTGTTATAGCTCTAAAACCTTATACCGTGGCCCATTTGAGGAAATCACAACCCGAAAAAATCATGTTAATTATGCGCGAGAGGTTCACGACAGGGAACAAAACGCCGTTGATACATTGGCGGAGGTTTTCCAAATGGACACAGAGACACGCAAGCAACAGAAAAGCGCATGAGCATTGAAGAGGATCGCCGCATGGCTGCCATTGATGCAATGGATCGCACCTATAACAATCCATCCACACCGCGTCGCACACGCTTTGAGCTTTCTATTGAGCTTCCTATTCAGCGTGAGGCATTAAATAATTACCACAATGAGCGCAGCCGGGTATCTGCCGAGCTTCGAGGATTGAGAACGGCTATTGACCTGATTCTAACCGTTTCCAACTATGGCGGAGAGGTTACACCGAAAAACCGCCGGATGATTGAAAGTATATTAGCTTAATCGTTACATTGTAACATTGAGTAACAAATTGTAATATTGAGGTAACGGAGAAAAGGAGGTTTCTCCTCTCTCCCGCCCTCTCCATTGATGATAAGGAGAATGTTATGGGACAGCGTTCACAGATTTATGTTAGATATGAAAATTCAAAGGGTGTGCAGGTGGCAGCCAGATACTACGGATGGAATTACGGTGAAAGGATGGTAAGCCGAGCGAGATATATTATTGAATGGCTAAAGGACGGATTGTCGAGCAGCGATTGGTTTCTTGACGCTAGCGCAACGCATAAAAAGCTCTGCCGGATATGCGATACCAACTTTGATATGATAGACGTTGTATTGAGCAGTGACATTTTTGCAGAGTTCAGAGAGTTCGAGGAACCTATTGAGACTTTGAACGATTTTCTTTTTTCTGGGCAGGATAACAATGACGGAAAGTTATTGATTGATATTAAGGGAAAGGAAATACGGTACTGTTTTCTTGATTGTGACGCTGATATTGAGCACATTATGACAGCCGATCAGTATATGACATGGGAGCATGATGGTACAATATATTCACACCAGGCATGGGATATTCCCACCGAATACACAAATCAAGCTACCATTGATTATACCAGGAATAATATCGAGGCTATTGAGGAAATGGCAAGGCTTATGAGTGCTGAGGAAGTAAAGGAATATATGAGTGCTGATTATAGTAGCATAGTTGAAGAAGCACCGCAGTTTTAGGAGGTATTGTATGAGCAGTATTGAGAACGCAAAGGATATGGAGCAGCGCATCCATAACGGCTGCAAGGCAGAGAAATTTGAGCGCATGATAATTATTCAGAATGATTTTATTGCCGGAGCTATGAAAGAAAACAAGAAGTCTGTTGTCTGGATATTCAGTGATAAAGAGTATTATCACAATGACCTTGAAAAAGGTTGGTTTGAGGAGTTTGAGGCTAAAGCCCGGAAACTGTATGAGGAAAAGGGCTACAAAACAAAAGGTATCGTTATTACATGGTAGGAGGTATGGATATGTTATACATTTCATTGGCAGACAGAGAGCAAACTTTATTGAGTGACGGGCTTCTCACAATGATTGAGAACGCCGGAGAAGCAAAGAAACTCGTGTGTGACACAGCATCGCAGAGTGCTATTGATGCTTATGTAAGAGAACTGCAGGCATTGAATACAAAGTTATGTCACGCCGGTATTAGGTAAAGAAAGGATTGAGAATCATGAGAAAGAAAAGTGTATTTGTAAACTGTATGGAGACATTAACGGCAAATAGAAAACGCAATGAGGCCCGCGCTCTCCTTAATGCCGGACTGAAAGAGTCTGCACAGAGACAGGCAACCGCCACCGCTCCGGCGTATGTTCTTACAAAGCCGTATGTGTTCCCTACCGTTGATGGCAATATGACTTATCACATCTCATGGGGTTCTCACGGAGTAAAAGAAGAGGCAGAAACCATATTGAGCGTATTAAATTCTTTCCGCCTCCGCTCCACCCTTACAGAAATCAATCAGGGACCACGCCTTACACAGTATGTTATTGAACCGGCTCCCGGAACTCAGGTGCAAGCCATTTTGAGACGTGAAAAGGAATTTCAGGCAGCCTTACACTGCAACGCCTCTTTGAGGTTTGATAATGGTTATGTGTATATTGAGGTTCCGACCGGTACAGAAACCGTGTTTCTTGGGGATATGCTTATTGATAATGAGTTTCAGTCCTCCGATGGTTTTACAATGGCAATCGGCATGGCGGTTGACGGTTCCAAGCATTACATTGATATTGCCAAGGCTTGCCACATCCTCATTTCTGGTATGACCGGATCTGGTAAATCAATCGTTCTGCATAACCTCATCTTGTCTCTATTGATGAAAAAGAATCCGGCACAGATGCACTTATATATCATTGACCCAAAAGCAACAGAGTTTGAGTATTACAAGAATCTTGCAGCGTGTACGGTTGTATCTGAGGTAAATGGCGCGGTTGAATTATTGAAGAACCTTTGCATTGAGATGGATCGCCGTTACTCTGTTCTTGCCTCTACCGGCTGCCGTGACATTGACAGCTACAATACAAAGTTCGCAGATGCTCCTATGAGACGTGACATAGTTTTCATTGATGAGTTATCCGACCTTATGAGCATGGGCGGAAAATCCGTTGAGGGACATATTGTAAGAATCGCACAGAAAGCCCGTGCCTGTGGCATCCACCTTGTAATCGCTACGCAGTACCCGGTTGCAAAGGTTGTTACTGGATTGATTAAGGCAAATATGCCTACAAAGATCTGTCTCCGTGTTGGTACAGTCACAAACTCTATGGTCGCATTGGATATGGCCGGCGGCGAAAAGCTCATGGGTCATGGCGATATGCTCTTTCTCCCTAACGGTTCTCTTTCCCCGGTAAGGTTGCAAGGTGGGTTTGTATCTGAGACGGCAATCAACAATGTCGTTGCCGGTTTGATGAAAAATCAGTAAGTAGGAGGATGGTTAGAATGGCAGGAAAGACAACAACAGCTTGTACACATGAACAGTACGAGACTATCATAAAAACTTTATATGAGGGCATTGGAGACTGCATACAGCCTAATCCCCGGATTGCTACGATCCTCGTTATTGAGGCGAATGTAGGGCTCCGCATTGGAGATACACTCTCCCTCCGGCGTTCCTCTTTTATCAAGACACCATCCGGTCACGCTTTCAATATTATTGAGCATAAGACCGGAAAGGTTCGCCGTTTCAAGGTTCAGGAGCAGGTCTACAACTTCCTCCTTGAATACGCAAACTCAGAGGGCATTGAGGGCGATGATCTGATATTCCCTATCGGTGTCCGGGCAGTGCAAAAGCATCTGAAAAAGGTTTGCGACTGGCTCGGTTCTGGGTATGAGGATATATCCACCCATTCGTTCCGTAAATACTTCGGAACAGAGATTTACTACAAGAACGGAAAGGACATTGAACTTGTCCGCCGCCTGTATCAACACAGTTCCGCCGCCGTTACAGCTCGCTACTTGGGCGTTACGGACGAGAAGATTGAACAGGCATTAGACTCCCACGTTGATATTATTTACCGCCCCAAATAAGTCATAGAGAGGTTTTCTAACATGGTTAAAAAATGCTTATTATTGAGATTTGAAACTATCAAAGTGGACAGATACGTTGAGTACCGAGTTCATCCGAACCCTGATTATGTGTATGTGTACTTTTATAACGATTGGCACACAGTTCCAAAAGATGATGTAATTATCATCAATCATTAGTTTTACCAATGGTTCCTTGTAAGATTTGTCTATTTGAGTGTCGTGTAACAGGTTTCTGGCAGATTTTAATGTGAAAACTGCCGCCGGTATGAGGGTTGATAACGGCATACACCATCCCTTTGTTGGTTGACAGGTTTTCCGGCTTTAATGTGAAACCGGATAAGGATAGTGAGATCTCCTGACATTCGCGTATCTCCGGCGGAGCGCACGTTGCCGCTTGATAAGAACGTGCCCAAATAGACAAATGCTATAAGGAACCATTGAAGAAATGGAGGTCTTAGGCATGATTGATATTACAAACTGCAATAAAATCATAGTCGATACCATTAGGAAAACAGAGAAGATCATTGAATGGTATCAGCAAAATAAAGATTGGTTGGATGCCGAAGAGTTCCGCATCCCCATCCCCTCCGCATTGGTTGAGCTGCCGGAGGAAGATATTAAATTCTATTATGAGCAGGAGGGTGTATTCGTCAGGCTTCATCTGTATATGGGTGGCGTGTATGTCTGCAATTATCGGTATGATCCGAAAACTCAGGAAATCGAAAACATTGTCTTTCCTGCCGGATTAAGCAAAGAGAAACGAAAGGTTGCCCGGATGATTCTTGCCGCTGACAGAACGCCATACAAGGAGGCATTGAAGTTCCACTCTCTCATGTGTTTTGCAACTCATTACCGCAACTGCATTGAGACTAAGGAGCAGAAAGAGAAATATATTTCTTATAAGCAACGAAAAAGCCTGCGCCGTTCCGGCGGTGCTACACCACTGATAACCACATACCGCATTGATAGCAGACCTATTCCTGCAGATGGCGCAAAACGGCACTACACAAAGCCTACTGAACAGGTAAGTGTAAGAGGGTTCTATCGGACCACCAAACCCGGCAAACGTGTATGGGTTCGACCTTTCACAAAATACAACGGAAATTCTGGAAATAACAAAACATACAAAGTATAGGAGGATCACTATGAGTAATTTGAAAGTTTATGCAAAAACCATCGAAGATGAGGCTTTGGAACAGATTAACACTCTTCTGTCTCAGGATGCCTTTAAGGACTGTAAGGTTCGTATCATGCCGGATGTTCACGCCGGAAAGGGATGTGTCATTGGCTTTACTGCGGATCTCGGAAACAAAGTAATTCCGAACATCGTTGGCGTGGATATTGGATGCGGTATGCTCTGCGTAAGCATCGGACACGGAGAAATCGACTTTGATAGATTGGATAAAGTCATTCGCACTTATGTTCCAAGCGGAAGAAATGTGCATGGTGGCCGGCAGATCCGTTTTGATGAATTGCAGGATCTTTACTGCTACCGAGAATTGAGAGATACCAAACGCATTGAGCGTTCTATCGGCACTCTCGGCGGTGGCAATCATTTCATTGAGGTTGATGTTGCTGAGGACGGTTATAAGTATCTGGTTATTCATACTGGCAGCCGCAATCTTGGAAAACAGGTGGCGGACTACTATCAGAACCTTGCCTATGAATTGATGTGTGGCAAGGACGATTTGTACGAGCGTCAGAATAAGCTCATTGAGGAATACAAGGCCGCCGGAAGGAAATCCGAGATTGAGGGCGCAATAAAAGAACTGCACAAAAACTTCCGTGCCACTACTCCGAAGTTACCAAAGGATCTGTGCTACTTAGAGGGAAAGTATCGTGAACAGTATTTACATGATATGCGTATCTGCCAGAAGTTTGCATATTTCAACCGTGTGATGATCGCACAGATTATCTGTAATCACATGGGATGGGGAGTTGACGCCGATATGCCGGATTACTTTGAGTGCATCCACAACTATATAGACCACAATTCCAATATCGTCCGCAAGGGTGCTATCTCTGCAAAACTCGGAGAAAAGGTACTTATCCCTATCAATATGCGTGACGGCTGTATTCTCGGAACTGGTAAGGGCAATGATGATTGGAACTGTTCTGCGCCGCATGGAGCCGGTCGGCTTATGTCCCGGAGCAAAGCAAAGGAAACTCTCTCTTTGAACGATTACTCAACTTCTATGTCTGGCATCTACACCACTTCCGTATCTGAGGAAACCATAGATGAAGCTCCGATGGCATACAAACCGATTGATGAGATTGTGGAATGTATTGGAGAAACCGTTGATATTCTTGCGATTCTGAAACCTATATATAATTTCAAGGCAAGCGAATAATGTGGCATTGATAGACACATTGATGTATAATGGACTAAACACCGAACATGGAGGATATGTTATGAACGAAAAGAAAAGTAACACATTGAGTATTTTATCATTAGTCTTGGGAATCGTTGGTTTAATAGCAGTCGTAATTGTTATTGGAATCGTGCCTTGTATTGCTGCATTGATACTCGGAATCATTGCAATCACAAAGAAACAGAATGTAGGTATGGCTGTCGGAGGTATTGTCACTTCATCAATCGGAATCGTTATCTTTATGATTATACTGTTATCTCCGTCCTATCTATCTTCCGGCACAGTTACAAAAAATTCTGCAAATAGTGATGCGATTGAATCCGAAATCGAAAGTTCCGATAGTTCTCAAACTCTGGCAGATATGATTGATACGGAGTTGTACTACTTCGAGAACATGGGCGATACATACGCATTTGTAGTTGCAATAAACAATTCCAATGTAACAGTGGATGTTGACGTTAACCTTACTGCACAGGGAAGTGATGACAGCACCATTTCAACATCTTCATCCAACATATACGGTATTGCCCCTGGCGGTTCCTATCCATTATGGAATTACTTTGATGGCATTTCAGTTAACGACATTGATAATGTTGATTACTCTGTGACTGTTACAAAAAGTTCTGCTATATCTGTGACGGATATGATGGACTGTTCTGTTGAATCTACTAACTCTGATGGAGTTATTGTAAAAGCAACAAATATTGGAAGCGAGGATATAGACTATCCAGAAGTATTTGCGATCTTTTTCCAAAATGGGAATCCTGTGGGTTTTGGAAACATTTTTTTAGACAACGTATCTTCTGATTGCGTACTCCAAGCAGGGCAGACAGTGACAAAGACTATTGAATGTTACTCTGATGGTTCGTTTGATGATGTAAAAGTGTATTATCACGCTACAAAGCGTTGATATAAATGTTTTGAAAGGAGGTTGTGGTTATGTTAGTTATTGGTGTTCTTCTTATCATTCTTGGTGCTATTGGTCTACTTCTTGGCATGATGATGTTTGGAGACATTGGTATCGCTTGTATAATCGGTGCCCTTGCAGCTTTGTTGTCGGGTATTGGTTTCTTTCTGTCCAGAAAAAAATCAGAAATAAAAAGATGTGCCTCTGAAATATGAGGCATTTCTTTTTACCGTTGATGTTTAGTCCATTAAACATTATTGTATTAAATATCGGTTGCAAACATTTGTTCAGAAAAACAGTCATTTACTATTGACTTTTTGTAGCCACATCTCTATAATACTTATTGTGGCTACAGTAAAAAGGAGGTGCATTGTATGTCGCCACGAACAGGCAGACCAAAAGCTGATAATCCAAAGGATATTGTCATTCGTTGCCGTATATCAAAGGAACTTAACGAACGGATAGAGCGGTATTGTTCCGAACATAGAGTGACGAAAACAGAAGTAATGATAAAAGGGATTGAATCAGTGATAAAAAAATAAGAGAGACTGCTCCCATCGTCAAATGTCGCAATCTCTCAGTTCTGCCTCCGTCCGTTCGGACTTCGGTAAATCTGATTATACCATTGTCCTCTACGGAAAACAATAAGAAATTCGGAGGATAATATTGCATGAATGTAGAAACTGTTAACGAAATCAACAAAGAGGTAAACCACGCTGTATCAGGATTGCATACACTCATTCTGGCATACGGTTTTAATATTTCTCCTATGAGAGATTCTGCTAAGAATCTGCTCCCGATGTATTCAAACCAGATTGCAGATATGCTCTGTGTGATAAATAAAAACCTTGTCAGCGTGCAACACATTTTATCGGAGGTAAATGCGAATGAATGAAATGATAACCGATACTCGCACTCCTATTGAGATTGCTCTTGATATTGACAGCGAGGGTATGACTACTGCTAGAAAGCTTTATGAATTTTTAGAACTCGATCCAAAGAATTACTCCAGATGGGCGAAAATAAATATTACAGATAATGAATTTGCCACTGAACATGAGGACTTTGAGGTTTTCGTCATTAAAGAAGAAAACCCTCTCGGTGGCAGACCAACTACCGATTACCGCCTTACGGCTCACTTTGCCAAGAAGCTCTCCGTTAAAGGCAACGGAGAAAAAGCAGAACAGGCAAGAGAATATTTCACTACCATTGAGGAACGTGTGAAAGAGAAAGCCATTCAGCACTCCAATCTGTCTCCGCAGTTGAAACTCTTTCAGCAGATGTTTGAAGCTGTTGCTGCACAAGAACAGGCTGCAAGAGAGGCTAAAGAACTGGCACAGAAAGCCGTCACAACAACTGATAATATCAAAGAAGCCGTTCTTCCTATCACAGATAACTGGCGTGAGGAAATCGTCAAGAAGATACGACTTATTCAACGTTCGTGCGGTGCAGACTTCCAGTATCTTAATACTGAAATGTATTCCGAGCTGGAACGCCGTGCCGGGTGTGATCTGAGTACCAGACTTCGCAACAAGCGTCAGCGCATGTCTGAAAGCGGATGCCGTAAAACCGACATCAACAACACTCGCAAACTTGATGTGATTGAGGAAGATAAGAAACTCCGGGAAATCTATTCAAAAATTGTCAGTGAGTACGCAATTAAATACTGTGCATAATACAAAGGGCAGAGGTTTTATTCCTCTGCCTTTTCTATGAGTTCCCATGCCTTTTCATCGCCAAATTCTTTCCTTACGGCTTTCCATAATCTGAGATACTTCTTTGATTCTCTGTCCCTTTCAGTCCTTGCCTTGTCAATCTGGCTTCTGAGGCGGCTTATATACTGCTCGTCCTCTGTCTGAATCAGCTTATCTGAGTCACGGTACAGTGACCGGATCATACTTTCTTTGAGCATTTCCACCCACGGCGTAGATACCTCTGTACTGCGCCCATTGATTGAACGGCGCGTTTTATATTCCCTATCGGATAAATCCTGTTTCTTGGCTTTCTTGGCGCAGTAATCGCCAATATACACGCCAACCCAGTCTGGGATCTCTCCTTTGACCTGATCGTAAAGTTCTCTGGTAAGCACATAATAGTTGTAGTGACCTACGAACGATTTAACTGCTGCACTATGGAAATCTGCCTTTGATACCTTGACCTCATAGCATCGGAAAATGCCCTTTGTGTCGTATGTCATGTAGTCCACACGCTCCTTGCCTCCGTATCCTATTGTTACCTCATAGCAGCCAAATGTTCCCATTTTGTATGTGGCCCGTCTGATTGCTTTTTCCAGTGCTACAGTTTCAGCGGTTTTCATTTCAGATCCTCGATTGAGAATACAAGGCCTACACAGTAGACCTCTCCATCTTCCCAAATATCAAATCTCTCACAAGGAATTTCTGTCTCATACGTCCATGTTGCCGGAAGTCCGTCTCGGTTCATTCCATCACACCATCTGGCATCTATCCAGTTGGCACGTTCTTCTCCCTCCTGATCTACTCCGTCCTTATCGAAATAAACTCTTCCACCATCGAAACAACCTCCCTCATCGCAGATTGCTCCATTGAACTCCATCAAATCATCTGATGCGCCCGTCACAATGACGAGACCGCTCTGTTTTGCCTCTTCCAATACATCATCGAAACTATCTCCGTATGCTCGTCCATAGAGCCTATTTGCCAGTTCTCTTGCTTCCATATTGTCCTCCTTTAATCTGTGTATACAACAATTTCCTGTCCCTCCATTCTGTACCCAAAGCAGAGGTTTCCGCCATCCGCTATTATGGCACATTCATGGTCTGACAGATTGTTTGCGTTTCCGATAATTTGATAGCGTTTGCAGGCATATCCGCTGTCTCCGCTCATTATCACGGTTTTTTCTGCTAGGATCTTCTCTTTCTGTTCATCTGCCATAGACTCCCACTCATATCCATATACCACTACCGCCTTATCCTTTATCTTCTCATATTCCTCATACCATGTTTTTATCATTGGCTAATCCACTCCTTGTAGCAAATCCCATTGTTGCCGTCAAATTTCATATATGGATTTATCAGAGGACTTCTAAAAATGTCAATTTCTCTGCCATTGAGCATAAATTTGAATGAGATACTGTTGTATGTTCCTTTTGTCCCTACCAACTCCACACTCGTATTGCTCTGCCCCATCATAATATCCTCTACATCATATTCAGTTCCGATTTCCAATCCGTCCTCTTCTCTGATGGCTACTGCCTTGATTGGTATGTGATTCTGTACACGCATGGCTTACTCCTTTCTCTCATATTTGCATTTTGGAAAATGAGTTCCAACATCAAGGAACATATCGAGAATGATCTTTCCTGTTTCTCCACAGAAATTTATATGTCCTGCGTCTGTCTGCTTTACAATCAGCTTTTTGCAGTTAAGACAGCAATCCTTTTCGTTACGTTCCTCAAATATTTGTAGTGGTGTCTTTTTCATCCTTAATCCCTTTCTCTCTGAAATGCTCCATGATTTTGCAGATTGTGGCATCTCCGACACCTTTGATTTTTGAGATTTCTTTCAGAAAATCATTGACCGTCATTCCGGTAGCCGATTTCTTTCCCTGATTAAGTCCCTCACTCCTGGCTTTTTCCACTCTGTCATTGACATACTGCACCAACTGTTCATCGGTCATTTTGCGAATTTTGACCGCTTTTTCATGTACCTTATCTTCATTTACTGTTCTGCGGCAGCTTCTCTTCTTTGCCATTGCAATCCTCCTATCTCATGTATGTTTCAACAATGCACGCATCATCCTCCGGTGTCCTTGGAAATTTGAACACGAATCCGGCTGACATTACATCATCTTCGCATCTTTTAAGGTTTTCATATTCGCAGTAAACATTTGTTGGCCGGCTTTTCTCTCCGTCCCATACTCTTGCCACCACTTTCCCCGGGAAATCTTTCGGACTGTCGTATATCACTACCAACGGTACTTTTATATCTGAATAGTCTACCAGATTAAGTGTCGGTACTCTCTTATGCAACGGCGTGTTCTGCTTTGCTAATTTCTTCTGTTTGTTCACTCCCATACCTCCTGTAATTCCACATGGAATGATTTCAATAGTTCATCGTCCATATTTGACATAAATGTTCTGCACGATATGTCTGGCTTATTTTCCATAAACCACTCTACCGCCTTTTGATTTCTGGCTGTTCTGGTAGATAGATTTCTCCAATTATCCTGATACCGAACCCGTCTCAATTCTCCGTACCATACAAGAAATCGTTCTCTCGTGCCATTCCTATCAATCCTCATAGGCACATACGGATCAACAATCTCATAGTCTATCCGGCGGACCGCTGCCGGAGCTGCCATAACCCACATTTCTCCCGTGGCAACAGCATCCGGTACTTTATCCGCTATCTGCTCCGGCATGAGGATAGCATCACTCTCTATGTAATACGCATGGATAACAACCGGCACACCGACTCTTGCCATGTTGTACGCCACTGTTCCGCCTTGCGGCATCGCTTGGATTGCACTCAATATGTTAGGTGCTACGCATATCCTCGGAGTGGTGTTATCCTCATCCGGGCAAATCTGTTTCGGAACTCTCGGAACAAATCTCTCTACTTCATCAAATGAAACGTGAACCAATTTACTGTTGCTTCTTTTTCCTCTTTGCTTCATCCTTTTTCCGTTGGCGTTCCTCCCAGTAGGGATGTTCCAACCTTTCCAGTCCAGTGCATCCTATCTGCAGGCACTTATGGACTTTCATTTGCTTCGTTGATAGATACCCTTTGTGTGTTTTGCAGTACGCTACCGGCGATTTAACCATATTCTTATCAATGCTCTGGAATAAATCAGGCATGGATAAGGGCTTTCGGAAACTCTTGAATGAGTTCTTCGCCCCAAATGTCCGTGAGGCTTGGTTTCATAAATACCGGTATGTTGTACTTTCTGCACTGCTCCACAATATTTTCAATCCATTCTCGTCTTGGTATGACTTTATCTTTTCTGCTGCCAGTCTCAGCTCCTACGATGATCCACTCCGGGATGTATGATTTCTCACTCAGCTCTCCGAAGTCTGCCAGTATAGGCTCTACTGACAAAAACGTATGGAACTCATAGTGTCCGTCCTGACCCATATACTCCGTATCTGGATCTGTGACTGTCGTTCCGTACCACATATTATCTCTGAGTGGTAATTCTCCGTAATGATACAGTTCCATATATCTTCCGGGATTCTTCGTGAGGAAGAGGTAATTATGCTGCGGAGCTTTCTCACAAGCATTAAACACTTCCCTGATCCATCTATCAGGGACCCACTCTCCAAACACATCCGACATTGAACCGACAAAGATATTTCTCTGCCTCTTTTTGTCTCTGTATTCTCCCATGCGGTATCTGTGGATTGTCGGCACAAATCCATGCGGATAGGCGCATCTGAATTGTTTTCCGGTCTCATCATCAACATAATACGGTTGCTCATTTATCTCATAAGTTTCAGAACCATCGTCTCCGAGTTTGTACGTCTCCGGTTCTACCAGATGGCATCCTTTCCGTGATACAAAACGGTTTGCAATGCCTCTGGCATAACAATAAGGGCATTTATGACGGCAGCCGGTAATCGGATTCCATGTGCTGTCAGCCCACTCTATTTTCGTTTTATCCAAGTCTCTTCCTCCTACCTGTGTATTTCCCTACATGGTTGATATAACCGCAATAACAGCATTTTACCTCGTCTCTAAGGCGGCTCTTATAAATCTGATTTCCACAACATCCGCAGTCAAATTCCTGTGGATTGATTTTCTTTTTCTTCATAAACGCATCACTCCTTTGGAAATAATTTGTCATAAAACCATTCAATATCACGGCGAATCTTGAAATATCTAAATTTATCCTCTTCGCTCGTGCTTCTTACACTGATATACCCGTGAAAAGCATTTACCTCTTCTACTACCACTGGAAGCTCTGCATATTCCGTCTTTAACATCCACTCACTTCCGAGAGGGTATTTATCGAATTTTGAATAGTCGATCTTTTCGTCCGCATGAAACGGAAGATCGTATTTTCTTTTATCCACAGCCAAATCGTCAATATAGCAAGTGGCATACACTTTTCTTGGATTGTTACCATATTTTTCAACGTTTTCCGGCAGATTATCATTGACCGCATCGAACTCTAAGCCAAATTTACTGCACCAGTCCACCGCTTCTTTCAGATGTTCTTCCACTCTGCAAGTCCAAAGGATCACTTTTGCTCCCTCTGTTCTGCGTTGAATAAGGTGCTGTATCAGTTTTTTGTTCGGTGCGCCAATTCCGGGCCACTTACTTTCGCAGAGTGTTCCGTCAAAATCAACCGCGTAAATCGGTACAAAACTACTCATCTCCATTCCTTTCCATCCCTAAATCGAATAGGGATAATTGTGCTTTTTCTCTTTCCAGTCTCGCATTTGAAACCTCATACATCTCGGTGTCTATCTCAAACCCTACAAACCTCACGCCGGTTCTGTGGTATGCGATAAGGCTTGACGCAGACCCTACATGGGTGTCAAGTACCACCCCCCCCCCGATAGCTTAAAAGCACCTACGAGATATTCGTACAATGCTATCGGTTTCTGGGTTGGGTGGATGCGTTTCTCTGAATTTGCTCCGCCAGTGTTTGAGTATCTGAACAGTTTTGCCGGGAGATTGTAAGAAGTCCACGCAATCTCCGCTTGTGAAAAGGCATCCCACGGCTGCACTTTATCCCATACGACAAAACACTTTGTTGGCGGAAGATTGAAATAATTTCCACCCCATATAATCTGATTTTTCGATACCCGGAACAATTCTTTGAAGTATTCCTCTGTCGGCGGTTCGCTATCCCATTCCTTTACCTGTCCACTCCGTTTCAATCTGCTTGCGGTGCTTTCGGCTGGATAACCGTTCTTCGTCCGGCTCTTATTGGTTCCCATCGCCATGTTCGGCGCATTGATTCCGTATGGTGGGTCTACGATTGCCACATCAAAGTATTTATCAGGGAAAAGTTTCATGCCGGCCATACAGTCCATGTTGTAGTAACCAAAATCTAATTTATCCACTTAATAATGCTCACTCCCTTATAACCTTTTTGAAACTCATACCACGCATACGCAACTGCACTTCCGCCTCCGGCTTTCATTTCCTCAAACATTCCGTTTTTGGCGCACAGAATACGGCTGCGTGACACATATACATATCTCGGAGGGTATTTCTTAAACAGTTCGCCTCTAGCCTTTCCCTCCAAAAACTGTAATTTAAGAAACATGAACACTTTTCTCCCGTCCGGTATGATCGTCATTGCGTGTTCAATAAACTCTTTCGCGTACTTATAT
>OHTF01000477.1_pt1 | contig 16199 bp, 9 predicted proteins | sample 1578811 | NCBI WGS metagenome assembly OHTF01 (sample SAMEA3879571, study PRJEB24766) | human gut metagenome | biome: human-associated habitat; feature: feces | place: USA | collected 1985/1987
AATATCCTGCACCATATCATACTTGGTTACATATGAAGGGTTATGGCAAGCTACAAAATTAGCTTTATTGATAAGATATGTTGAAGTAATAGGTGATGAACCAAAACGAAGATGTGATACTGTGATACCACCTGATTTCTTTGAATCATAGAAGAAGTAACCTTGAGCATACATATCGGTATTATCACCGATGATTTTGATAGAATCTTTGTTTGCACCTACTGTACCGTCTGAACCAAGGCCCCAGAATTTACAAGAAGTTGTACCCTTTGGGGTTGTATCCGGGCTTTCTGTTACATCAAGTGAAAGATTTGTAACATCATCATTGATTGAAAGTGTAAATTCAGTCTTTGGCTGTGGTGCATTCATATTATTATAAACAGAAATTATATGAGCAGGAAGAGTATCTTTAGAACCTAAACCGTAACGTCCACCTACGATAACCGGGGCGTTTTCTGTTCCATAGAAGCAGTCTTTAACATCCAGATACAAAGGTTCACCGTTTGCTCCCGGTTCTTTAGTACGGTCAAGAACTGCGATAGTCTTGGCAGTCTTAGGTACAGCAGCCAAGAAATGTTTAGCAGAGAACGGACGGTATAAGTGTACAGAAACCAAACCTACTTTTTCACCTTTGCTCATCAAGTAGTCGATAGCTTCGCGGGCAGCTTCTGTAACAGAACCCATTGCGATAATTACGCGTTCAGCGTCTTCAGCACCATAGTAATCGAACAAACCATGAGGACGGCCTGTGATTTTGCTGATTTCGTTCATGTATTCTTCTACGATAGCCGGAACAGCTTCATAGAAGTTATTGCAAGATTCTCTGTGCTGGAAGAAGTGGTCGGGGTTTTCAGCCATACCGCGTGCAACAGGGTTGTTAGGATTCAACGCGCGTTGACGGAATTCTGCCAAAGCCTGTTGATCAATCAGACCTGCCAGATCTTCATTCTCCAGCATTTCAATTTTTTGGATTTCGTGAGAAGTACGGAAACCATCGAAGAAGTTGACGAATGGCACGCGAGATTTGATAGTAGCAAGATGGGCTACAGCAGCCATATCCATAACTTCTTGTACAGAACCTTCGCACAACATGGCGAAACCTGTTTGGCGGCAAGACATGACGTCCTGATGGTCACCAAAGATACACAATGCGTGTGAAGCCAATGTACGAGCCGATACGTGGAATACGCAAGGCAGGAATTCACCGGCAATTTTGTACATGTTAGGGATCATCAGCAACAGACCCTGAGATGCAGTGTAAGTGGTAGTCAACGCACCTGCCTGAAGAGAACCGTGAACAGCACCTGCTGCACCGCCTTCTGACTGCATTTCTTGTACCAAAACTGTTTCGCCGAAGATGTTTTTACGACCTGCGGCAGCCCATTCGTCTACGTATTCAGCCATAGTAGACGACGGAGTGATGGGATAGATAGCAGCTACTTCAGAGAACATATACGAGATATGTGCTGCTGCCTGATTACCATCACAAGTGATGAATTTTTTTTGTTTAGTCATACAATTACTAATTATTAGGTAATAAAATCTATTCTCTATCTCTTAATATAAAAAGCCGAAAAGCCATAATGGGATCATATTTCCGTGTCCTAATTCCAATTTGTGTAGGGCATAATACACGTTTGGATTATTTTTGAACTTGCACCCTTCTGCGCAAATACGGAAATGCAGTCCGTTGTCTACCATAAATGAAGTGCCTTTATCGCCTTTATATAGTTTATGGTCCTTATACAGGGTATTCATGAAAAATGTATCCAGAACATCCTGTTCTTCGACCTTTACCGGATAAATGGAGTACATCAGGTTGGTGTTGTGCATCATCAGTTTGGAAGGTTTCTTGGGAAATTCCTCTCCCTTGGGATAAACCATATTGATAAGACGCGCATCTGCCAGATACTTAATGTAATTCATCACCGTGGCACGTGAAGTTTGAATCTCCGTGGCCAGCTGGCTGACGTTCGGAGCAACGGGTCCGTCCACAGCTAGCAAATATAGTAATTTTTTTATCTTTGAAAGATATTTCAGCTCAATTTGTTTGATAAGAAGTATATCTACTTCTATCATCATATTCATGGTTTTTAGCAGATTCTCCGAAAAGTTACGTTTTTCCAGGAAGAATGGGTAGAAACCGTGATGCAGATAGTCTTGAAAATAATCCAACGGCTTCACATTGCGCAGGATGGTTTTCGCTATCTGTTCGTGATTCTCCAAAATTTCTTGTAAGGTATAGGCACGGAAACAATTACCGCTTTGCAGATTCAGATATTCGCGGAATGAGAAACCTCTCAGGTAGTATACCTTGGCAATGCCGCTCAGTTCTGGATTTTCTTCTTTCAATCGCATCACGGATGATCCGGTGAATATAATCTTCAGAGTAGGAAACATTTCATAGCAAGCACGCAGGTCGTGGCTCCATTCGGGATACTTGAACACTTGGTCTATCAACAAAACTTTTCCTCCTCGTTTTACGAATTCTGCGGCAAACTCCACTAACGTATATTTAGAGAAGTAAAAGTTATTCATGTTGATGAACAGACATGAGTGATCCGTTCCGAACTTTTCTTTTGCATATTGCAGGAGGAAAGTCGTTTTTCCTACGCCACGAGTACCCTTGATGCCGATCAGTCTGTCGTTCCAGTCTATTTCGTCCATCAAGTCCCGGCGAACAGGAGCATTTGTATGTTCCACCAGATAACTGTGTGTTCTGTAAAAGGTTTCCATGGTTGCTTTTTTATCGGTTGCAAATATAGCAATACTAATTCAAATTGCAAACTGGAGATAGCAAAATATTATTTTTTTTCAACTAAAAGACGAACAAGAGAAATGGTTTGTACTCTAAAACATTTATCTTTGTGTCCGGAAATGGAAGCGCTTTATTTATTCAATCCGGAAAATGATATGGCATTGGCTTGTGGTGATCCTTATTATATGGCACCTGCCAGTGCCCGGCGAATGGCGGCCGAGCTGTCCGTGTTGCCTGCATGGTATGCAGAACAGGGAGGAACTGTATGGCTGGATTCTGCTCTGCGTATGAAAACAATGGAAAGACAATCTTTTTTGCCGCTTTCGGTCAATTGGACTTCAGAATTCCTCCCCATTTATAATAAGGTGATTCCTTGGGGATGGAATCCGTCTTTGGTGCGTCGTTTGCAGGAAGCTGGATTTCCTGATACAGCATATCCTTCAGTAGAGCGTATGAAGCGTATCCGTCAAATATCCGGACGTCAGACGGCTGTAAAAGTGTTACGACGCCTTTGTAGGCATATAGGTGGGAATATTCCCACATTGGGGGAGGCTTTTGTATTGTCATCAACAGAGGAAGTGAAGGCTTTTGTGTTGTCTCATCCTCGTGCTTTGTTAAAAGCGCCATGGTCTGGTAGTGGGAGAGGGATACAATATGTTTCAGGTAGTTTTACCATCCCTCTGGAAGGGTGGGTTCGACACATACTTACCACTCAGCATGAGGTGATAGGAGAGCCTTTTTATGATAAGCTTTTGGATTTTGCCATGGAGTTTTTTGCAGACGAGTGGGAACAGGTACATTTTATAGGGTATTCTTTATTTGAAACAGACAAGAGAGGTGTTTATAAAGAAAACTTGTTGGCTGCGGATCGGGTTATTGAAGCGAGGATATCCACATATGTTTCTGCGGAAATCTTACATCAGGTTGGGAGGATGTTACAGGTAGAGTTGGCGGAAGTTATAAAAGGGAGTTACGAAGGCTATCTGGGGGTGGATATGATGATATGCCGTACCCAAAACGGCGGGTATGCCATTCATCCGTGTGTGGAAATAAATCTTCGTATGAATATGGGAGTGGTAGCACGTTTGATATATGATAACTATGTGTGTGATGGCGTGCAGGGACGGTATGTTATAGAATATTATGCAAAGCCCGGTGAGGCATGGCATTCTCATCTTGCGCTTCAAGAAAAGCATCCTTTATATTTGGAAAATGGAAAAGTGAAGTCGGGTTATTTGTCACTTACACCGGTAGAGAACAATACGTCTTATCAGGCATATATCTTAATTTGATTTTCCGGATAAAGGAAAATCAAATTAAGAGGGGATGGTTACCATCCACCCCCTAATGCTTTATACAATTTTACTAATGTAATTTGTTTGTCTCTTATTGCATTACTTAATCCTATTTGTGCATCGAAATAGCTACGTTGTGCATCCAATACATCCAAATAGCCTATTACTCCATTGATGTATTGCAATTGGGCCAGTTCCATTGTTGCTTTAGAGGAACGTTCCAGTTGCAGACGCGATTCGTAGATATCTTTTATCTTATTGAAGTCCACAATGGCATTGCGGGCCTCTTTGAATGCAGTCAGCACTGATTTTTCATAGCTGTAGCATTCCTGTTCGTATGCGGCTTTCTTAGCCTTTAGGGTTGCTCTGTATTTTCCCATGGCGAAGAGAGGAGTGAGAAGATTGCCACTGATATAATGAATGGGTGATTTAAAGAAATCAGAGAATTCTTCACTTTCTACGCCATATTGTGCTGTGAGGCTGAGTCGTGGGAATATATTGGTATAGGCAATACCTACACTGGCATTGGCTGCTATTAATTTCTGTTCTGCTTCGCGTACATCGGGACGACGTTCCAACAGAGTGGAGGGTAGACCTACTGGTAATGTTTCAGGTAGTTTTACCTCTTCGGGTAGAATGGAACGCTGTATGTGGTGCGGGTATTCGCCTGCCAGGAATGCGATATCATTTTCTTTCAATGAAATTTTCCTTTCCAGTTCAGGAACTAAAGTTGCGGTACGTGCATACTCCACTTGTGCCTGTTGATAGGAAGTTTCTGAAGTTAGTCCTCCTTCAAAACGAAGCTTTGCCAGGCGTACTCCTTCTTTACGGGCATAGAGTGTTTGACGAACGATGTTCAGCTCATTGTCTAATGCGACCAATTCAAAATAGGCTTGTGCCACTTCGGACACAATACTCATTTTCAAAGCACGTTGCGCCTCGATGCTTCCCAGAAATTGTGCTATGCTTTTGTCTTTTGCCCAACGCAGGTTACCCCATAAGTCTAATTCCCAAGTCACGGTAAGTTTACCACCCTGTTCGGGGTCATTTTTATAGTTGTCACCACCATAATTACTTCCTTCTTTTTGGGCATAAGCGCTTCCGTTCAGTTGGGGGAAAAGGTTGGCAAAGTCTATGCGCTTCATTGCGGCAAGTTCTTTTACACGTGCCGCAGCTATTTTCATGTCTTTGTTGTTATCCAACGTCTTTTCTATCAGGCTTTGCAAGGTTGTGTCCGTATAGATTTCCCACCATTGCATATCGGCTATAGATAATGTATCCTGTTGTCGTAATGTATCTAATTGTTGGGGAAGATGTAAGTCGGGACGTGTGTAGTGCTTACCTAATTGGCAAGAAGTCAGCAAAGTCATTCCTGATACGGCTATATATAATAATGTATGTTTCATCATTTCTTTCATCTTTTTATATCCTTATTTTTGTTTCATCTTCGCTTTCATCTTGTATATCAGTACAAAGAAGAAAGGTACTAACAAAATTCCCACAGTTACAGCAAAGATCATTCCGAAGAATACACCTGTACCAATAGCCTGACGGCTGGCTGAACCTGGCCCGCTGGCAATGACCATAGGTAACATACCTAAGATGAATGCCAATGAAGTCATCAAAATAGGTCGGAAACGGAGCTGTGAAGCATGAAGTGCAGCTTGTACTACATCTACTCCTTTGTCTACTTGTTCTTTGGCAAACTCTACAATAAGAATTGCATTTTTGGCGGCTAGTCCTACCAGCATCACCAATCCGATCTGGAAATAGACATCATTCTCCAGTCCACAGCCCCATACACCTAGATAAGCACCTAATGCGGCTACAGGCAAAGAGAGTAATACTGCAACCGGTACCATCCAGCTTTCGTATAAGGCAGCAAGGAACAAAAATACGAACATGAACACTAATGCCAGCACCATGCCGGTCTGTCCACCTGCCTGTTTTTCCTGGAAGGATAGTCCGCTCCATTCTACACCGATATTTTCCGGTAGGTGTTCGCGGGCTATTTGTTCGATAATTTCCATAGCCTGTCCTGAACTGTAACCGTCTGCGGCCTCACCGAGAATCACAGAACTGTTGAACATATTAAAACGTTTGATGCTGCCCGGACCAGTGGTATACGAAGTGGTACCCAGCGAGGTGAGCGGTATCATGGCATTGTCTGTACCCCGTACAAAAAACAGGTTGATATTCTCCTTATGTTCCCGGTAGGGTGCTTCTGCTTGAATATATACACGGTAGATGCGGTTAAACATATTGAAATCGTTTACATATACCGAACCTGTATAAGCTTTCATAGTCGAGAATACATCGGCTAAAGGTACTCCTGAGAATTTTACTTTGTCACGGTCTACATCAAAATAAAGTTGGGGGATATCCGCTTGTAAAGCCGAAGATAAACCTGATAATTCCTTACGTTTTGATGCATAATACATCAATGTATCCGTAGCTTGTACCAAATTTTCGAAAGTGGCATCTCCACGTGCTTCCAATTGCATTTCGAACCCGCCCGAACTGCCCAATCCCGGAATAACGGGAGGGGTGGAAAGATATACCTTGCATTCGGGGTATTGTGACATGTCTTTTTTTACCTGTGCCATAATATTGTCAATAGTTTGCGAGTCACGTTCCTCCCAAGGTTTTAAGATGACAGTCAGTTCACTTCGTGCCTGACTGGTTCCTACACGCGGACTGCTTCCCGCCACGCTTTGCACATATTCCACTGCCGGATTTTTCATCAGGTATTCCACAGCACGTTCTGTTACGATACGTGTACGTTCCAACGTTGCACCTTCGGGTAGCTCCAACTCTATTTTAAAATACCCTTGGTCTTCGATGGGGAGGAAGCTGGTGGGAATAATGCGATGGATTAACAGGATGGCGATCAATACCATGCCGAATGTGCTCAGTACCCGACGCGGGTGTTTCACAATGTGTTTGATAAGCCCTACATATTTATGATTGCCGATAGCCAGCCACTCATTGATACGGCGGAATACGATATTCTTTTTCTTGTTCGGATCTTCCGGTTTCAGGATAAGTGAACACATGACTGGACTCAATGTCAAAGCTACTACCGTAGACAGCAATACGGATACTACGATGGTTACCGTAAACTGGCGATAAAGTTGTCCGGTAATTCCACCTAGAAAACTTACGGGAACAAATACTGCTGCCAGTACCAAAGAAGTGGCGATAATGGCTCCTGTAAGTCCTTCCATAGCTTTCTTGGTAGCTTGGTAGGGAGATAGTTTCTCCTCTTCCATGATACGCTCCACATTCTCTACTACCACGATAGCATCGTCCACCACAATACCGATGGCAAGTACCAACCCCAACAGGGTCAGGATATTAAGCGAGAATCCGAAAATCAACATGAATCCGAAAGTTCCAATCAGTGAGATAGGTACGGCAACTAGTGGGATAACTGTTGCACGCCAGCTTTGGAGTGAAAGGTATACTACGATAATAACCAGTATCAGGGCTTCAAACAGTGTTTTGTACACTTCATGAATAGATTCCGAAATATATGTGGTCATATCGAAAGGTATCTCGTAACTCATTCCTTCGGGGAAATTCTTGCTGATTTCCTCCATAGCTTCTTTCACGCTTTTTGCTACTTCCATAGCGTTGGCTCCCGGTAACATATAGATGGCCAATACCGCTGCATTTTCTTTGTTAATGGCACTCTCGGTATTGTATGATTGTGCTTCGAGTGAGATGCGGGCCACATCACGTAAACGGATGATGGAACCATCGGCATTGGCACGGACTACGATTTCCTCAAACTGGCTTACAGTAGATAGACGTCCCTGAGTAGTGATGGGAATGGTTACGTCTAATCCTTGTACGGGTTGTTGTCCCAGTACACCGGCTGCTGATTCCCGATTTTGGTCTTTCAGTGCATTCTGCAGATCGGCTACGGTCAGACCGAAATTGGCCAGTTTGTCGGGCTGTACCCAAATTTGCATGGCGTAATATCGGCTTCCGATGTTTGAAACACGTCCTACGCCAGGGATACGGCGGATTAGGTCCAGTACATTCAGAGTAGCAAAGTTGCTAAGGTATATTTCATCGAATTTCGGGTCGGTAGAGGTAAGGCATAGGGTTAGCAATTGACTGGCAGCCTGTTTCTCTACCGAAATACCATTTTGTATAACTTCTGCTGGAAGACGTGATTCTGCTAACTTGATACGGTTCTGTATTTCTACTGCCGCCAGATCGGGATCTGCCGAGATATCAAAAGTGACGGTGGCTGAAAAACCTCCCGAATTGGAACTGTTTGATTCCATGTAAAGCATTCCTGGAGTACCGTTCAATTCCTGTTCTATAGGAGTGGCTACCGCTTGTGATACTGTCAGGGCACTGGCACCCGGATAGGATGCGCTGATTTTCACTACCGGCGGGGTAATCTGCGGATATTGGTCAATGGGTAGCATCGTGAGACCGATGATACCGACAATGACTATTAATATGGAGATGACAGCTGAAAATACCGGTCTGTCTATAAAGAAACTAACTTTCATAATGTCTATTGTTTTTTTGAATGCGTAAATTTTCCTCCATAGGGGAATTCGTATTCGGGAGTGAAATTATCCGATCGTATCTTTTTCCTCCGTTTTTTTGTCTTCTACAGCAGGACTTACTTTTACTTTCATGCCTGGATTCAGCTTGTGGTATCCTTCTATAACAATGTCTTCTTCGGGAGCCAAGCCTCTTTCCACCACTACTTGATTCTGGAATTCAGGTCCTAATTCAATGAAACGTCTCTCTACTGTAGAATCTTTGCGCATTACATAAATATAGGCACCGCCTTTTTCTATGATAACGGACTTTAACGGAACTACCGTAGCTTTTTCTCTGACATCCAATAATAGTTTTACTTTGGTGAACTGTCCAGGAAGTAATATCCGTTCTGGATTCGGCATTTCGGCACGTACGGAGAATGTACCTGTGCGTGGATCAACTTGCGGTTCGGCAAAGTCTACCAGTCCTTTGTATGGATAAATAGTATTGTCTGCTAGAGTAATGGAAACATTGGGTTGCCAAGAGCGGGTAGAGTCTTTTTGACCTAAGTTCACATTACGCTCTTTGCTTTTCAGATAGTCTAGAGCTGTCATGCTGAAATCCACTAATACAGTATCACTTTTTACTACGGTGGCAAGCAGTGATTTGCCACTTGGACCTACCAATGTCCCTAAATCCACGTGGCGTTCACTGATATGTCCTGCTAACGGAGAACGAACTATCGTATAACCTAGTTCCAGTTCTGCTTGATCAAGGTCGGCACTACTCATAGCTACCGAGGCTTCTGCTGTTTCATATGCAGCAGTAGCATTGTCCAAGTCCAACTGGCTGGCAGCATTTTGTTCATATAGCGGACGGATACGTTCTAAATCGCGTTTTGCTTTTTGTGCCTGTGCTTCATCTTTTTTCAATTGGGCACGCGCTTTGTCAGCTTTGGCTCGATATTGATCTTGATTGATAACAAACAGCACTTGATTCTTAGTGACATATGTACCTTCTGCGAAAAGCATTTGTTCTAAATATCCCTCTACTCGGGCACGTACTTCAACGAATTGCTGTGCACGTACGCGTCCTACATATTCACCATATATTTCCACATCGTCTTGCGTTGCCGGTGCTATGGCAACTACTGGAAGTTCCGGCATCTTTGCCGGTCGATGGGAAACAATCAGGTAAATCCCGATAACTAGTCCAATACCTATTACTACAAGCGCTGTTCTTTTCTTTTTTAGCGCAATTTCTTTGTGTGTAAAAAATAGTTTCATACTTTAGTTTTGTTATTGTTTAAGATGCCGTCAGTAGGAATACAAGCAGCGTGCCAAACTACTGTAAATAGCCTTTCCTTTTCATAATCAGTGTTTTATTACTGCCTTTTGTTGATAGGGAAAGTGTGGAAAACAGGCAACAGCTGTAGAATAATTCCACAGTAGGCGAATTAAATTTAGTAGAGGATTATCGATTTGGATGCAAAAATAGTAAAATAGTGGGTAATTTTAAAATATTTATTCATTATTCATTATGATGAGGACGATGTTGTAGTGTTAGCAGATATGTATGTAATTTAAATTTTGCTTGAGATCGTCATATCTGCAACCTTGTTGTTTTGAAATACGCTCCCTTTCATTTTGAAAAGGGTAGTGTTTCCCTTTTTTTTATGACTTCATATAATATCTGTTTGTTTATCAATAGTTTATAATGTTGTTTTTCATTTTGGCATAGTATTCGCTATATACTTGTCGAATATAAAAGGTATAAAAAGATGGGAGAATTTTATAATCCAGATAAATTATATAAAGGTGGAAGCCGGAATAATAGCTTGATAAATAAAAAAATGATATTCCGTGTATTGGGGGTATTACTTTTTATTGAATCTGCTATGTTCCTGCTTTGTGCGGCTGTTTCCTTATGTTACGGTGAGCAAGATTATCAATATTTTCTATATACCATTCTTTTGAATACATTGGTCGGTGGAGTTTTGCTAATTTGTAGTAGAGGTGCTGAGAATCGGCTGACACGACGAGATGGGTACTGCATTGTAACTTTTACTTGGTTTTTGTTTACGTTGTTTGGAATGTTGCCTTTTTATTTTAGTGGAGGAATCCCTTCGGTGACGGATGCCTTTTTTGAAACCATGTCGGGTTTTACTACTACAGGAGCTACTATATTGGATGATATAGAATCTCTTTCACATGGTCTGTTATTTTGGCGTAGCTTGACACAATGGATAGGTGGCTTGGGTATTGTCTTTTTTACTATTGCTGTGCTTCCTATTTTCGGAGGAGGAACTATACAACTTTTTTCAGCTGAGGCTATCGGGGTGACGCACGACAAAACACATCCCCGGATTGATGTGATGGCTAAGTGGCTGTGGATGATATATGCTATTCTTACAATTGCAGAAACTGTGCTGCTGATGATAGGAGGAATGAGTTTTTTTGATGCGGTATGTCATTCATTCTCAACAACGGCTACAGGTGGTTATTCTACCAAACAAGCTAGTGTAGCTTATTGGAACTCTCCGTTTATAGAATATGTAATAGCGATATTTATGATCCTTTCGGGTATTAATTTCTCTCTCTATTTTATGTGTCTGAAAGGGAAAGGCAAGCGTTTATTTCAGGATGATGAATTCCGTTGGTTTATGAAATCAGTGAGTATTCTGACACTTGTTATTACGTTTGCCTTAGTTTTTCAGAATCATTATGATTGGGAAAAGGCATTCCGCAGGGCTCTGTTTCAAGTAGCTACGGCGCATACGTCATGCGGCTTTGCAACGGATGATTATAACTTGTGGCCATCTTTTACATGGATGCTTCTTATTTTTGCTATGTTGTCAGGTGGATGTACGGGGTCTACTAGTGGGGGAATCAAAAATATGCGCCTTATGATTCTGGCGCGTAATATCAAAAATGAATTCAAACGGATGCTGCATCCTAGGGCTGTATTGCCTGTTCGTGTGAACCGTCAGGTTATATCGCCTTCCATCATTGCTTCAGTGAATACATTCTTTGTATTTTATTTGTTCTGTATTTTGGCCGGATGGATACTGCTGATGTTTTTCGGGGTGGGGATAATTGAAGCGATGAGTACAGTAATTTCTAGCTTAGGCAATGTGGGACCGGGGTTAGGAGCATTCGGTCCTGCTTTTTCATGGGCGGCATTGCCTGATGCTGCTAAATGGATATTGTCGTTCCTGATGTTGATAGGACGTTTGGAATTGTTTGCTGTGTTGTTGCTTTTTTATTCAGGATTTTGGGAAAGACGATAGTTCTCCGAGAAAAATTGATATGTATCATTTAATTAATGGGTATTCATTGAAATGAAGTTCTAGAAATATGTATTTTTACAAAGGATGATATATATTTGTATTCGGATTTACAATACATTCATGTTATGGCAACTTCGAGAGAGATGACTTCGGGACGTCCGTTCCCTTTGATATTGAATTTTGCTTTTCCTTTATTGCTGGGTAATTTACTTCAGCAGACTTATTCCTTGATGGATGCTGCTATTGTGGGTAAGTTTCTTGGAATTAATGCTTTGGCTTCTGTAGGAGCTAGCACTTCGGTGGTGTTTTTGATATTAGGCTTTTGCAATGGCTGTTGTGGTGGCTTCGGTATTCCTGTCGCACAGAAGTTTGGAGCAAGGGATTATGGTATGATGCGGCGTTTTGTGGCAGTTAGTTTACAATTGGCAGCGGTGATGTCTGTAGTAATTGCTATTGTAACTAGTATGTTTTGTTCGGATATTCTTCAGATGATGCAGACTCCGGAGAATATTCTTGAGGATGCTTATCTTTATTTGCTGATTACTTTTATCGGGGTGCCCTGTACCTTTTTCTATAATTTGCTTTCAAGTATTATTCGTGCATTGGGTGATAGCAAAACTCCGTTTTGGTTTTTGCTTTTTTCTACGATATTGAATATTTTGCTTGATCTCTTTTGTATTTTGATACTTGATTGGGGAGTGGCGGGAGCAGCTGTGGCTACGGTATTCTCACAAGGGGTTTCGGCTGTATTGTGTTATTTGTATATGATGCGTCATTTTGAGATTCTGAAGGGAACTCCGACAGAGCATAAATTTCGAGGAGCGTTGGCAAAGACTTTACTGTATATCGGTGTGCCGATGGGATTACAGTTCTCTATTACTGCTATTGGCAGTATTATGTTGCAAAGTGCGAATAATGCATTGGGTACTGCTTGTGTGGCTGCTTTTACGGCTGCTATGCGTATTAAGATGTTTTGTATGTGTCCGCTTGAGAGTCTGGGTATAGCTATGGCTACTTATAGTGGACAGAATTACGGTGCGGGAAAACCGAAGCGTATCTGGCTGGGAATCAAGGCGAGTGTGTTAATGATGGTTATTTATTGTGGTTTTATGTTTGTAGTCTTGATGTTGGGAGCACGTACTTTTGCCTTGTTATTTGTTGACCCAGCAGAATGGGAGATATTGAAAGATACGGAATTGTTTTTGCATATTTCCGTTTCTTTCTTTCCGGTTTTGGGCTTACTTTGTATCTTGCGTTATTCCATTCAGGGGGTGGGCTTTACCAATTTGGCTATGTTGTCGGGGGTATCCGAAATGATTGCCCGTATAATGGTCAGTCTTTATGCAGTACCAATATTGGGCTATTTAGCTGTTTGTTTTGGTGACCCTACGGCATGGATATTTGCAGTTATTTTTCTGATTCCCGCATTTATATATGTGTATGGAAGAATAAAACGGATGTCTACTTCAGGAATGGTAAAATACTAATTTGGTGTGTGAGGTGCTGAAAAAAACTTTCAGCACCCACAGATAAATTTTCTGAGCAAAAACTATTAGAAATTACTTTTCTTTTCTACAAAAATTATTTCTTTTGTTACAGGGTGAACAAACTCTAGACTTTCAGCATGTAAATAAAGTCTGTCTGCTTTTTGTCCGTAGAGTTCATCTCCTCGTATAGGACAATGTAATCCTTCCGGATGGGCGGCATGTACTCTTAATTGGTGTGTCCGTCCTGTCAATGGATAAAAGGCAATAAGTGTGTTTCCTTCTTGTTCGTTTAAAACCTGATATTGTGTGATAGCGGTTTTTCCATGTTCATGGTCTACTACTTGTCTGGGTCTGTCAAGAGGATCCATACGGAGGGGGAGTATTATGGTTCCTTCTTTAGAAGAAATCTTGCCATCCAATAAGGCAATATATCGTTTCTTTATCATTCTATTCTTGAATTGTGCTTGCAGGTGCTGATGTACTTCTTTGTTTTTGGCTATTAATAACACACCGGAAGTAGCCATATCCAATCGGTGGACTATCAGAGGACCTGTGGCATCTGGATAAAGTATTTTTATATGTTGATAGACAGAGTCTATTTCTCCTTTTCCTGGAACCGAGAGCATTCCTGCTGGTTTGTTGATTACGACTAGGTAATTATCTTCATATACTATCTCTAATGGCATTTCATGATAATGTTTTTTTAACAAGGGATTTTCTTCCACTTCCAGTCCCTGTAACATATGTCCCAGGATAGGTCCGCATTTTCCTTTACATGCAGGATAGTAGTATCCATGATGTCTTATTTCTGCTTTTGGAGAATCTCCCCACCAGAATTCTGCCATAGCAATAGGTTTTAATTGATGCTTATAGGCATATTGGAGTAATTTGGGAGCTGCACATTCACCGGCTCCGGCAGGAGGAAATTTTTGTATAGTTTGTGCAAAAATACGACATAAATCTTTTGTTTCTCCATGGGCGTTTAGTATTTGAAACTGCTCAAACAGCTTTCTTTGTAAAGTGGCAGAACGTTTTTTCCTTTCTATCTTCATCGTTTCTATTTTTGTGATGAAAGTATCGGCTTCTGCTTGTAGTGAAGCGATTTTTTCTTTCCATATTTTTTCCATGCGTTTTAATTCAGCTTTTTGAAACTGGCTTTCACGTATCATTGCAGCTAACTCCTTTGCGTCGGGAATTCCTGTCTTGCGCCGGATTTCTCTGTTTTTTTTAGCGGATTTGAAAAACTCTTTAGCTTCAGTCAATTCCTGCTGGGATTGTATTTTTTCTTTTTCAATTTGTCGGAGTAGATCTATGTAACGAGGGTCGTTCTGTGTCTTTTTAATGCATACATTGATGGCGGATATACGTTTTTCCTCTATTTTGAAGAATCCCTGTGGTTGTAACAAATCATAAATTGGCGGGACGAAGAAAGGATGACAGTTTTTACCAGCCAATGTTCCTGAAAATGCAGCCAAATAACCTATTTTATTCTCGGGTGTTTGTACAATTAGGACACCAAACATTTTTCCTTGTTGCAATTCTTTTTGCCATTGGGATTGACTTGTCAGATAGGCTTGTACTTCTTTAGTCGCTATTATGCAAAGTGGATGAGGGGTATAGTGAAAAGGATAAGTGAACTTATCGGGTAACTTTATAGTGGCAATGGAATTCTTAAAAAAATGTATCATAGTTCGTTTAATATAGTTGCTAATGATTTGTTTTTCTTGTGAGGTCACTATGCGGACAACTCGGAATGGATGATAAAGTTTTTGTTTAATTCCTGTAATACTTCAGTTGACTGCTTTTCAGTCTGTAAGGGGAATATAGAGATACGATTTAAAGTTAGGATAATATCGCGTTGAGATTTGCGAAGTTCTATTATTTTTATAAGCGTTTCTTTCTCTCTTTTTACCATATAATTCCCTTCTATTTTGTTCGTGTCTACATTGTTTCCTATTTTGAAATCGCTAGTTGTTTTTATGACGGTTGTTTGTTCTTTGTAATCAGATGCCGCAATATGATTTTTTTTTCTGTCTAATTTTATTTCCATAGCTACACTTTTATTTTGCGATTTTATATTCTTGGGCTTTATTGAGTGAGTGCCTGCGGCACGCCATTAAAGAGAAAAGGTAAAAGAAATACAGTGACATAATTTGGCGTGTTCTTATAAATGGGACAAACCGCAAACTATGTCATATTCTTATTAAATGGGGAAAGCCCAGCATGCGTAAGCATGAGGGCTGTATATGGATTCTTTATTTGCTGGCTGTTATTCGAATGCAAAACCTTTGAACTCCTCCTTGTAGCGTTTTGCTCGTTCGGCTCGTTCCATCACCTCCCGATACTGTCCCTGCATATCGAGGGCCTTTATAAAGTAGGCCAACGACACCTTTTCTGGTAAGTTCTTGCATCGTTTATCGAGTTGGTAGGTAATGCTTATTGGCTCTGTTCTCGATAAGCCTATTGCATTATACTTGGTAAGCAGTACGGACATAGCCCGTTTATCCCAGTTAGGAATGGCAATATCTTTCGCCTTGCAGAAATCGCATATCTCCTTATAAATCCCTGCATCCGTCTTTCTAACTGCTGAATTGATAAAACAGCCTGCCGTCAGTTCGTAGCCGTTAGAAATAGGCTTTATAAGCCCTAATTGCAGACACTCTTTAATGAGAGCTGTTATCGTATTTCTCGATAAACCGATACTCTTTGCAATTTGGGAATTGCTTCATTGAATGGTATCTGTGTTATTTAGACATATTGCCTTTAATAAGAGCAGAAAGCCTGCAATCTTGGCGGGATAGTTCCTCTTAAAGTAACTGTTATCGAGGAAGAAATAGTTGCTCTTTTCTGGCTTTATA
>OHTF01000481.1_pt1 | contig 16115 bp, 19 predicted proteins | sample 1578811 | NCBI WGS metagenome assembly OHTF01 (sample SAMEA3879571, study PRJEB24766) | human gut metagenome | biome: human-associated habitat; feature: feces | place: USA | collected 1985/1987
TCTATCAGTTCGCCGAGCAGGAAAAACGCCGTGTTGTCCGATATTCTGACCGCCTGCTGCATATTGTGGGTCACTATAATTATAGTGTATTTCTCTTTGAGATTTATGGCAAGCTCCTCGATTTTCGAGGTGGATGTCCTATGTCGCAGCGTCCCTCAAGCACGGCGGTTATGCCGGAACCCGAGCCTGTCGGGCTGTATGTGAACTTTGTGCCGTCGTTGTTCTTCGTAAAGGACTCGCCGAGTGCGCCGATAACCTCCTCCATCGAGGTGGAGCCGTCGGTCGATACGGTATTGGCCGTCTCCTGTCCGCCTTTTGAGCAAGCGGCGAATATGAGAAGCACAGCGAGAGCGGCGGACAAAACGCAGATAATCTTTTTCATGAGTTTTCTTTCCTTAACATCGAGTTTTTGTCGGGCGCAAACCCTACGCTTACATCATACGAAAGCGTTGTAAAATCAAAAAGCCGTTTTTTGTAAAATCGATGTCAAAATCGCAGCGATAACCGCAGCAACCGTATACTTGTGTATAGTGCACAAACAAACTCCGCTTATTTTGTAAGATATGTAGACTTTTTGCTTATTTACTTACAAAAGGATTACAAATTGTTTATAATATGGTATAATACTCTGTATGAAAGGCCGCTTTGGTCTAATTATTAAAGAGCACCGAAAAATCGGAGGTTTAATTTACTATGGAAATCGTCAGAAAAGAATATTCATTCAAGTCCGCGACGGGTCTCAGCGATGTTTATGCCCGCAGCTGGGCGCCCGCAGACAAAGACAGCGTCAAGGCCATATTCCAGATAACCCACGGTATGGCGGAGCACGGTGAGCGTTATGCCCGCTTTGCAAAGAGGCTCTGCGAGCACGGCTATGCGGTCTTTGCGCAGGATCATATCGGCCACGGCAAATCGGTTGAGTCCGATGACGACCTCGGCTATTTCGGAGAGAAGGACGGCTGGAGAGATTTTGTTATCGACTGCCGCACCCTTACCGACATCGCCCGCGAGGAGTATCCCGGCAAGCCCGTCGTATTTTTCGGCCACAGCATGGGCTCGTTCATTGCGAGAAACTATACCGCAAAATATAACGACGTTCAGGCGGCTATCTATTGCGGCACAAGCGGAAAGAATCCCGCCGCGCCTATCGCCATAAAGCTTGCCGGCTTTGTAGCCAAGAGCCGTGGCAGCCGTCACAGAAGCGAGTTTATAAACAACCTCGCTTTCGGCAACTACAACAAGAAGTTTGACAATGTCAAGACCGACTTCGATTGGCTTACCCGAGACGAGGCCGAGGTTCAGAAGTATATCGACGACAAATACTGCGGCTTCCTCTTCACTGCGGCAGGCTACAAAGATCTGTTCTCGATTCTCAACTCCGTCTCCGGCAAGGATTGGTATGAGCAGCTCTCAACCGATATCCCGGTTCTCGTTGTCTCCGGCTCGATGGATCCCGTCGGCGAGTATTCAAAGGGCGTGACCCAGGTTGCCGATGACCTCAAGGCGACGGGCCACGATGTCACCCTCAAGCTCTTTGACGGCGGCAGACATGAGATACTCAACGAGATCAACCGCGACGAGGTCGAGGAGTATATCGCCTCATGGGCTGACGCGGCTCTTGAAAACGGCGCAAAGAAAGCCGAATAATCAAAAAAATATCAGCAGAGCAGGGGATTATCCTCTGCTCTGTATCTTTTTTTGATTTACCTATTGACATAGTATGTAAATAGGTATATAATCGTTGCGAAATCGAGCGGAATGTCGAATGACACCGTTTCCGATGAACATACTTGATTATTGAGAGGAGTTTTGATATAAATGACCACTATCTATGTTGATAACGCGGCCACGACAAAGACGAGCCGCACGGCGATAGATGCCATGCTGCCGTATTTTGATAAGATTTACGGCAACCCTTCAAGCCTTCATTCCGTCGGACAGGCTGCGGCGGACGCGCTGAGAAAAGCGCGCGAGGAGGCGGCTGAGGTGCTCGGATGCGAGCCGAGCGAGATAACCTTTACCTCCGGCGGCAGCGAGGCAGATAACCAGGCTCTTGTCTCCGCGGCGGCAATCGGCGCAAGAAAGGGCAAAAAGCATATAATTTCAACCGCATTTGAGCATCACGCGGTTCTGCATACGCTCAAAAAACTCGAAAAAGAGGGCTTCGAGGTCACGCTCTTGGACGTGCATGAAAACGGCATGGTTTCGGCTCGGCAGGTCGCCGATGCTATCCGCGAGGACACTTGCCTCGTGACCGTCATGTACGCCAACAATGAGATAGGCAGCATTCAGCCCATCGCCGAGATAGGCGCGGTGTGCAGGGAGAAAGGCGTTATCTTCCATACCGACGCGGTTCAGGCGGTCGGTCATATACACATCAATGTCAAGGAAGAGAACATCGACATGCTCTCCCTTTCGGCTCATAAATTTCACGGCCCAAAGGGCGTCGGACTGCTCTATGCCCGCAGGGGGATAAGGCTTACGAATATCATCGAGGGCGGCGCGCAGGAGCGCGGCAAGCGAGCGGGCACGGAGAATATCCCCGGAATAGTCGGCATGGTTGCGGCTCTCAAAGAGGCTAACGCCAATATCGACGCCAACGCCGCAAAGGTCTCCGCCCTGCGCGACAGACTTATAGCGGGTCTTGAAAAGATACCGCACAGCGCACTGAACGGCGATCGCACAAGGAGGCTGCCCGGCAACGTCAGCTTCTGCTTCGAGGGCATCGAGGGCGAATCGCTTCTTCTGCTGCTCGACGCAAAGGGCATATGCGCATCCTCCGGCTCCGCCTGCACCTCCGGCTCGCTTGACCCGAGCCACGTGCTTCTCGCTATCGGCCGCCCGCATGAGGTCGCCCACGGCTCTCTGCGCCTGACGCTCAGCGAGGAGAACACGCAGAAAGAGGTCGATTATATAATCGAAGAGACAACGAAGGTCGTCAAATATCTCAGAGAGCTTTCGCCCGTGTGGAAAGAGCTCCTGAGCGGCGAGAGAAAATTCACTTTCTGAGAGGAGAAATAAAAATGGCATTATACAGCGATAAGGTTATGGATCATTTCAAAAATCCGCGCAACGTCGGCGAGATTCCCGATGCGGACGGTGTCGGCGAGGTCGGCAACGCTAAGTGCGGCGATATCATGAAGATTTATCTCAAGATAAAGGACGGAAAAATCAACGACGTCAAGTTCGAGACCTTCGGCTGCGCGAGCGCCATTGCGTCGTCCTCCATGGCTACCGAGCTTATAAAGGGCAAAACCGTTGACGAGGCGCTTTCGGTCAGCAACAAGCAGGTCGTCGATGCGCTTGACGGACTCCCGGCACACAAACTGCACTGCTCCGTGCTCGCCGAGGAAGCCATAAAAGCCGCGGTTAAGGACTATTATGACAAGAACGGCATCGAGTATGACCGCAGCAAGTTCCCCGAGTGCGGGGACTGCGACGGCTGCAGCTGCCGCATGGTATAAAACTATGATGGTATCAAGCCGCGGCAGATACGCCCTGCGCGTCATGGCGGATCTTGCGGAAAACGAAAAGGACGGCGCGTTCATCCCGTTAAAAGAGATAGCCGAGCGCGAGGAGCTCTCTCTCAAGTATCTCGAGAGCATTATGACAACGCTCTCAAAGGCGGGGCTCGTCGAGGGCGCGCACGGAAAGGGCGGGGGATACCGCCTGAAAAGAAAGCCGGAGGAATATAGAGTCAGCGAGATTCTGAAGCTCACCGAGGGTTCTCTTGCGCCCGTCTCGTGCGTTGAGGGCGGCTGCGCCCCGTGCGAGAATGCAGGCTCGTGCCGCACCCGCGCGATGTGGACGAAGCTCGATAAACTCATCAACGACTTCTTCGACGGCATAACGATAGCCGACCTGATGATAAAATAACAAGACGACCGCCGGGGGAATTTCCGACGGTCGTTCGGTTATTTGAAAGTCAGCTTTTGCTCTTTATCTTCCTGCTTATTAATATTGCCGCGGCAATGCAGAGTGCGGACTCGCAAAGGATAAGCAGGAGGTTCACTCCGTTTATCATTATCGCGTCTGCCGTAACAAAAGCCGCCGACGCGAGAATGAACAGCGCCATAAACAGACGGGTGTGCCGCTTCGGAAAAATGATGTTTCCGATTGCGAGCGAACACGCAAAAGCCGCGCACCAGAACAGCGCGATTTTTATATTGAAGTATTTTACGGCAAGGACGGAAAAAATATAGTATGCCAAAAGCATCGGCAGCATGAACGACGACAGGAGAACGGACAGCTGTTTGCGGCTGCTTGAAATATAAATTATCGCCGTTCCGATAACGAGCCATATTGCAAACCCGGAGGTCAGCAGCCCGAAAAATGAAAATATGCTGTTTGCATAGGCGATGTCGCCGTATTTTGCCAATATTCCGAAGACCGCGCCTGCGATTATCATGAAGAGGGGATTGCGAAAAATTTTTATCGCTTTGTCCATTTGACACCTCTAAAAAATCAAGCCGCATTGTCTGATGCGGCTTGCTGTTTGTTTACAGATTCAGGAAATCTTTTCTGTATTTGACTCCGAAGAACTCGGCGAGCTCCTGCATCTCGCTGTCCTTTATCGTGTTAATCCTCGGCATATGCGCCGTGAGCATATATATCTGTGCGGCCTTTTCGACCGTCTCGATAAGGCCGAAGGTCTCGTCCATTGTCTTGCCCGCGCCGTAGATTCCGTGCATTCCCCAGATGACGAGGCGAAACTCCTTCATCTTCTCGGCTGTCGCTTCACCTATGCTGTTCGTGCCGCAGAGCATCCACGGCAGAACGCCGACGCCGTCCGGGAAAACCACTATGCACTCGGTGCACATCTCCCAAAGGGTGTGGGTTATCTTTTTCTCGTCGAGCTCGTGGATGTAGTTCATGGCGAGCGTATTTGTCGGGTGGCAGTGCATGACGACTCTGTTCTCCGGCTCAACACCGAGACGCGCCATATGGCTCATCAGGTGGGCGGGCAGCTCACTTGTGAATCTGCCGCCGTCGGAGTAGCCCCAGAGAAGCTCAGCGGTAGTGCCGTCCTCGGCGATTCTTATGATGCCTAGATTGTTTTCGGGGTCGAACCGAACATTCTTGAAATATTTGCCCGTTCCCGTGACAATGAATATCTTGCCGATAAGCGGCTTCGCGTCAAAGCCGGTCGGAATGGTTCTGATGACCTTGCCGAGGTCGAGATATTCGCCGACTTCCTTTTCGTCGAGCATATAGCTTATGTTTCCGCCGTTTCTCTCGTCCCAACCGAGGCGGTACATATTGGCGGTGGTCTGCATCATTTCCTGCACAAAGGGCGCAGTCAGAATGTCTTTCATTTTCTTGCCTCCAGTGTATTCTTTTCGTAGTCGAGTATGGGCGATATATAGTCGCAAGGAACATTTTCGCGCCTGAGATATTCATCCCAGATGTCTCCGAACGGCGCTGTTTTCATGTCCTCCTGCAAAACCATGAGCTCCGTGAAGCGGCTCTCGTCCTGCAGCGCTTTCATCCTCTCGTTCGGCTCAAGCAGAGCGAGAAGCAGAGCCTTGTGTACGCTCCTTATTCCCGTGACCCATGCGGATATCCTGTTTATAGAAGCGTCGAAATAGTCGGTCGCTATGAACACTCTGCCGAGCGCGTCGTTTCGGACTATCTCTTTCGCTATCTCTTTAGTCTCGTCGTCGAGGATAACAACGTGGTCGCTGTCCCATCTGACGCCGCGCGTGACGTGCAGGGCGATGCGGTCGTTAAAAAGGAGCATGGAGGATATCTTATCCGATACGACTTCGGTCGGGTGATAGTGGCCGTTGTCCATAAGGGGAGTTATGCCCTTTGAGGCGACATAGTTCATGCAGAACTCGGCGGAGCCGACGGTATAAGACTCAAGCCCGATTCCGAAAACCTTCGATTCAAGGCAGACGAAAACCTTTGACTTATCATAAGGCACGGAGAGTATCTCGTCAAGAGAAGCCTTAAATCTCTTGCGCGGCGAGAGCCTGTCTGCGGGGATATTCTTATATCCGTCGGGAATCCAGATGTTCATAAGGCAGGGGACGCCCGTCTCGTTTGCGAAATATTCCGATATTTCTATGCAGCGCTTGCCGTGCTCTATCCAGAAACGGCGAACGTTTTCGTCGGGCGAAGAGAGCGTGAGATTGTCTTTAACCATGGGATGCGAGAAGAAGGTGGGATTAAAGTCTATCCCCATGCCGCGTTCCTTTGCGAACTTTACCCACTTTTCAAAGTGGCGCGGCTCTATCTTGTCGCGGTCGGCGAACTCGCCGTCTTCGAATATGGCGTAGCTCGCGTGAAGATTGAGCTTCTTTCTGCCGGGCATGAGGCTTGCGGCGAAGTCGAAGTCCTGCATCAGCTCCTCGGGCGTGCGCGCCTTTCCGGGGTAGTTGCCGGTGGTCTGTATTCCGCCGGAGAGCGCCTGTTTCGAGTCGAAGCCCGTAACGTCGTCGCCCTGCCAGCAGTGGACGGAAACCGTCGTGCTGCGGAGCGCTTCTATAGCTTTTTCGGTGTCAACGCCGAGGGAAGCATATATCTCTCTTGCGCTTTCGTATCTGGTCATAATTCTCCTCCTTTTATCCTTAAACACAATCAAAGTTTATCACAAAAAACGGCGGGAACAATGCTTATTCAGAATAAAAATTTTTCTTTACTTATTTCATACAGATAGCTATAATATTGTTGGACTAAAGCTGTGCATATGCACGCAAAAATATCGAAAAAAGGTGATAATAATGAATGCTGTTGAGATAACAGCGATAGTTGCGGCGTCCGTTCTCCTGTTTGCCGGAATAGTTTTCGGCATAGTAAGCTATGTTGTCTTCTATGAGGTCATAGCTCGAAAAGCAAAAATACCCGGGAAGATGGATGCCGACGCAAAAAAGAAGATGATGGAGACAAATCCCGAAAAGTTCCTTCCCGATCCCCGCGAGGAGTGGCTCAATGAGCAGACCTTTGAAAATTACTCCATAACCAATGCGGATGGAAATAAGCTCAAGGGTTATCTTCTGAAGGCGGACAAGCCGTCCGATGTCTATGTCTTTGCAAGCCACGGCTATCGCTGCTGGGGCAAGCGCGAGTTCAGGCTCATGACAAAGTTCTATCATGACCTCGGCTTTAACGTCTTTATCGTCGACCATCAGGCTCACGGCGACAGCGAGGGCAAATATATCGGCTTCGGCTCGCATGAGTCTCGAGACGGTATGCAGTGGCTTAAGTTTATTAACGATACCTTCGGCAGTGATATTCAGATAATCCTGCACGGTGTGTCTATGGGCTGCGCTACCGTCACCTTGATGAGCGGCAACCCCGACCTGCCGAAGAACGTAAAGTTCACCGTCGCCGACTGCGGTTATACAAGCCCGTGGGCGGAGTTCGATTATCAGCTCAAAAACGCCCATGTTCCTTCTTCTCCTCTGCTTGACGGCGCTAACTTCTTCAATAAGCGCATTGCAAAATACGACTTCAAAAAGGTTGACTCGGTCGAGAGCGTCAAGCACGCGCAGGTGCCCATGCTCTTTATCCACGGCACGAAGGACGATTTTGTTCCGACCTATATGGTCAACGAGCTCTATGACGCGTGCAGCAGCGACAAAGATATACTCCTTGTCGAGGGCGCGGGTCACGCCGAGAGCTACCCGACCGACTCCGCCGCATACGAGGCTAAGGTCAGGAGCTTTATCGATAAGTATATCACAGTCCCGTCAAAGGCGTAATTTGCGTCTCTCCGAATTAAAAACAAAAAGTGCTCCCGTTTTTTAAAATAATCGGGAGCATTTCTTATTTTTTCTTGGAGCTCGGCAGCTCGTCGTATATCGCTTCAAACAGATCTTTCAGAAATTCTTTGTCCTCGATGTCATCGACCGAGAGCATCGGTTTCGCGCCGTCATAAGGCAGCTCCTCCGAAGCGTCGGGCATCATCCTGCGAGCCGCCTTGACGGGCTTTACGAGAAGCCTGTTGTCGTATATGCCGCCGATTACTTTTCCGCGAAAATACAGTATGTATTCGCCCATCATAGCGCGGCTTGTCACGTCGCCTGTCTCGCTCAGCTGTTCGAGCACATAGTCGAGATATTCTTTGCTCGATGCCATTTTATTTTTTCCTGCTTTCCTCGTAGGCCTGCTTTTCGGCGTTGAACTGCTCGGGTCTCTTGAGATAGTCGCGGTTAAAGCGTCTGCCGACCGTTATGCTGCCGTCGCGGAGAATTTCCGTCACCGTCACACCCTGCATCCATTTTTCCTCCGGCCAGCCGAAGTTTGTGCCCATGGTGTAGGTCTCATATCCGCTGCATTGGCTGTATATAAAGCATATTCCCTTGTAGTTTGCGCAGAAGTCGTTGATATGGTCGTGACCGCAGTAGACAGCCTGCGTGCTTCCGAGCTCGCATATGGCGTCAAACATTCCGCTGTTGAACGGCGAGCAGCCGACGGATTCATACATCCCTCCGTAGAAAATTTTCGCCTCGCCCGTCGGGACATAATGCCCGTTCTCGTCTAACTTCATAACGTGCTCGAACTCCGGCAGGGGAATGTGGAAATACATCATAGACTTGACTTTCCCGTATTTTTCCTCTGTGCTTCGTACGCAGTTTTTGTACCACTCTATCTGCTCGGGCTTTAAGAAATCATAGCCCTTCATATCCTCGGGTACGCCGTAATCTTTATAATATCTCTCACGTATATCGCGCCCCGAGTCAAATAAATAGAGACTCTGGAGCAGTGAATTTTCGCCGTTTTTGATGTCTATTCTGTAGTTGCCGTAGCCGTAGAGACTGTCGTTTCCGTGGAGCGCAAGGCAGTGCGGATAGCGTCTCACGGAGTCGAGCATAAGCCACTTGTAGAAGCCCTTTTCCTCGCGCACCTCGTGATTGCCGAACACAATAGCCCAGTAGACCCCGGTTTTTTCCATGAACCGCGCAAACTGAACCGAGTCAAGCTGCTGATATTTTGAAAGTATAACGTCGCCCGTGAATATCACAAGGTCGGGCTTTGCCTGGGAGATGTGATTCGCAAGCATCTGCATCGTTTTGCGGCGCAGAGAGGGAGTGCCGCCGAGATGGAGGTCGGTCGCGGTGAGAATGCGAAACGGCTTGTCCGAATATGTGCCGTCCTTGTTGAACTTGCCGATAGTGACGCTCTCGCCGTCTCTTTCGATTATCTTAACGCCCGTCTCGGCGGGAACGATATTCACATTTTTTTCAAACAGCCAGTCGCGCCTGTCCTTCGGGAGCAGGGGATATGCGAGACTGTAAAGCTCGAGTCCGAGCGCGTTGAGATTGCGTCTGCAAAAAGCGGCAAAAGGGTGCATTTGATAAAGACCTCGCTTGATATTTTTATTGATTATATCATCTGTGCGTTCTAAAATCAATCTCTTATATATTACTTTGCCCGATTTATAAAAAGTAATATATTTTTCTTCTGCGGTTATAACTATATATAGAGTATAAAAAATTGACAAAACTTTGTTGATTTAAAGCCGCAGTGATGATATAATAAACAATCGAAACGGACGCGTGAGTCATATATAGGAGATATATAGGAGGTTTTATCATGAAGAGGACCCTTGCGGTGCTTCTCGCGGTGCTTATGATATTCGGCTGCGCCGCTCTTACCGCATGCAACAAAACCGGTCTTGTGAACGACAGAGACGATGCCCAAATAATTTCGGCAGACGAAATAGCCGACACCATGACCTCGAAAGACGGAAAATACGAGATAGCGATGGTCACAAATGTCGGCAGGCTCAAGGATAAGTCTTTCAACCAAGGCACATGGGACGGAGTAAAGACCTTTGCCTATCAAAACGGCAAATCATATAAATATTATCAGCCGAGAAACGGCAATAAGGCCTCGGATGACGACAGATACAATGCTTTCATTGAGGCTATAAGCGGCGGCGCAAAGATAATCGTCGCTACTGGCTACGAGCAGGAAAAGGCTCTCAAGCGCGCCGCTGCGGAGAATCCCGATACGAAGTTTGTCTTTGTTGACGGATATGTGCTCACGGACGGCAACGGAAAAACTCTCTCGAATGTCGCTGCAGTCTCCTTCATGGAGGAGCAGTGCGGCTATCTTGCGGGCTATGCCGCCGTTACCGAGGGTAATACAAAGCTCGGCTTTGTCGGCGGCGGAGCGGGCAACAATCCGTCCGTCAACAGATTCGGCTACGGCTTTGTGCAGGGCGCAAACGACGCTGCCGAGATAACGGGCGCTTCCGTCGAGATGAAGTACAGCTATCTCTACGGAGACAGCTTCTCCGCGTCGCCCGAGCTTCAGAAAATGGTCAACGGATGGTACAAGTCCGGCACGCAGTGCGTGTTTTCCTGCGGCGGAGAAATGTGCGATTCCGTCTTTGAGGCCGCCTCGGACAATAACGGCAAGTCTATAGGCGTCGATGTCGATCAGTCCTCCGTCTCCGATACGGTCATAACCTCGGCTATGAAAGGACTGAGCGCCGCCGCGCAGAAGGTGCTTACCTCTTTCTATGCGGGCAAATGGGTGCTCGTCGGCGGACTTATGTCCAATCTCGGCGTTGACGATAACGCCGTCGGTCTGCCTTTTGCAACCTCAAAGTTTGAAAAGCTCACCGGGAGCGAGTATGCCAAGCTTGTCAATTCCATGAAGAGCGGCGGAACGCTCACGGTAAAAAACGATTTTCCGCTTTCCTTGCGGGCGAGGAGACTTTTGAAAACGTCGCCGTAAGCTTCGTAAAATAAGCAGTTTTAAGGGAGCCTTGGCGCGTTGAACGTTGAGGCTCCCTTGAGTTTATAACTTCAGCATTTGTCAAACGACGGGTTGAACGAATAGTAGTTCTTCGAGTTGAGCCTGTCTGTGACGGTGCGCAGCCCCTCGCCGAAGCGCTGGAAGTGGACTACCTCGCGCTCGCGCAGGAATTTTATCGGGTCGCGGACATCCGGGTCGTCAACAAGGCGCAGAATATTGTCGTAGGTTACCCGCGCCTTCTGCTCGGCAGCCATGTCCTCCATAAGGTCGGCTATTGTGTCGCCCTTTGACTGCATGGATCCCGCGCTGTACGGCATACCGTTTGCCCCGGCGGGGTATACTCCCGCGGTATGGGTGACGAAATATGCTTCAAATCCGCCCTTCTTTATCTCCTCCGGCGTGAGATTTCTTGTGAGCTGGTGGACTATCGCGCCTATCATTTCGAGGTGTCCGAGCTCCTCCGTGCCGATATCGGTGAGCAGTCCCTTGAGCTGAGCGTAGGGCATGGTGAAGCGCTGACTGAGATAGCGCAGCGACGCGCCCAATTCTCCGTCGGGCCCGCCGTATTGGTCGAGTATTATTTTCGCGTATTTTGGGTTCGGATTTGCTATTTTAACGGGATATTGAAGCTTCTTTTCATATACAAACATCAGCAGCCACACTCCTCTTCATCCCACGGCCACGGGTTCTTGAGCCACTCGGCGCCCGTTGCGTCGAGCGCCGTGAGCGAGCCGAATTGAGATTCATATTCGCTTTTTAATGCCCTGTAACGCGCGTCGCACTTTTTAAACAGTGCAAGCGCCTGGAGATCGGACGGGTGAGTGTCGAGATAGAGATGCAGCTCCCACTGCGTGAATTGGGCGGCGCTCAACCGCCTGAGCATGGTCTCGCGCTTAGTCATCTCAAACACCTCGCAGGGTTGAACGGTTTGTTGAGAACGGGAAACAGCGTGCCGACTTCAAAGGCTTTCATCTCGTCGTATACGCTTATATCCGTCTGCATGGGAACATATGCCATGGCGACACTGTATTCCTCCGGAAACGGAGTCGCCGCCTCGCGCATGGGGCAGGAGCAGCCCCCGACGCTTCGGGTGTTATAATTCATATCAAAACATTACTCCTTTAGCTTGCTTTTTATGAGGAATCCCTCTGTACATCATATGATTTGTACGGATTTTTGACAAAGCCCCGCGCTTTGCTTTTGCCGCAGAAAATACAACGGAGGAACAGAAAATGGACATCAGAGAAATTCTTAAAAAGGTCGATCACACCCTGCTCGGAGTAACCGCCGGCTGGAGCGATATCGAGCAGATACTCATCGACGCCGAGAAGTTCGGCACGGCGAGTGCGTGTATCCCGCCCGCGTTTGTCAAAAGAGCGAAGGACTATGTCGGAGACAAGGTGAAAATATGCACCGTTATAGGCTTCCCCAACGGCTATAACACTACCGCCGTCAAGGTCTTTGAGACAAAGGACGCAGTGGAAAACGGCGCGGATGAGATAGATATGGTTATAAATGTCGGCGAGCTCAAGTCCGGCAATACCGTCTATGTCGAAAATGAGATAAAGGCGGTTCGCGCCGCGTGCGAGGGAAAAATCCTGAAGGTCATTATCGAAACCTGCCTGCTTACCGAGAACGAGAAGATAGCAATGTGCGATATAGTCACGCGCTCCGGCGCCGACTATATAAAGACTTCGACCGGCTTCTCGACGGGCGGCGCAACTTTCGATGATATAAAGCTCTTTTCGGAGCATATAGGAAGCAACGTAAAAATGAAGGCCGCAGGCGGCATCAGCAGCCTTGACGACGCCGAGAGATTCATATCCCTCGGCTGCGACAGGCTCGGCACGAGCAGAATTGTCAAGCTCGCCAAGGGTCTTGATGCGTCCGGATATTGAAAGGAGAGTCAATATGTCAACAGCACACAATACCGCGAACAAAGGCGACTTCGCCAAAACAGTCATCATGCCCGGCGATCCTTTAAGAGCAAAGTATATCGCCGAAACTTTTCTCGACGACGCCCGCCTCGTAAACAATGTCAGAGGCATTCAGGGCTATACCGGAACATATCACGGCAAGCCCGTCTCGGTTATGGCTTCCGGTATGGGTATGCCGTCGATGGGCATTTACTCCTATGAGCTTTTCAATTTCTACGATGTGGACAATATTATCCGCGTAGGCTCGGCGGGCGGCATAGCTCCCTCTCTGAAGCTGCGCGACGTGGTCATAGGAGCGGGCGCGTGCACAAACTCGAATTTTGCCCACCAGTACGGTCTGCCCGGCGTATTTTCGCCGATAGCGTCGTTCTCCCTGCTCGAAAAGGCGGTGGCCGCCGCGAGAAAAACGGGCAAGGAGCCCATAGTCGGCAATATAGTCTCATCCGATACCTTCTATGAGGATATCCCGAGCTTTGAGCTGTGGCAGAAAATGGGCGTTTTAGCCGTTGAGATGGAGGCGGCAGCGCTCTATATGAACGCCGCAAGCTCCGGCAAAAACGCGCTGTGCATCTGCACCATATCCGACCTGCCCATGAACAAGGAGAGCGGAGAATGCTCGCCCGCAGAGCGCGAGCAGAGCTTCAACGAAATGATAGAAATAGCTCTCAATACTCTTTAAACGGGGTGATACCCTTGAAAACAAAGCGAGTTTTTCTTATAGTCCTCGATTCCTTCGGTGTCGGCGAGCTTCCCGATGCCGCGAAATACAATGACTGCGGAAGCGATACCTTCGGCGCGGTCAGCCGCTCGGAATGCTTCGATGTGCCGAATATGAAGTCCCTCGGACTTTTCAATATCGACGGGGTATCGCCCAAGGGTGCGGTCGCGTCTCCGCGCGGCGCATTCGGCAGAGCGGCCGAGCGTTCGGCGGGAAAGGACACGACGACGGGCCACTGGGAGATTGCGGGAATAGTCTCGGAAAAGCCCATGCCTACCTTCCCGAACGGATTTCCGCAGTATGCGATAGACGAGTTCTCGCGACTGACGGGGCGCGGAGTGCTCTGCAATAAGCCGTATTCCGGCACGCAGGTCATTCTCGACTACGGCAGGCAGCATATGGAGACGGGCGATCTCATAGTCTATACTTCGGCGGACAGCGTATTTCAAGTTGCCGCCCACGAGGATATAGTCCCGCTCGAAGAGCTTTACGGTATCTGCCGCAAGGCGCGCGGTATGCTCAAAGACGAGCTCGCAGTGGGCAGGGTCATAGCCCGCCCGTTTAAGGGCGAATATCCGAACTTTTACAGAACCTCGGGCAGGCATGATTTCTCTCTTGAACCGACCGGGGAGACGATGCTCGACAGGCTGAAAAATTCGGGTTTCGATGTAATATCGGTCGGCAAGATAAACGATATTTTCGCCTCCCGCGGCATCACGGATCACAGGGGGATAAACAAAGACAACGCCGACGGCATGGAGAAAACCCTCGAGCTTCAAAACGAGGATTTCAACGGGCTCTGCTTTGTCAATCTCGTCGATTTCGATATGCTCTACGGGCACAGGAACGATGTTGACGGCTACGCGAAAGCGCTGACGGAGTTTGACTGCCGTCTCGGAAAATTCCTTGAAAATATGCGCCCCGACGATGTGCTCATAATAACCGCCGACCACGGCTGCGATCCCTCGACCGCAAGCACCGACCATTCGCGCGAGTATATCCCTATAATAGTTTACGGCAATAAGGTTAAAGCGGGGATTAATATCGGAACCCGCCCGACCTTTGCCGATATTTCCGCTTTTGTGCTCGATTGCTTCGGCTTGCCCGCGCTTAAAAGCGGAGAGAGCTTTCTGCGGGAGGTGTCGGACGTATGACCGACAATGAGCGTAATGCGCTGTTTTCTCAAGCCTCAGACGCGCGCGCAAATTCGTATTCTCCCTATTCCGGATACAGCGTCGGCGCGGCGCTTCTCTGCTCCGACGGTACGGTATATACGGGCTGCAATATCGAAAATGTCGCGTATACTCCGACAGTCTGCGCCGAGCGCACGGCCTTTTTCAAAGCCGTTTCAAACGGAGAACGCGACTTTTGCGCAATAGCCGTTGCCGGAGGAAAAGAAGGTGTTGAATTTTGCACTCCCTGCGGCGTATGCCGTCAGGTCATGGCGGAATTCTGCAATACGGAAACTTTTGAAATAATCTGCAACACGGAAAACGGACTGCGTTCGTTTAAACTCAAAGAACTTTTGCCCGACTCATTCGGACCGGCAAATTTAAAACAGGAGAATCAGCCTTGAAAAATTTTCGGCGTATAACAGCGGCGCTTTGCGTATTGGCGATGCTTTTTAGTCTCTGTGCCTGCGCAAAACACGAAAAATACGAAGCGGTGTTCATTACCGATGTCGGCGATATATATGACAGGTCGTATAATTCCGTGGTTTGGGACGGCGTAAAAAGCTACGCCGCCGATTACGGAGTCAGCTGCAAATATTACAGACCGTCTCAGCGCGGCACGACTTACTTCTTCAGAGCTATAAGAAAAGCGATAAAGCACGGCGCAAAGGCGGTGGTCTGCCACGGAGACGAGTTCCGCGACGCCGTAGTAAGAGCGGCCGAGCGTTGGGAGGATGTAAAGTTTATAATTGTCGACAGCACGGAGAAGGACTTGCCCGACAATGTGCTCGCCGTCAGCTATTCCACTCTCGACGCGGGATATCTTGCGGGATATGCTTCTGTTTTTAACGGCTTTCAGCGTCTCGGATTTCAGGGCAGCTATCCGTCGGATAATTATGTCAATTACTGCTTCGGCTTTATACAGGGCGCGGAGCGCGCCGCAGAGGATATGAACCTCGGAGCCGTGTCGGTCGATATAAAGGTGAGATTCCTCAAGACCGACGAAACCGAGCTCGATGCCGAAGCGCGCGCAAAGCTCTGGTATTCTACCGGCACGCAGGCGATTTTTGCCTGCGGCACGAAAGTATTTGCCGCGGTTGCAAGTGCGGCTGAACGCAACATAGGCAGCTGGGTCATAGGCGCCGATACCGATAAATCCTATGTGTCGGATGCTGTTTTGACAACTGCGGAAAAGTCGGTCTCCATGAGCGTTTACAGGGCTCTCGAGTCGGTGAAAAACGGCAGCTTCAGCGGCGGACGCTCCGTGAAATTCGGCATAGCCGACGACGGTGTGCGGCTTGATCTTTCGCGTTCGGCATTTAATCTGTTTACACAGTCGGATTACGATGCTATAGTAGCGCGTATCAAAGCCGATCCGACAATGATATCGTCGCTGGTCACGGCCGAAGACATCAAAAGTACAGTCCTTGGCGATGAAAGTGAGCTGTCCTCGCTTTTCTCGCTCAACTGTGTAATTCTTTCCGTTAACTGAGGTGAGCTTTTTATGTATATGCCCGAACTTATTCGCAAAAAGCGCGACGGCGGTGAGCTGACCGCCGAAGAAATATCTTATAT
>OHTF01000505.1_pt1 | contig 15711 bp, 8 predicted proteins | sample 1578811 | NCBI WGS metagenome assembly OHTF01 (sample SAMEA3879571, study PRJEB24766) | human gut metagenome | biome: human-associated habitat; feature: feces | place: USA | collected 1985/1987
CTCTCTTCGGCCAACCGGCCCCGTTATATGTCGGTACGCGGCATCGTGGAGGCATACGACAAGCAGGTGGAAGTCTGGGGTTTCGACAACATCTCCGTCGAAGAGTCGAAACTCGGTCTTGCCGGTTCGCCGACCCGCGTCTTCAAATCCTTCACGAAGGGTGCGAAATCCGCAGGTAAGGTCTTCGAGCTGGAGCCGGCCGAAGCAGCCGATCTGATCGTCGAGAAGTTGCAAGAAAAATTCATAATCTGATCGGCCCCGGCAACTGCGAAGCTGTAAATTACCGATCGTTCATTTACAACAGTCGTTTTCTGCACCCGGCAAAAGCCGAATCCTTTCGGTCCAGCCCGCCGAAAACGTTCACAAAAAACACAGTTACTTACCAAGATGGATAAATCTCAATATAAAAACGTTTACGTGTTCGTCGAACAGCGTGACGGAGTCGTTCAGAACGTCGCTCTCGAACTTCTGGGAAAAGCCCGCGAACTGGCCGACGCACTCCATGAGCAGGTAATCGCCCTGCTGCTCGGCAAAGGAGTCAAAGACAAGGCCGACGAGCTGATCGCAGCCGGAGCCGACGTGGTCCTTTCGATCGAAGCCGACGAACTCGCCCAATACACCACCGAGCCTTACGCACAGGCCATCACCCAGGTAATCCACGAGCGCAAGCCCAGCATTCTGCTGATCGGTGCCACCAGCATCGGCCGCGACCTCGGTCCGCGTCTTTCGGCACGCATCGGCACGGGACTTACCGCCGACTGTACCGGACTCGACATTTCGGAAGACGGCGACCTGCTGATGACGCGTCCTGCCTTCGGCGGTAACCTGATGGCAACGATCATCTGCAAGGAACATCGTCCCCAGATGTCCACGGTACGCCCCGGTGTGATGCGTGCCAAAGCGGCCGATCCGACCCGCAAAGGAAAGGTCGAGGACGTAAAAATCAATTTCGACAAATCAAAGTTCCGCGTACGGATTCTGGAAACGGTCAAGGAACAGAAGAATATGATCGACATTACGGAAGCCAAAGTACTCGTTTCGGGCGGCCGCGGTGTCGGCACGGCAGAAGGGTTCCAGACCCTGCGCGAGCTTGCCGACGTGCTCGGTGCCGAAGTATCGGCTTCGCGTGCGATGGTCGATGCAGGTATTCTCGCACACGAGCGACAGGTCGGACAGACCGGTAAAACGGTTCGTCCGGATCTCTACTTCGCCATGGGTATCTCGGGTGCGATCCAGCACCTGGCCGGTATGGAGGAGTCGGACTTCATCATCGCCGTGAACAAGGATAAATTCGCTCCGATCTTCAACGTCGCCGACGTGGGTATCGTATGCGACGTGCACAAGGTCGTTCCGATCCTGACAGAGAAACTGAAGACGATGAAAAAGTAAGTCCGGAAACTTGCTCTTCAAAATAAGGGAAGATTCGCAATGAATCCTCCCTTATTTTTTATGGCCGGTGCGAAATCCGCTGAAACCCGACCGCCCGGACCTCTCCCCTCCCACATATTCACAAAAAACAGGCAGTTCGGCCCTTGTGAAACAAATAAAAAAGCAGACGCAAGGAAAAACCTTGCGTCTGCTCCTGATATCGAGATATAATCCGCATCAAGGCAATCCGTCCTCATTCGGCACGATTGCACAGATACCCGGAATCTATTTCGCAACTTTTTTGAGGAATGCCTCGATCGTATTCTCGATCAGACAGGCGATCGTCATCGGACCTACCCCGCCGGGCACTTTCGTAATCAGCGAAGCCTTCGGCTCGCAAGCCTCGAAATCGACGTCGCCGCACAATTTCCCCGTTTCGGGATCTCGATTGACACCCACGTCGATCACCACGGCACCGTCGCCCACCATGTCCGCCGTAACGAACTTCGGACGGCCGATCGCCACGACAAGAATCTCCGCTTCGCGTGTCACATCCGCCAGGTTCTTCGTCCGGCTGTGAGTAATGGTCACCGTAGCATTCTCATCGAGCAACAGCTTGGCAACGGGAAGCCCCACGATCGTACTGCGGCCGATCACAACGGCTTTGCGTCCGGCCAGCTCCACGCCCGAATCCTTCAGGAGCTTCATGATACCCTTCGGCGTACAGGGCAGCACGCAGGGCTGTTTCTGCCAGAGAGCCGCCACATTGAGGGGGTGGAAGCCATCCACATCCTTCTCTTGACGAATCCGTGCGATCACCTTATCCGAATCGATATGTTTCGGCAGCGGCAGCTGGATCAAAATTCCGTCCACCGTATCGTCGGCATTGAGGTCGTCGATAATTTTCAGCAACTCCTCCTCCGAAATGTCCGCCGGCTTGCGAATCGTCGTATTCAGGATACCGACCTCGTCGGCAGCCTTCGTCTTACCCGTCACATAGGATACGCTGCCCGCATCCTCACCGACCAGCACCACTACCAAATGGGGCAGCCGGCCGTATTTCTCCGGGAATGTCTTCACCTGCTCGGCCATCTTGGCCTTGCAAGCCGCCGCTAATTCTTTTCCGCTGATTACCATATACTGTTTTGATTTTAAAGATTGCTTATCCGTCCCATCCAGGGATTCGAAGGACAAATATAACTATTTTTTCACTAAAAACGAAAGAGCCTTCATACCGATATCGGATCGATAGAAAAGATTCTCGCAACCGATTTTCCGGACCTCCTCGAGCGCCCGGCACCTGGCCTGCTCCGGGTCGGCACTCCGGCAGACGACGATCATCACCCGGCCGCCCGAGGTAACGAGCCGCCCCTCTTTTATCGCCGTGCCCATATGGTACACTACGCCGTCCACCTGCTCCGTTCCCGTAATTTCATACCCCTTCTCATAGGAGCCGGGATATCCTTTCGATGCCAGCACGATCCCCAGAGTCGCAAAGTCGTGCCACTCGGCCTCGCCCGGATCCCGTCCGTCGGCTACGGCGCTGAAAATATCGTAAATGTCGCTCTTCAGGCGGGGCAGCACCACTTCGGTTTCGGGATCGCCGAAACGGGCGTTGAACTCGATCACGCGGATTCCCTGCGGGGTCTTCATCAAACCGCCGTAAAGCACGCCCGTGAAAGGACATCCCTCGTCGCAGAGAGCGTCGGCCGTGCGCTGCATCACCTTTTCCAATGCGAAAGCCTCGTCTTCCGGAGTAATGAACGGCAGCGGGGAGTATGCTCCCATACCGCCCGTATTGGGACCTTCATCGCCGTCGAACGCCCGTTTGTGATCCTGCGCCAGCACCATCGGCAGCACCTTGCGCCCCGACACGAAACACATGAACGAAAATTCGGGTCCGGTCAGAAAATCCTCCACGACCACACGTCCCTTGCCGAACTTGTCGTCCAGCAACATGTCGCGCAACGCGGCATCGGCCTCCTCCATCGTCCGGGCGATAACGACACCCTTTCCCGCAGCCAGACCATCGTATTTCAGGACGGCGGGCAGAGGGCGCGAACGAACGTACTCCGAAGCCTTCCGGTAATCGTCGAACGCCCGGTAACCGGCCGTCGGAATACCGTACCGCCCCATCAGATCTTTTGCAAACTCCTTGCTCGACTCGATGCGGGCCGCCGCCTTCGTCGGGCCGAAAATACGAAGTCCCTCCTCACGGAAGCGATCGACGATACCGGCCACGAGCGCCGCTTCGGGCCCTACCACCGTGAGGTCGATCTCTTTTTCACGAGCAAGGGAAAGCAATCCCTCGACATCGGTATCCTTGACCGGCACACACTCGGCCTGACGAGCGATACCCGCATTGCCGGGAGCGCAATATATCTTCGAAACCTGCGGCGAACGCGACAACGCATCGACGACGGCATGTTCGCGGCCACCGCCGCCTACGACTAAAACTTTCATAACCTATCGTTTATTCCCGACCGCACTTTCCGCAAAGAGCGGCTCGGAAATCGTCCATAAAAAATAATCCGACCGACGGACACGAAATCCGCAGTTTAATGTTTGAAATGACGCATCCCGGTAAACAACATCGGAATACCCGATTCATTGGCCTTCCGGATCGAATCCTCGTCCCGGACGCTGCCTCCCGGCTGCACGATCGCCTCGACGCCGCTCGCAGCCGCCAGGCTCACGCAGTCGTCGAAGGGGAAAAAGCCGTCCGAAGCCAGTACCAGCCCTTCGGTCACACCCTGGGCATGGGCCTGCTTGAGCGCGAGTTCCGCCGAGCCGATGCGATTCATCTGACCCGCTCCGACACCCAGCGTACGACCGTCCTTCACCACTACGATAGCGTTCGACTTCACATGCTTGACAATACGCCAGCCGAAATCGAGATCGGCGAGCTGCCTTTCCGTCGGCCGCTTCTCCGTCACGCACATATCCGCCGTCACGGGACGTGTTTCGAGGTCGAGGTCCTGCACCAGCAATCCTCCCGTCACACTCACCAACTGGCGCTGCTTCGCATCGCTCTTCTCCATCGGAACTTCGAGCAGACGCAGATTCTTCTTCGTCGAGAGCACTTCGAGGGCTTCGGGCGTAAACGAAGGGGCCATGATGATCTCCAGAAAAATCGGCTTCATCAATTCGGCCGCCTCACGGGTCACAGGTCGGTTCAGGGCGACGATACCGCCGAAAATCGACACCTTGTCGGCCTCGTAAGCCTTCGTCCAGGCATCCGCCGCATCCCGCCCCACCGCAGCACCGCAGGGATTCATATGTTTGAGTCCCACGCAGAACGGCTCATCGAACTCCCGCACGATCGCAAGGGCTGCGTTGGCATCCTGTATGTTATTGTAGGACATCTCCTTGCCATTAAGTTGCCGGGCATAGGCCAGCGAATAGGGCACCCGTTCGCCGCTGCGGTAGAACTTGGCCTGCTGGTGCGGATTCTCTCCGTAGCGGAGCGACTGAACCAGATCGAACTCCAGGAACAACTTCTCGTCGAGCCCCGCTTTTTCACGCATGTACGTAGCGATCATCGCATCGTACTCGGCGGTATGGGTATATGCCTTGGCCGAGAGCTGCAACCGCAATCGGGGAGTCGTATTGCCGTATCCTCTGATCTCCGCAAGGATCGTGTCATAATCCGCCGGGTCGCACACTACGGTCACGTCCTTGTAGTTCTTGGCCGCACTGCGCAACATCGAAGGTCCGCCGATGTCGATATTCTCGATCGCCTCGTCCATCGTCACCCCTTCGCGGGCGATCGTCTGACGGAAGGGATAGAGATTCACACACACCATGTCGATGAACTCGATGCCGTTCTCCCGCAACGCTTTCAGGTGGTTCGGATCGTCGCGGCGAGCCAGCAGGCCGCCGTGCACCTTGGGATGGAGCGTCTTGACACGTCCGTCGCAGATCTCCGGGAACCCCGTCACATCGCTGATGTTGATCACCTCCACGCCGCTTTCAGCCAACAGTTTCATCGTACCGCCGGTGGCGATCACCTGCCAGCCGAGCTCTCGAAGTCCGCGCGCGAACTCCACCACGCCGGTCTTATCGCTCACACTGATTAATGCTCTCATATTGCTAATTTATATAGGCAATCATATCTTTCAATATACCATTTCCGACGATCTCAACACCGAATCCGAGAGTCGCTTATTCGCGGTCCAATGACCGCATTTACCACTCCGCCTTCCCCTAATCCTTTCTCGAAAGGGACTCGGGTCGCTGCATTTCCAAAGAGGTACACTAAAGGATATGATCGCGTTAATATATACGTAGTTTTATCGTTTTCGACTCGCGGTCGCCGTTATTCACGGTATCCGACGATGTGTTTCCAGGTCCGAATCCGCACTAAACCGCGACGTTCCCGCGATCCTATTGCTCCGCAACCAACTTTGCCACCGTTTCCACATACAGCGGATGTTCGACGGCATGCACCCGGGCTTCCAGCTCTTCCGGATCGCTCCCCAGATACTCGAAAGCCCGCTGGGCGATGATCCGGCCCCCGTCGAGCTCTCCGTTCACATAGTGGATCGTCACGCCGAAGACCTTGACGCCGTAAGCAAAGGCATCGGCAATGGCATGCGCCCCCTTGAACGCAGGCAACAGCGAGGGATGAATATTGACGATCCGGTCGCGGTACGCCTCCAGCACCACATCGGAAAGGATGCGCATATACCCCGCCAGACAGATCAGCTCGACCCTTTCGGCCCGAAGCCTGCGGACGATCTCCCGTTCGTAGTCGGCTTTCGAAGGGTACTCTTTGGGGTTGAACGTAAAAGTCGGAATACCGTAACGGGCAGCCCGCTCGTTCACGAAAGCCCCCGGCTTGTCGCAGACCATGAGGGCGATGCGGGCCGCAATGCGCCCATCGGCACAAGCCGCAGCCAATGCTTCGAAGTTGGAGCCGTTTCCGCTGGCGAATACTGCGATCGTCTTCATCGCCCTATCGGATTTCCACGCCCGGACGATCCGTCGCCCGGCCGATCACCGAAGCTTTCTCGCCCTGTTTCTCCAAAATGGCAATCACTTCGGAAGCCTCATCCTGCGAAACCGCGATCACCATACCGATACCCATGTTGAAGATATTGAACATCTCGCGGTGAGCGATCTTGCCGTATTTCTCCAACAGGCGGAACACGGGCAGGATCTCCCACGTCCCCTCGTGAATCTCGATACCCTGGCCCTCGCTCAGGATGCGGGGAATATTCTCGTCGAAACCGCCGCCCGTGATATGACTGATGCCGTGCACGTTACAGGCTCGGATCACTTCGAGCACCTGTTTCACGTAAATTTTGGTCGGCGTCAGGAGCACCTCGCCCAACACACGGCCGTCCAATTCGGGATAAGCCTTGCGAAGATCCAGTCCTGCATCGGCAACCACCTTACGCACAAGGCTGAAACCGTTCGAATGGACACCGCTCGACGCGATACCCACCAACACGTCGCCCACACGCACCTTCGTACCGTCGATCAGGCGCGACTTCTCGACCACGCCGCACGTGAAGCCCGCAATATCGTACTCGCCGCCGGCATACATGCCCGGCATCTCGGCCGTTTCGCCGCCGATGAGTGCACAGCCGGCCTGACGGCAGCCTTCGGCCACACCCGCCACGATCGCTTCGATCTTCGCAGGCTCGTTGTGCCCCACGGCTACATAATCCAGGAAGAAGAGCGGCTCGGCCCCCTGCGCCAGCACGTCGTTCACGCACATAGCCACGGCGTCGATGCCGATCGTGTCGTGCTTATCCATCTCGAAAGCCAGCTTGAGCTTGGTTCCCACGCCGTCGGTACCGCTCACGAGCACCGGCTCCTTGACATTAAGCGCCGAGAGATCGAACATTCCGCCGAAGGCGCCGATGTTACCCATCACGCCCAACCGCGAGGTCGAAGCCACGTGTTTCTTGATGCGGCGCACCACTTCGTATCCGGCCTCGAGGTTCACACCGGCCTTTTCATAACTTTCCGCCATAACAATAGTTGGTTTTAGCTGTTTCCTGAATATTTCCACCCGATGTTTTCGAAATACGCATGCAGGACAGGTTCTTCCCTGACACCGCAGATCGAAAACGAAGCGGTTTGTTTAACATTTTTCTTTTTTGTTCGCCTCCTCGATCGTCCCGTAAAGCGACGTCGGATAATTGCCCGTGAAGCAGGCCATGCACAACTCGCAGCGATTGCCCGCCTTCAGCAAGGCATCGGGCGAGAGGTAAGCCAGCGAATCGGCTCCGATATACTCGCACGCCTCCGGAACCGACATGCGGGCGCACAGCAGCTCCTCGTACGTCGAAGTATCAACACCGTAAAAACAGGGATTCTTGAACGGAGGGCTGGCGATGCGGACATGAACTTCCGTGGCCCCCGCCTCACGCAACAGACGCACAATGCGCCGGGAGGTGGTACCGCGCACGATCGAATCGTCAATCAGCACCACACGCTGCCCCGAAACGATACCGCTCACCGACGAAAGTTTCATCCGCACGCCCTTCTCACGCATCGACTGCGACGGCTGGATGAAGGTGCGGCCGATGTATTTGTTCTTGATAAGTCCCATCTCGTAGGGAAGACCGCTCGCTTCGGCGTATCCCATGGCAGCGCTCAAACTCGAATCGGGCACTCCGACCACGATGTCCGCGTCTGCGGGCGCCTCCTTGTAGAGCAAGCGTCCCGACTCCTTGCGGAAGGCGTGCACGTTACGACCCTCGATGTCGCTGTCCGGGCGGGCGAAATAGATATACTCCATCGCACACATCATGTGGCGCTTGAACATCGAATAGTCGCTGCTGCGGATGCCGTGCCGGTCGATCGTAACGATCTCGCCAGGCTCTACGTCACGCACGAATTCGGCACCCACCACCTCGAAAGCACAGGTTTCGCTGCTGACGACATAGCCGCCTCCCAACTTGCCGATCGACAAGGGCCGCAGACCGTGTTTGTCACGGCAGGCATAGATGCGGTTGGCCGTCATCACCAGAAACGCGAACGCTCCTTCGAGCATATTGAGCGCCTCGATGATCGAATAGATACGGGGCCGGTTGTGGTTGCGTACCTCCTTTTTGATCAGGTGGGCGAACACTTCGCTGTCCGAAGTGGACTGGAAAAGACTGCCCTTGTTCTCCAGGTAGTTGCGCAGCAGATCCGCATTGACGATATTTCCGTTGTGGGCCAATGCGAAATCACCCGTATTATGATGGAACAGAAAAGGCTGTATATTCTCCGTCCCGCCGCCACCGGCCGTCGAATAACGGACATGACCGATGGCCATATCGCCCGCAAGGTTTGCCAGCTTGGCTTCGTTGAACACCTCCGTAACAAGTCCTTCGCCCCGAACACGCCGCATCGCCCCTTCCTTCGAAACGCTTACGATACCGCACCCTTCCTGCCCGCGATGTTGCAGGGAATGAAGGCCGTAGTAGGTCAGGTTAGCTGCGTCGGGCACTCCCACGACGCCGAAAACGCCGCACTCCTCGTGCAGCTCCCGGTCGCAGATCGGCTGCATTATGCTCTCTTTGTGCATCGGAACTTATTTGATTACTTTTTCCAGACGGGCCAGGATCTCCTCGTAAGCCTCGCGCACCTTACCCAAGTCACGACGGAAGCGATCCTTGTCGAGCTTCTCGTTGGTAGCCATATCCCACAGCCGGCAGGTATCGGGCGACACCTCGTCCGCCAGAACGATCTCGCCGTCCGACGTGCGGCCGAACTCGATCTTGAAGTCGATCAGGTTGATATTCATCTTGGCGAAAAGCTCCTTGAGCACCTCGTTGATCCGGGCGGTCATGGCATAAATCTGTTTCAACTCGTCATAGGTTACGACACCCAGCGCCACCGCATGATGATCGTTGATCAGCGGATCGCCCAGCTCGTCGTTCTTGTAACAGATGTCGAAAATCACGTTCGAAGGCTTCGTTCCCTCCTCGATACCCAGACGCTGGGCCATCGAGCCGGCGATGACGTTGCGGACGATCACCTCCAGCGGAATGATCCGCACACGGCGGCACAACTGGTCGCGGTCGTTCAGGGTCTTCACGTAGTGAGTCTTGATCCCCTGCTTGTTGAGATATTCGAAGATCAGGGTCGAGATCCGGTTGTTCAGCACGCCCTTGTTCTCGATCGTGGCCTTTTTGATGTTGTTGAACGCCGTCGCCGCATCCTTGTAGTGAATCAGGATCATATCCGGATCGTCCGTCAGGAAAACCTGTTTGGCCTTACCCTCGTAAAGCATTTCGCCTTGTTGCATAGTGGTTGGTATTTTATAATTGTTATTTTGTTTTCCGGAAATAGTTCACCGCATTCGTGAAGATGTCCTGCACCTTCTCTCCGGCGATGTTCTTAAAGAGGTTCTCCCCGTAACGCTCCGTATGGCCCATCTTACCGAGTATCTGCCCGTCGCGGCTCACGATACCCTCGATCGCATAATACGATCCGTTGGGATTGTACGGGGCTTCGGCCGTCACGCGGCCTTCGGCATCGACATACTGGAACGCCACCTGCCCGTTCTCGAACAGCTCGCGGGCCAGAGGCTCGTTCACGACGAACTTGCCCTCGCCGTGGCTCACGGCGATCGAATGGATATCGCCCACCGAGAAACTCGACAGCCACGGGGAGTTGGTCGTCGCCACGCGGGTCGAAACAATCTGCGACACATGACGGTTGATGTCGTTGCGGAAGAGCGTCGGCGACTCTTTGGTCACCAGGCCCAGCCGTCCGTAGGGCAGCAGGCCCGACTTGACCAGCGCCTGGAAGCCGTTGCAGATGCCCAGAATCAGGCCGCCCCGGTCGAGCAGACGATGTATTTCCTCCGAAATATCCTTGTTGTTCAGCACATTGGCAATGAATTTACCGCTGCCGTCCGGCTCGTCGCCCGCCGAGAAGCCGCCGCAGAGCACGAAGATATGGCACGCAGCGATCGCCTCCTTCATCCGGCGGATCGAGTCGAAAATAGCCTCCGCCGTCAGGTTGCAGAACACCTCGCTGCGCACTTCGGCACCCGCCCGGCGGAAGGCCTTCGCGGTGTCGTAGTCGCAGTTGCTGCCCGGGAATACGGGGATGAAAACCACCGGACGCTCGACCGCCTCGCCCGGATAGGTGAAGCTGCGGAGAGCCGGCATCGCCTCCATGACCGGCGCATGGTTGATTCCCTTATCGGGATAAACCGTCGCAAAGCGTTCGGTATTGGCCCGGTAAAGCTCTTCGAGCGGCATTTTTTCGCCGTTGATCGTGAGCGATTCCTCCGCCTCGGTATGTCCCAGCAACTCGGCGGCCGGGAAATCGAGCGGCTCGGTGCTCTCCACCACGATCGAACCGTAAGAGTTGTCGAACAACGTCGCTTCATCCACCTCGACATCGGCACCGATGCCGTTGCCGAAAGACATCTTGGCCAGCGCTTCCGCCACACCGCCGAAGCCGACGGCATAGCCCGAAACGATCTTGCCGGACTCGATAGCCGAACTTACGAAATCGAAATTCCGCTTCAACGCCCCGGTATCGGGCATATGGTTTTCGAGCGGGGTATGACGCACTAGGTAAATCGAATGGCCCGCCTTCTTGAAATCGGTCGAGATGACGCGTCCGGCATCGACAGTCGTAATACCGAAGGCCATCAGCATAGGCGGGACGTTGATCTGCTCGAAGGTACCGCTCATCGAGTCCTTGCCGCCGATCGAGGGCAGTCCCAGCTCGACCTGCATCTTCAGGGCACCGAGCAGCGCCCCGAGCGGCTTGCCCCACGTACGGGGCGACTTGGTCATGCGCTCGAAATACTCCTGATAGGAATAGCGCATCTTATCGTAGCGGGCACCCGCCGCCACGACTTTGGCCGCAGCGTCCACGACGGCATAGGCCGCACCGTGGTAGGGACTCCACGACGCCAGGAAAGGGTTGTAGCCGAAGGCCATAATGCTGGCCGTATCGGTATATCCGTCCGTCGGCAACTTCTGCACCGACACTTGTGTTTCCGAACGTTGCGTACGACCGCCGAAAGGCAGCAGCACGGTCGAAGCGCCGATCGTAGAATCGAACATCTCGATCAGCCCCTTCTGCGAGAGGACATTGTCGTCCGCCAGGTTCGCAAGCATCTTTTCGCGCAGCGTACCGCCCTTCACCTCGCGGCGGAAAGGATCGCGTTCCTCGACCGCACCGATCGCGGCCTGGGCATAGTGCTTGGCCCCTGCGCTGTCGATGAACTCGCGCGAAAGATCGACCACTAATTTGCCCTTGTTGTACATCCGCATACGGCGCGAGTCCGTCACGTCCGCCACATGGGTCACTTCGATATTCTCCTCGGCGCAGTAGCGCTTGAACTCCTCTTCGGCACTCGCTTCGATCACAACGGCCATACGCTCCTGCGACTCGCTGATCGCCAGCTCCGTCGCATTCAGACCGCTGTACTTGGTCGGCACGCGATCGAGGTAAATATCCAGGCCGTCGGTCAGCTCGCCGATGGCTACGCTCACACCGCCCGCACCGAAGTCGTTCGACTTCTTGATCAGGCGCGTCACTTCCGGACGGCGGAACAACCGCTCCAGCTTGCGCTCTTCGGGGGCGTTGCCCTTCTGCACCTCACTGCCGCACATTTCGAGCGACTTGTCGGTATGCTCTTTCGACGAACCCGTCGCACCGCCGACACCGTCGCGGCCCGTGCGGCCGCCGAGCAGCAGGACCACATCGCCCGGCACGGGGGACTCCCGGCGCACGTTTTCGGCTTTCACGGCACCGACCACGGCACCGACTTCGAGGCGCTTGGCCACATAGTCGTCGTGGTAAATCTCGCGCACATGGGTCGTTGCCAGCCCGATCTGATTGCCGTAACTGGAGTAGCCCGCGGCGGCCTTCTTCGAAATGACGCTCTGCGGGAGCTTGCCTTCGAGCGTATCGGACACCTTCTGGTAGATATTGCCGGCACCCGTTACACGCATGGCCTGGTAGACGTAGCTGCGCCCCGACAGCGGGTCGCGGATCGCACCGCCCAGACAGGTCGAAGCGCCGCCGAACGGCTCGATCTCGGTCGGGTGGTTATGGGTTTCGTTCTTGAATTGCAGGAGCCATTTCTCGGTCCGGTCATCGACGTCCACATCGACGAAAACGCTGCATGCGTTGTTCTCCTCGCTCACCTCCAGGTCGTCGAGCAGTCCCTTGCTGCGCAGGTAACGGGCACCGATCGTCGCCAGGTCCATCAGGCAGATGCTCTTGCCCTCGCGCCCCAGTTCGCGGCGGATTTTCAGGTAAAGCGCCAGCGTGCCTTCGATCTCGTCTTTCACGAACGACTCCTCGACCGTAATGTTCTCCAGCTCGGTCGTGAAGGTCGTATGACGGCAATGGTCGCTCCAGTACGTATCGAGAATCCGCAGCTCGGTTTCGAACGGATCGCGACCCTCTCTCCGGAAATATTCGACCACTTCGCGCAGGTCGTCGGCATTCATCGCCAGACCGTTCTTCTTGCAGTAGGCATCGAGTTCCGCATCTTCCATCTCCCGGAACCCGTCCAATACCGGCACCGGTTTCACGGGGGCGCTTTCCAAATCGTCCAGGACCCGCAAATCCTTCTCGCGCGACTCCACGGCATTGATATAATAGCGACGAATACGCTCCATCGTCTCCTTGGGAAGTTTCGAAGGGAAGATCAGCAGCTTCGAACTCTTGATCTTCACCTCGGCCGAAGGATCGATCAACCGCACGCAGTCCACGGCCGAAGCCGCTCGCTGGTCGAACTGTCCGGGCAGGCACTCCACAGCCAGAAAGCTGTTGCCGCCCAGATCGCACGAATCCGTCACGGCATCGGTAACCACCTCGCCGAAGACCCTGTAACGGCTCTTCTCCAGCAATTCGTCCGAAAAACCGAACAGGTCGTACACGTTCAGCAGCCGCAGGCCGTCGAGCGAAAGATTCAGGTTGGCATTCAGGTCGCGGAGCAGGCTCTCGGCCTCGACCCGGAATTCGGGGTATTTCTCAACGAAAATACGGTAACTCTTCATTATCTTATTTTTGACTTTATTTCACAAATCTGTCGGCCCACTTGGCGGCATACTCCTCGCCGGTCACACCGACGAAAGTCACGTGTCCCATCTTGCGCTTGGGCTTGGAAACGGTCTTGCCGTAAATATGGACATACACACCGGGGCGATTCTCCCGGGCAAGCGCCTCGGCCCGCTCCAGATCCTGTCCCAGGATGTTTTTCATCACGGTAGGGGCCTTCAGCTGCGGCTCTTCGAGGGGCATATCGAGCAGGTAACGGCACAGCTCCCGGAACTGATTGGTCGTCGAACCCTCGATGGTCCAGTGTCCGCTGTTGTGCGGGCGCGGCGCCATTTCGTTGAAATAGACCTCGTCTCCCTTCACGAAATATTCGATAGCCAGAATCCCCCGGTAACCGCAGTCGCGCATGAAACGCTTGCTCTGGGACACCATCCGCTCCCGCACCTGGTCCGGCATCTCCGCCGGCACGATGCACAGATCCAGAATACCGTCCTTGTGGATATTCCGCCCTACCGGGAAGCAGATCACGCGCTCTCCGTCCGACACCAGCACCACGCTGGCCTCGAAATCGAACGGGACGAACTCCTCCAGAATGCAGGGCACCGCGAGCAGTTCGCGGGCTTTCGCAAGGTCGGCCTCGCCGCGAAGCACCGCCTGACCGTGTCCGTCGTAGCCCAGCGTACGGGTCTTGAGCACGCACGGATAACCGATTCGCGCAATGGCCCGATGCAGCGACTCCTCGTCATCGACAGCCATGAAAGCGGGCGTCTTCAATCCATGATCGCAGGCATTGCTCTTCTCCCGCAGGCGATCCTGCGAGTCGAACAGAGGCCTGAACCCTTGTTTGATATTGTATTTTTGCTCGAGAGCCACCAGCAGATCGCCCGGCACGTTCTCGAACTCGTAGGTCACCACGTCGCTGCGGCGGCAAAGCTCTTCGAGCGCCGCCGGATCGTCGAACCGGCCCACGATCCGCTCGTCGCTGATCTTAAACGCCGGAGCATCCTCCGCCGGATCGAGGCAGATCGTCCGCGCACCCAGCAGATGCGCCTGCTCGATGATCATCAGCCCCAACTGGCCGCCACCGATAATTCCGATCGTCTTCACCGCACTCATCGGTCTAAAGTTCCGCTTTAAGTACATCCTCAGTCTGTTTCGCACGGAACATCTCCAGACGGGCTGCCAGCGCCTCGTCCTTCAACGCCAGGATCGACACGGCGATCAGGGCCGCATTCTTCGCCCCGTTGATCGCTACGGTCGCAACCGGCACGCCGCCGGGCATCTGCACGATCGAAAGCAAGGAATCCAGCCCGTTCAGGGCTCGAGATTTGACCGGCACACCGATCACCGGAAGTGCGGTCATACTGGCCACCATGCCGGGCAGGTGCGCAGCGCCTCCGGCTCCGGCGATGATTACCTCCAGTCCGCGCGACTTGGCCGTTTTGGCATACTCCACCAGCAGGTCGGGGGTGCGGTGGGCGCTCACCACCCGCTTCTCGAACTCCACACCGAATTGCGCGAGCGTCGCCGCAGCGTCGGACATAACGTCCCAGTCGCTGGTCGAACCCATGATTACTCCAACTTTCATAGTAAGAAACGTACTAAATCAACCAAAAAAGAGCCGCTACGACAGAATTCGTCATAGCGGCAAGATTATATTGCTGCGGGAAGCCGATTCGTGCCCTCCTGCATAGTTCCGTCGATAAAATCCGATGCAGGAACGACACTGCACGCTCCGACCGCACATCGAGCCGACAGCATCTGCTGTCGCTTTCGCCGGGTATGGTGCATCTGAATCCTTTCCATCGTTTCGGAAGCCGTAGCCGCCGACGGACCTGCGGCCCATCGTCTTTTACTTGCACAAAAGTACGAATAATTTCAACGACAACCTAACAATCCCGACAGTTTTATTTCGACATTGTATCGACAAAATCCGCTACCGGATTTTCGCCTCGCAATAAGCGCAACGGCAGGTGTCTCCCGCTTTGACGAAAAGCGGATCGACATCCTCCGTAGCCGAAATACACCGGGAGTTGGGACATTTCATACTCCGGTCTATGAACATCCCCTCGGCCAGGTCGGGGACTGCGGCGAGCTTCTCGCCTTCGGCCCACTTCAACAATGTATAGATCAAGGCCATACGCACGAATTTGCCGTTCTCGACCTGCCGGAAATAGGCTACCCGGGGATCGTTGTCCACCGCACGCGTGATTTCGTTCACGCGGGGCAGCGGATGCAGCACGATCATATCCGGCTTGGCCGTGCGGAGTTTCGACGGATCCAGCACGAAGCTGTCCTTCACGCGGTTGAACTCCTCCTCGTCGAGGAAACGCTCCTTCTGCACGCGGGTCATGTAGA
>OHTF01000520.1_pt1 | contig 15439 bp, 14 predicted proteins | sample 1578811 | NCBI WGS metagenome assembly OHTF01 (sample SAMEA3879571, study PRJEB24766) | human gut metagenome | biome: human-associated habitat; feature: feces | place: USA | collected 1985/1987
TTCTGGACAATCACGTCACAGTTAAAAGCTTTTATAGACAGGCTTTACGCCATCTCTGCCGACGACAAGTATCCGCAGAAAGATACGGTATTACTGATGACAGCCGGTGATGATAATGATACGACCTTCGAACAGCCCATACGATATTTTCGTCTTCTCAATCAGGCGTTAGGTTGGAATGAAGTGGGATTATATTGTGCCGGCGGTTCTACCGGATGCGAGAAACTGGCACGGCAGATTGATAAAGTACATCTTGAAAACGCCTATAAAATGGGATTGGAATTATAAATAGCATATAGTAACTATGGAACAAAAAAATAAATTAATTAACAGTGGTAACTAAACTCGCGAGGCGGCGACGGTGCTGAAGTAATCTACGCACTTCGTAACAACTCGAAGTTCTCAAACTTAATCTTAGAAGAAATGGAAAAAGAAGGCCAAAACATAAGGAAAAATTATCAGCAACGTCTTCCTAGCAATCCGATAAAAGACTACTACTTCATACAAAGAGACACTCCGAACAACGAGTCAGTAATAGTCGAATATGGTTTCCTAGACTCAAAAGGTGATGATGTAAATCAGTTAAAAAATAACTACAAAAACCTAGCAGAAGCCGTAGTACGTGCGATCACAGAATACAAAAACTTACCTTACACCGCACCAAGCGAAAGCACATTCTACACAGTGCAAAAAGGCGATTCATTATGGAAAATTGCAACTAAATATGGCTTAACCATAGACGAACTAAAAAAACTAAACAACCTAAAAAACAACACAATCTCAGTGGGCCAAAATCTAAAAGTAAAAGCTGAAGAAGAAAAACCAGTAGAAGACTACTTATTATACACGGTAAAATCAGGTGACTCTCTATGGAAAATTGCTAGTATGTATGACACAACAGTCGACACTCTTATGAAAATAAACAACCTAAAAGGTACAAAACTAACCATAAATCAGCAACTACTCGTACCAAAATCAGACAAAATTGAAATCGACATAGACAAAGAACCAAAAGGCATAACATACACAGTGAAATCTGGCGACTCACTATCCAAAATAGCAAAATCCTATGGTACAACAGTAGCAAAAATCAAAAGCGCCAACAACCTAACAAGTGACTTTCTAAAAATTGGCCAAGAACTACTTATACCAGTAGAAGACACAAAAGTAGAAGAAAAAGAAACGGACGAACCCGCCGGAATAAACTACGTCGTTGTAAAAGGTGACAATCTTTACACAATCGCTAACAAATATGGAGTAAGTGTTAACGACATAAAAGCCTTAAACAACTTAAAATCAAATACACTTCAAATCGGCCAAGTCCTAAAAATTCCTGGCACAGAATCATACACAACTTATAAAGTAAAATCAGGTGACTCACTATGGAAAATTGCAAACCAATATGGCACAACTGTAAACGACTTAAAAAGAATAAACAACCTATCATCAACAACTCTAAGAATTGGTCAAGAACTTCTAATTCCAACAAAATAACTAGGTAACTAAAAACTACCTAGTTTTTCTTGCAATTATAATGTATCATGTGATACAATAAAATCATAAAGAGGTGATAAATTGTCAAAACCAGTAACGATAACAAAAGAAAAAATACTAGATGCAGCATTCGAAATAACAAGAATAGAAGGTATAAAAAGTCTTAGTAATCGTGCAATTGCAAAAAAGCTTAACTCATCAATAAGACCAATATACTATCAGTTCAAGAATAGTGAAGAACTCAAAAACGAACTATACAAAAAAATAGAAGAATACTTCTATGCATACATAACCAAAATCCCTAGTAGCACAGAAAAAGAATATATGCAAACTGGCCTAAACTACATAAATTTTGCCAAAGAAGAAAACAATCTATTTAAATTAATGTTTATGACAAACACACAAACAACAATAGACGACTACATAAAAGATGACGGTGAAAACCAAGCTGCCTTCGAAAAAATAGTAGAAAAAAGCACAAACCTAAAAGGCGAAAAAATCAAAACATTCCACTTCAAAATGTGGATATACACACACGGCTTAGCAGTACTAATAAATTCTGGTACACTAAGCCTAACAAAAAATCAAGTAAAAGAATTATTAACAGAAGAATACAGGGCACTAATGCTTAAAGAAAGAGAGGATAAAAATGAACGTAATTGAAGTAAAAAATCTAACAAAAAAATACAAAGAACTAACCGCAGTAGACAATATATCATTTAATGTAAAAGAAGGGGAAATACTAGGATTACTAGGTCCGAATGGAAGTGGCAAAAGTACAACAATAAATGCAATACTATCACTAATAAAATCAGAAGGTTCAGTAAAACTATTTGGAAAAACAATGTCACCAGAAAACTATGAAGTAAAAAGCAAAATAGGTGTAATATTTCAGGAAGTTGCTGTATTCGAAGAATTAACTGTACTAGAAAACATCGATTACTTTTGTGGTTTATACATTGATGACAAAAAAGAAAGAACAAAATATGTGATGGATGCATTAGAACTAGTACACCTTGAAGAATTCAAAAACTTCTATCCAAAACAACTATCAGGTGGACTCTTAAGAAGACTTAACATAGCCTGTGGAATTGCACACAAGCCTAAATTAATATTCCTAGACGAATCGACAGTAGCCGTCGACCCACAAAGCAGAAACAACATACTTGAAAGTGTAAAAAATCTAGCTAAAAATGGTGCAGCAATCTTATACACAACACACTATATGGAAGAAGCAGAAATGCTATGTGACAAAATAATCATTCTAGACAAAGGAAAAATAATTGCAGAAGGAACAAGCGACGAATTAAAAAGTTTAACAAACATAGAAGAAAAAATAACAATCGAATCAGAAAATATCGAAAACAAAACAATCGCAAAAATAAAAAAACTAAAAAATGTAGAAGAAGTAACTTACTTAAATGAAACATTACTAATAACATACACAAAAGGCAAAAATAACTTAGTAGACCTAATAGAATTCTTAAAAGCAAACAAAATAAGATATGACAAAATATTCTCAGAAAGACCAACACTAAATGACGTATTCTTAGAACTTACAGGAAAGGAATTGAGAGACTGATGTTTGCCCATAATTTTAAATACTCATTAAAAATACTTTTAAAAAACAAAAGTCTTTTATTCTGGTCATTAGTATTTCCAATAATTTTAGGTACCTTATTCAAATTAGCTTTTTCAAATATAGAAAACAGTGAAGCATTTAACATAATCGACATTGCTATAGTAAATAGTAGTGAAATAAATCCTTTCTACAAAGAAACAATAAAATCGCTAAGTTCAAATGAAAGTGAAAATCAAATATTCACAACAAAATATGTAACACTAAATGAAGCAAAAAAACTATTAAATGACAAAAAAATAAGTGCATATATACAATTTGAAGAGGACACGCCAGTAATTCACGTTAAAGAAAACGGTACAAATGAAACAATAATAAGATACGTATTTGATGAAATAAGAATTCAAAAAGACATATATGAAGAAACACTTGCTAAAATAGCTCTAGAAAATAATGACATATCTGATGATGCTAAACTACTAGAATTACCACAAATTAAAGTCGAACTAAACGACATTTCTAATAAAAACCTAAGTTACACAAACATTGAATACTACACACTTTTAGCAATGGCTAGTCTATATGGCGGTTTAATTTCAATGTTCCTAACAAACAAACACCAAGCAAACATCAGCGCCGTGGGAAAAAGAACAAGTATATCAAAAATTAAAAAAACAACTCTACTTTTAAGTGACTTTCTAGTATGCTACTTAGTCGAGCTAATCGGCATAGCATTAATATTCCTATACACACTATTTGTCTTAAAAGCAGACTTCGGAAATAAATTGCTTCCAGTCCTCATAATAACAGCAGCAGGAAGTTTATCAGGCCTCGCACTAGGCGTATTCATCTCTGTAGTAATAAAAGGCACTGAAAACCTAAAAACAGGAGTTCTAATAGCATTTACAATGATATCAAGTTTCTTCGCAGGAATGTATGGTATAACAATGAAATACGTAATAGACAAAAACATACCAATCATAAACAAAATAAACATAACAAGTCTAATTACAGATGGATACTACTCCCTATATTATTATAATGACTTAAAAAGATACTTAACAAACCTAATAATTCTTGTAGCAATATCTCTAATCCTAATAACAATATCAGTTATAAACCTAAGGAGGAAAAAGTATGACAGTATTTAAAACATTCTGGAAAATCATAAAAAAATACAAAGGTACAATAATACTATATACTGTTATGCTAGTATCTTTTGGTGGAATCAACCTATCGTCTAAAGAAGCAAATCTAAATTTCACAAATGAAAAACCAGACGTACTCATAGTAAACCAAGGCGAAAATATAGGTCTCACTAAAAACCTAATTGACTACCTAAGTCAAAACACAAACATAGTACAAATAGAAAACTTTGAAGAAAAAAGAAATGATGCCTTATTCTATAGAGATGTAAACTACATAATATATATAAATGATGACTATAGAGAAAAGATTCTAAATGGAGAAAATGTAACATTAGACATAAAAAGCACGAATGACTACAGTGCGCATTTAGCAGAAATGATACTTAATAAATACCTAACAGTTCAAAACTTATTGAGAGCTTACACAACTAATGAACAAGAACTCATAAACAAAATCAACAAAACGCTAAAAGAAGAATCAAAAGTAGTAGTCTCATCCAAAGTAGACAAAACAGCAGAAAACAAAGTATCAAGATACTTTAACTTCGCAAGCTATAGCATTCTAGCTGCAATAATATTTATAATAACTCTAGTAATGACAAGCTTCAAAGAAAAGACTATAAACAAAAGAATAACAGTAAGCAGTATGAACTACAAAAAACATAATAACTTACTACTCATATCAGGCCTTGCTTATGTATTAGTCTTATGGCTTTTATACACATTACTTGCAATAATATTACTAAAGAGTTCAGTACTTAACACCAAAGGCTTATTATACATATTAAACTCATTAGTATTCTCATTATCCGCCTTAACTTTTGCACTCCTTATAAGCACATTAGTAAAAAATAAAGATGCAATAGGGGGAATAGTAAACGTAGTCGCACTTGGCTCAGCATTCTTGTGTGGTGCTTTCTTGCCAGTAGAATACCTAGGCTCAAACGTACTTAAACTTGCTCACATATTTCCAGCATACTACTACATAAACACAAATAATAAAATAATGTCAGCAGAAATAATAGACAAAACGCTATTAACAAACATACTTCCAAACACACTTACACTAATCCTATTTATGATATTATTTATTATAATTAACAATTTAATAACCAAACAAAAAAGAAGTAATTCGTAGTTACTTCTTTTAAATTACATCAAAGACTCTAAAAGCTTCTTCTCACTTTCAAGTTTACTCTTTTCCTCTTCAACTAAATTAAGAGGAGCCTTATTAACAAACCCGGCATTACTTAAAAGAGCCTCACGTTTCTTAATACTAGCCTCTAGACTAGCTATTTGCTTTTCTTTATTAAGTATATCTTCTTCAGTAATCTCTTTTTCATAATAAATACTAGCTGTCAAATCATTAAACTTAACTTTATACTCAGTAATATCTAATGCCTCATTAATCAAACAATCCTCAAGCTTTAGCATACTAACAACAAGTGGATTCTCAAAATTTAAAACTACTTTAATATCCTTAGGCAAATTATTCTCTTGTTTAACATTTCTAAATGCTTTAATAAATCCTATTGCCTCATTGATATCCTTTTCTTCTTTATCAAAACTAAATTTCTTATTAACACTAGGGTAGGCACTAATAACAATACTCTCACTTTCCTTAATAGGAAGCATATCATAAATCTCATCAGTAACATAAGGCATAAATGGATGCATCATCCTTAAAATGGCGCTAATAGTGTAGCAAAGTGTACTCTTAGTACTAACTTTGTCCAAACTAAACTTACTCATCTCTATATAAGAATCACAAAAATCATCCCAAATAAACCCATAAAGTACAGCGCCAGCATTATTAAACTCATACTTTTCCATTGATTTAGTAACTTCTTTAATAACACCATTTAACTTATTTAAAATCCACTTATCCTTACTTTCTAATGAAGAAAAATCATATTCCTTTAAATCTTCAATATTCATCAAACAAAATCTACTTGCATTCCATAACTTATTAATAAAATTCCAAGTTGACTTAACTTTATCTTCATCATATCTAAGGTCTTGCCCTTGAGCAGTACTAGTTGATAAGAAATATCTTAAAGCATCAGCACCATACTCATCTATAACATCCATAGGATCTACACCATTACCAAGACTCTTACTCATCTTTCTACCTTCCTTATCACGAATTAGCCCGTGAATTAAACAATCTTTAAAAGGTCTAGAATTAGTAAAATGAAGCCCCTCAAAAGTCATTCTATTAACCCAGAAAGGTATAATATCATAACCTGTAACTAAAACATTATTAGGATAATATCTCTTAAATAAATCAGTCTCTTCTGGCCAGCCCATAGTACTAAAAGGCCAAAGTGCACTAGAAAACCAAGTATCCAAAACATCTTCGTCTTGAACCCAACCATCTTCTTTAGGAGCCTCATAACCTACATATATTTCTTCTCCCTTATACCAAGCAGGAATTCTGTGACCCCACCAAAGTTGCCTAGAAATACACCAATCATAAGTAATCTCCATCCAGTGATTCATAATTTTCTCAAATCTCTCAGGTACAAAATTAACTTTAGAATTTTTATCCTTTTGATTCTCTAAAACCCTATCAGCAAGAGGTCTCATCTTAACAAACCATTGCTTAGAAAGATAAGGCTCTATCATAGCATCACTTCTCTCAGAGTGTCCAACTGAGTGTACGATTTCTTCGACACTAATAAGTAAACCATTTTCTCTTAAGTCCTCTACAAGCTTCTCCCTACAAACGAATCTATCAAGACCATTGTACTTACCTGCATTTTCATTCATTGTGCCATCTGGATTAATAACAACAATTCTCTCTAAATTATGTCTATTTCCAACTTCAAAGTCATTAGGGTCGTGTGCTGGAGTAATTTTAACTATACCAGTTCCAAACTCAGGATCGGCGTGTTCATCCCCAATAATAGGAATCAACTTATTAACAATTGGAAGAACAACATTCTTACCAATAAGTTTATTATATCTCTCGTCATTAGGATTAACCGCAACAGCAGTATCGCCAAAAAGTGTCTCAGGTCTAGTAGTGGCAACCTCTAAAAACTCATCAGTCCCCTCTATAAAATACTTAATATGATAAAAAGCACCAGGCACATCTTTATAAATAACTTCCTCATTAGAAAGTGCTGTCATAGCAACAGGATCCCAGTTAATAATTCTCTCTCCACGATAAATTAATCCCTCGTTATAAAGAGTAACAAAAACGTGTTTAACTGCATTAGAAAGTCCTTCATCTAAAGTAAATCTTTCTTTAGTATAATCAAGCCCAAGTCCAAGCTTAGCCCATTGTGAATGAATATTATCTGCATATTCTTCTTTCCACTCCCAAGCATACTTAAGCCATTCATCTCTATCCAAACTTCTAGGATTAATACCCATACCTTTTAACTTAGCATCAACTTTAGCTTGAGTAGCAATACCTGCGTGATCCATACCAGGAAGCCACAAAGCATCAAAACCTTGCATTCTCTTAAATCTAATAATAATATCTTGCAAAGTAGTATTCCAAGCGTGCCCTAAATGAAGTTTCCCAGTAACATTAGGTGGTGGAATAACTATAGAATAAGGTTTCTTACTAACATCTCCGCTTTCGAAATACTTATTCTTAAGCCACTTTTCATACTTTCCTTCTTCAACCAACTTATGGTCATATTTTTTCTCTAACATAAAAATTCCTCCCAAAATAAAAGGCAGTACCCAAGGGCGAATAATTTCGCGGTACCACCTTATTTATAACTTAAATGCTTAACGTGCATAACCCCGGCTTATTCTACTATTATTCAAATAAGCACTCATAAGCTACCTTCATAAACGTCAAATATTAACTTTCACCAATCGTTAACTCTCTACAAAAATCAGTCTATTACTCCTCTTACTCCTCGCTTTATGTACTAGATTATACCACAAAGATTAACAATTTAAAACCCCTTAATTTATGTAACTTCTATTCGATATAATATCTCTGATTCCTACTAGTAGGTTTATCTGGAATAGTTAAACTAACAACATTATTTCTAATCGCAGGATTCAAATAACTATTTCTTAAAGTTTCCTTGGATTTAATTCCTAATTTATCCATAATCTCATAAGCAGTTAACGGTTTACAACCTCCCATAACTTTTAATAAACTATCCATATTCATCTCTTCATTTGTAGTAGGGTAATAAAGTGATTTACCCACCTCATCTATAGTCTCCTCAATCATCTTTAACATAAAACAAATAAATGAATTCGAATTACCTTCAACATTAGAATCATTAATAGCTTTATAATACTCGCCTTGATACTTATGTATATTTGACTCAATAGGCAAATACTCAAATATATCCTTCCAATTATAAAGAATAACATTTTGCCAAAACCTTGCAATCCTTCCATTCCCATCACTAAATGGATGAATAAAAACAAATTCATAATGAAATACACTAGATAATATTAATGGATGTACTTTATCTTTATTACATTTTAACCAATTAAAAAGATTATTAATAAGTGGAGTAACCATCTTAGGCCCTGGACATACAAAAATACATACATCTCCAGAAAACACGCCTTCTTCTCCCTTTCTGAACTGTCCAGAATCATCTTGAATTGAATCTGTCATTACTTTATGAGCCTTTTTTAAATCTTTAATAGAATAAGCATTAACTTCTCTTAACATTTCATAAACTTTATATGCATTCTTAACTTCCAAAATATCCTTTTCAGTACCAATAACATTCTTTCCATTAATAACATCCTTAACTTCATTTAAATTTAATTTATTATTTTCAATTGCCAAAGAAGAATGCACTGATTTAATATTCTTTTGCTTTCTTAAATAAGGTCTTCTATCTAATTTAGAAACATCATTAAGTTTACTAAGCTTTTCAACTATATTAGTAATTCTCATAACCATTTCATTTGTTATAGAAAATGGTGGTACATAATTATCCATAAGCCCTCCTTAATTAATAATTATTTTACCACCATCATATTATTTAATCAATCATCTTACTTAAAACTTGCTTAATTCTTACACAATCTAATTTTTATTAAATATCTTTTTCTTCTCAGCATCAAATTCCCTTTTAGTTATAACTTTATCATCTAATAACTTCTTAAGTTTATCTAAATCATCATATTTGTTAGTTTGAATAGTAGTGACATTCTTATTTTGACCATACTTAAAATCCTCACTATACATATTTAATTTTTCTTTGAATTCTTTAGCATTAGATATAAAATCATAAACATATTTACTAGAAGAAGTAGATATAACTATTCTAGAATAATTAAAAATCTTACCAGAAAAATTTTGACTAATCATAACGTCATTTATTTTATCTAGGGGAGCATCAAGTGAAGTAGTAGACAAAAATCCAACTTTTCCAAAAACTTTCTTATAATTTACCCAAAGCACAGTTGTCATAATTTTAATAATCTTATTAACACACATAATAAACAAATAAATATCACAAATCACGAAAAATGTTACCCCATCAGAAGTATTTGAATTTAACACTGCATAAGTTGCCAATAGCGAAAGTGCAAGTGCAGAAAGAGGTAAAAATAAAATAATTTTGTTAATATTCGCATAAAAACATTTACCTTCAAGTTTATTTCCACAATTCGCACAAAAGTCATTATTAAGCTTATTATCAAACCCACATTTTAAACATTGCATAAACTAGACTCCTTTCATATTAATTTAATTCCATAATTTTAGCTTCAAACTTAGGAATAGTAAGACTAGCTCCTAAAACAGTAGTATAAGTATAAGTCTTATTCATAGTTCCCCACATCTTAACCATATCATCCTCGATAAAAACATCATTACCATAATACTCTACAAAAATATCATTATCACAATAATATCCATCAATATATGAATATTTAGTACAATCAACACCAACTCTATATGATTTATAATTTGCTTTATTTGAAACAACTTGTAATATTTGTCCAAACCAATAAGCATTTTTATCATAATAATCAGAAGGATTTCTAAGTAAATCTTTATAATTATATTTACTGTAAAGTTTCTTATATTCCTTAATATAATCATTTTCTAAAATATCATATGAAGTATTAATTACTTTCCAATCTTTATCATAAAAACTTACAGTATTTAAAGCACTAGTTGAACTAGACAAATCTTGAAATTTAATATAATTTTGACCATCAGTTAAATCACAAGTATACTGTAGAGAATTAATATCACTGATAGAATAAAACATATTAACAAAATTTTTAGCACTCATCGCGCAGTCATATAAAGTAGAAGAGGTCTTTCTATAATTAATTTGTACTGTATATTTATGTGAAATATCATTATAATTAATACTTTTAACGTACTCGAAATTAGATAAATTATTTTCAATCAAACTTTTAAACAAATTACTCTTATAAGTTGAAAGAGATTCCTCCCTTAAACCACCTAACTCTTCTTCTAAATTTCTGGCATCAATTCTAATTAATATAAATATGGCTAAGACAAATATAGCACCAGCAATACAAATCAAAAAAGTTTTCTTACTTTTCTTTTTAAGTGAGTGCCCACAATTCGCGCAAAAATAACTAGTTTGTTTTACCACCTCTCCACATTCAGGGCAAGTTTTTTCATTCATATTATTTTTCATATAAAATTACTCCTTTCTGAAAACATTGTAGCATAAATTACCAAAAAACTCAACGAACAAGTGAGAATAATTTTGTGTAATAAATGAGAAAATACTAGTGGGTGTTACTATGAATAACAAAAATGATGAAAATTACGTTTACTATTTAGTTGCTAAGAATTTAAAAAGACTTAGAAAAGAAAAGGGTTTAACACAAAGTAAATTTGCTGAAGCCTGCAGTTATAGTGACGGATTTATAATGAACATAGAAAGTGAAAAATATTACCAAACTTTTAGCCTTGGAACATTATGGAAATTTGCAGAAATTTTAGAGGTAGACATAAGTGAATTTTTTAAACCACTCGAAAAAAATAATACAAACAATAAAAGTCAGGAAAACTAACTTTCTGACTTTTTTTCATTAAAACTTGTATGTAAAAGAGAGTGTACCTTATCTTTAGTTAAAAAACTATTATATAACTTTTGCACTTCTTTATTCTGATAAGGATTCTTAATATTAGACTTCTCATCAATTTTAGATAACCCATTTAGTCTTTTCTCTCTAATCATAGGAAACTTATTAATATTTTGAAGTGGGTTACCAGCACCACCAACACAACCACACGGACACGCCATTACTTCGACAAAATCAAACTTTTTCTCTCCGCTTTCAATTTCCTTTAATAGCTTACTTGCATTACTAAGTCCATAAACAACGGCAACTTTAAGATTCAAAGTACCAATATTAATATCAAATTCCTTAATACTATCAGTACCCCTAATATTTAAAATACTTAAATCAGAATTTTTAACATTTAACCTATGTGCTAAAGTTCTTAAACTTGCTTCCATAACACCACCAGAACTACCAAAAATAAGCCCAGAAGTACTTCCTTTACCCATTAAAGAATCAAAATCACTATCACTCAATCTATCCATACTAATATTAGACTCTTTAATCATCATAACAAGTTCAGTCGTTGTAAGCATAAAGTCTACATTATTAAGCCCATCATTACTTAATTCTGGTCTATCTTTCTCATACTTCTTAGCAGTACAAGGAACAATACCAACAGTCACAATATCTTTTGCATCAATTTTCTTTCTTTCAGCAAAATAAGACTTAATTAACGCACCCATAATACTATTTGGACTCTTAGTACTAGACAAATTCGGAATAAACTTTGGATACTTAGTTAAAACAAACTTAACCCAAGAAGGACAACAACTAGTAAACATAGGCAAATTTTTCTTAGAAGTAACTCTATCTAAAAGTTCTTTAGACTCCTCCATAACAGTAATATCTGCTCCAAAAGTAGTATCTAAAACATAATTAAACCCAAGCTCTCTCAAAGCACTAACAATCTTACCAGTCAAATTAGAACCAGCGTCTAAACCAAAACTTTCTCCAAAACTAGTCCTAACAGCAGGAGCTACAAAAGCTATAACAACTTTATCCTTATTAAGAAGATTTTTAACTTCATTATAATTATACTTTGGTGTTAAACATCCAGTAGGGCAAGTAAGAATACAGTTACCACAATTAACACATTCAGGTTTATTCCTATCAAAATTAAGCCCAGTAATATTATTACAAGTTTTTCTGCACATTCCACAATCAATACAAGTTTCATCAATTCTATTAATACTAGGATTACTCTTTGTAATAACTACCTTTTTACTAACATTTTCTATTTCATAATAAATCTTATAAGCACTTTTATCAATCCCACACTTAGGACACCTAAAAATAGGATCAGAAATATCTTCAACTATATTTTTACATAAACTACAAATGTATTTCACATCATTCACCTAGTATAATTCTATCAAAAGATTACACCTTTTTCAATGAAGTTCTTTACAAACACCTTCCTCTGGTTCATAAAAGCAGTGATTCTTATATTTACCAGCAAAATTTTGATTAAACCAAGTGCTTTTGCAGGCGCGCCCCTTAGATGGTGCATAAAAATATAACGCGTGAGTAGCAGGATGATAATATTCTCCTTTAATAACTCTCTTAGCAAGGTCCTTTTCCTTAGTAGTAGCCTTACTATTAAATAGTGAACTCTTAGTACCTACAAACTGATTTTTCTGATAAATAACATCAGTAAGTGTTCTAACATTCTTAAACTCCAGGCAGTTCGCGATAGCGCGATTTACAATTACATTACCGACCATAAGCATACCAAGATCCCCTTCAGCAAGCGCTTCAGCTCTCATAATTCTTGCAGTCAAATCAAGCTCTTTAGTTGTATAATTAATTAACATATATCTTCACCTATAGAATTATATGAAAAAAACTCTTTTCTTTTACAAATAAATGTGGTAAACTATAAACGTATTTGAAATCCAACCAATAGGGGTATAATATAATGGTAGTATTAACGTCTCCAAAACGTTCCGTTCGGGTTCGAATCCTGATACCCCTGCCAAAGAAAAATCACGGTTTAGCCTTTATTTCTAAGGGCTAAATCGTTTTTTTAAGAGATTTTTTTATTTAAAATGAAAAAAGACATTTAACTTATCAGCTATTTGCCTTTTCTTTTTTTAGTTGAAATTTTATAAACAATAAAAACTCCTAAAATTGAAACGATTATATTTGAGTATTTACTATTATCTTCAACATTATTCTTACGAGTATTCTCAATATAAGTATTATTATCATTGACACCATTATAATTTTCTTTTTCTTTAACGTGATCTTCATATTTAGGTATGTTAACTTTGTTGCTATCGTTATTTTTAGGAGTTTCGTTATTAGTCACATACTTACATCTGCAAGTAGGACTATAACTACCATCTTTACAAACCCATTTACCATTACTAGCACAATAATCTTGTCCTCCGTGATGCGAACAACATCCGCGCTGAGCATAAATCACAACCGGGCTTACTAAACAAAATACACAAAATACAATTATTAAACTCATTAATTTTTTCATAATTTTCACTTCTAAATCCACTTTATCAGAAATAAAAGTAAAAACATAAAGAAAATGCATAAACTTATTAAAAAAATGTGTTAACTATTATTAACAGAATTCACAAATTCCTTTCCATCAACAATTCTTGAAACCATCATCGCACTTGCAGAGTCACCAACTACATTAAGAACAGTCGCAGGAGCATCAATAATAGTAGCAATAATAGTTAAAATAGGTAAAGCCGCCACCGGAAAACCTAAAGAAGTAATAATAAGCATCTCAGAAATCGTACCACCACCTATAGGAATAGCTGTAACAAGAAGGGTAGCAACTAAACTAACTAAAATAATCTTGCCAGAAGAAATACTTGAATTAAATAAGTAAACTAAAAACATAATCTTAAACGTGCTTCCGACAATTGACCCATCCTTATGAAATGAAGTTCCAAGAGGCACTACCATATCAGCAACGTCACTTTTAACCCCAATCTTCTTAGCACACATAGTATTTGATGGAATAGATGCAGCAGAAGAACACGTAGACAAAGCAGTGAGTGTAGGTGGTAAAATATTTTTCCAATAATTCTTAAATCCTTTAACCCCAGCACTTAAAAACGCATAAACAGAATAAACGATGAAATACACAAAAAGTGAAGCGAGAACATAAATAACAAATGTCTTTAAATACCCGGCTCCAATACTAGACCCGAAATTTCCTACAAAACTGGCAAAATAACATCCAAGCCCCACCGGCGCATAATACATAATAATTTTAATAACTTTCTGCAGAACCTCATTCATACTAACAAGCACATTCAAAAATGGTTTAGCCTTCTCCTTGCACTTCAAAATAGCAAACCCTACTAAAGATGAAAAAACTATCAAAGCAATCATATTATCCTTAGAAAGTAAATTAACAAAGTCATTTGTACTAATAGTGTTTACAGTTCTATCAAGAAAATTAATACTCTCATTTTTCTCATTGCTTCCATAACTAAGACTCTTTATAATTTTACTTGAATCCTTAACATCAACGAGTCTAACCCTAGTAAACATAAGCCCAACCAAAGTACTAATAACTGAAGTAACAATAAAAACTATAATAGTAGTAACAATAATCTTTCGAAACCTTCTAGGCGTTTTCATATTACCTATAGAAGTACTAATAGTTAAAAAGATAAGTGGTACTATAATGACCAGTAGCATATTGATAAAAAGATTACCAAATGGTGCTAAAACAGTAGCTTTTTCCTTAAAAATAACACCCACAATTCCACCTAAAATAATACCGACTAAAAGAAAAATCATACTTCTATAACTTTTGTAAACTTTTTTCATTTATCTCCTTTCACTATAATTATATTAAAATAAGTATGATATAATGAATTAAAAGGAGTACATATGAAAACACTAAAAAAACTATTGATAATTTCTCTTATAAGAAGTATAATGTTCCTCGTAATGCAATTAGGAATTTCAAAAAGCGTTTCAAAAAAACAAAAGGAGAGTGCATTAATTATGAGAAAGCAGACAAAATTAGTTGCTGTATTATCAACAGCAGCACTGCTTGCTATCGGTGCATCTATGACATCTTTCGCAGCTACAGGCTGGGCAGAAGAAGATGGAACATGGGTATACTATGATAGAAACGGTGACAAAGTAACAGATAAGTGGGCTAAGTCCGGTAACA
>OHTF01000532.1_pt1 | contig 15263 bp, 15 predicted proteins | sample 1578811 | NCBI WGS metagenome assembly OHTF01 (sample SAMEA3879571, study PRJEB24766) | human gut metagenome | biome: human-associated habitat; feature: feces | place: USA | collected 1985/1987
AGTTTTTAATAATTTATATTTTTCTTTTATTACTTTTAACAATTAGGTTAGACTATGAAGTATATATGCCAGGGGGACTTACTAATTTAGACAAAAGAATTACAGTAGAAAATGCTAAGGATAAAGACGGCTCGTTTAACCTAACATACGTAAAAGCAAAACCAGGTACAATACCTATAATACTATTAAGTTACATAATTCCCTCTTGGGATTTATATAGCTTAGATGATCAAAGAATCGACTCAGAAGACGTTAATGAAATAATGGAAAGAGGCAAAATAGACTTAACATCATCAGGACAAATTGCTGTTAAAACTGCATTTGATAAAGCAGGAGTAGCATACGAAAAAATAAACGAAGAATTAATAGTCTACCACGTCTTCGATAATGCAAATACTAACCTAGAAGTAGGAGATATCATAACTAAAGTAGACGAAATAAACGTAAAAACCTTTGAAGATTTTTCTAAAATAATTAGTGAAAAAAATGAAAATGATGAAATCAAACTAACTATAATAAAAAATGGTAAAGAAAAAGAAAAATATGCTACAGTAAAAATAGAAGAAGGTAAAAAAATAATAGGTTTATATTTGACAGAAACATTTGAAATTAAATCAGATAAAAAAATAAAATTCAAATATAAAAGTAGTGAAGCAGGCTCGTCAGGTGGACTTATGACTACTCTTGAAATATACAATAGACTAATAGATGAAGACATCACAAAAGGCCTTAAAATAGCTGGAACTGGCACAATAAATCTAGATGGAACTGTCGGAGAAATTGGAGGAGTTAAATACAAACTAAAAGGTGCAGTAAAAAACGGGGCAGATGTATTTATCGTACCAACAAATAACTACAAAGAAGCACTTGAAGTAAAAGAAAAAGAGGGTTACAAAATCAAACTAATTGAAGCAAAGACCTTTGAAGGAGTACTTGCTGATTTAAGTAAACTATAAAACATTAAACTAGTTATACCAAACTAGTTTTATTTGTGATATAATGTGAGCAAAGGAGTTAAAAAATGAAAACGACAAGAAGCGAATTAAGAAATAGAATAATGACAATACTATACCAAATAAGTGTATATGAAAGTGATAAAATAGACTATAATATTGAGGACGTAATAAAAGAAAACGATAAAGAAAACAACAAATTTGTAACTGACATAGTATATGGAGTACTTGAAAACAAAGAAGCACTAGATGCTCTAATTAATAAATATATTAAAAACTGGGAAATCAAAAGACTAGGACTTATTGATCAAGCAATATTTAGAATGAGCACATATGAACTAATATATACAAAAACACCTCACGTAGTAAGCATAAACGAAGGAATAGAACTATCTAAAAAATATAGTGATGAAAAAGTAACAAAAATGTTAAATGCAACACTAGATGAAATATTAAATAATGAGGTAATAAATGAATAGTGAAGCACTTAGTGTAACTGATGTAAATACATATCTAAAAACTATAATGGATAATGATCCATTTTTAAACTATGTATACATTAAAGGAGAAATAAGTAACCTAAAATTTCATACAAGAGGTCACTTATACTTCTCACTAAAAGACGAAAACTCAAAAATAAATGCAGTAATGTTTAACTATAAAAATATGAATATAGACTTTGTACCAGAAGATGGTATGAATGTACTTGTAAAAGGTAAAATAAGTGTATTTGTAAATGGTGGAAGTTACCAAATAACAGTCACTAATATGAAACAAGATGGAATTGGTAACCTATATATATTATTTGAAGAATTAAAAAAGAAACTAAAAAATGAAGGCTTATTTGATGAAGAACACAAGAAAAAACTACCTAGAATACCAAAGAAAATAGGTGTTATAACAGCTAGTACAGGAGCTGCAGTAAGGGATATTATAAGTACTATCAACAGAAGATTTCCTCTAGCAGAAATAATTTTATTTCCAAGTTTAGTTCAAGGTACGGGTGCTAAAGAAAATCTAGTTAAAATGATAGAAACTGCTGACAAAAGTGACGTAGATGTAATAATACTAGGAAGAGGTGGAGGTTCGATAGAAGACCTATGGGCTTTCAATGAAGAAATAGTCGCAAGAGCAGTATACAACGCAAAAAAACCAATAGTAAGTGCAGTAGGACACGAAATAGACTTCACAATATGTGACTTTGTAGCTGATCTGCGTGCACCAACACCAACCGGAGCTGCCGAATTAGTCGTACCTTCAAAACTAGAAATACAAAAATATCTAAGTGATTATAACTCAAGACTACTAAGTGTAATCACATCAAAAATAAGTACATACAAAATTACACTAAAAAAATTAGAAAGTTCATATATTCTAAACAACCCAAAAACCATGTATGAAGTAGAAGAACAAAAACTAGACTCTATACTAGAAAAACTAGGATCACTAATGGGACACACACTTGAAAAAAGCAAATTAAAACTAGAAAATCTTACCAAAAACATAACACCAAACATACTATACAAACTAGAAAAAAATAAATCTCACCTAGAAACCCTAGAGCAAAAACTAGAACTACTAAATCCAGAAAACATACTAAAAAAAGGTTACTCACTAACAATTAAAGATGGTAAAATAATCACGGATGCAAGTGAATTAAAGGATGGAGACACAATAACAACAAAACTAAGCATAGGAACAATAAACAGTAAAGTAATAGGAGGTAAATAATGGAAAACAATATAACATTTGAAGAATCACTTTTAAAACTAGAAAACATAATAAGAGAACTTGAAAAAGGCGAAGTACCACTAGATGATATGGTAAAAAAATACACTGAAGCAATGTCACTAGTAAAATTTTGCAACGACAAACTAAACAGTGCAACTGAAACAGTAAACAAAATACTAGCTGAAGATGGGTCTCTAAAAGACTTCAAAACCGAATAAATTATTTTTATAAGAAAATTTATTTAACAATAGCTACCAAGTAAATTATTGGTAGTTTTTAATTTAAAAATAAGAAAATACTATACCTAGAGGCGATTATATGAAGAAAAAAATATTATTACTTATGCTTCTATTAATTCCCATGAATCTACTAGCTTACTCAGAAAACATAATAGTAGGCGGAGAAACAATAGGTATAGAAGCATACTCAAAAGGGGTAGTGGTGGTTGGATTCTACAAGGTTAATGGTAAATACATAGCTAGCGAGACCTTAAAAGTAGGAGACACAATACTAGAAATAGAGGGAGTAAGTGTATCATCAATAAAAGAAATGACCTCACTTATAGACAAAAACATAAAGAACGGCAAAGTAAATGCTTTAATAAAAAGAAACAACAAAACTAAAAAAGTTGTACTAAACTTAGTAAAAGATGGAAGTGTTTACAAAACCGGATTATATATCAAAGAAAAAGTAACAGGAATAGGAACACTTACCTACATCGACCCAGAAACTAAAATTTATGGTTCACTCGGGCACGAAATAATGATAAGTGAAAGTACAAACAGAGTCGAAGTAAGAAAAGGTGAAATATACAAATCATTCGTAAATGGAATAGATAGAAGTATAAACGGAAGAGTCGGAAGTAAAAATGCAAGCATAGACTATCAAACAGAACTAGGAACTGTAACCAAAAACACTAGTGTAGGAATATACGGAATATATAATAAGACTCCAAATAAAAAAACTACTGGTGTTGCAAAATGGGAAGAAATAAACCTAGGAAAAGCAGTCATAAGAACAATAACAGATGGCTCAAAAGTAGAAGAATACGAAATAGAAATAACCAGTCTAAACAGAAATGCTATAGACACTAATAAATCAATAACATTCAAAGTAACAGATAAAACTCTAATGGAAAAAACTGGAGGCATAGTCCAAGGCATGAGTGGTAGCCCAATAATTCAAAACGGAAAAATAATTGGAGCAGTAACTCACGTGGTAATTGATGAAGTAAACAAAGGCTATGCAGTATTCATAAGAACAATGCTTGAAGAGGGAGAAAGATAATAGCTCCCTTTTTACTTTGCAAATACACTCTCATCTTCAACATAAGAATCAATAAAAGTAATATTATCTCTAAGTATTGTACTTAATCTATTAATATTTTTCTTAAAAAGTGCCACTGCATTATATCCTTCTTCAAAAAATAATTTCATAAAAATATCTTTGTCAGGATTATAATCTAATACCTTATATTTAATTCCATTATCATAATACACAAGTAAATAATCATTTGATTGTTTTAAAAATTCCTTTAAAATTTTGTTAACCTCTTCTTCAAACATAAAAGTCCAGTCTTCATTCTTCTTTTTTAAAACGTGCTTTCTCTTATCATACTTGTAATCCAAAATAAGTTTATTATCACTTATACTATAATTATAATCAGGCCCAAAATATGGTACATCATCGTCATCAATAAAAAACATCTCAATATCTGTGTAAGCAAGTTTAGGATTAATGGCATCTAAAATTAACTCTTTTTCTTTATCATTAACATTAGAAATATCAAAAATAATATGTCCATTTTCTTCAAATTCTAAAACAGGTAGTAAAATAGTTATAACCTCCTGAGTCTTTGAATTTTCGATATCTAAATTTGCTTTCATAACTCTCCTCCTAATAATGAATTAATCTAAGTAAATCATATTATACACGTGCTTAAAAGTCAATAACTATAAAGCCATATAATACTGCTTTATTGTAATATTAAATTCTTAGTGATATAATACCATCAAGGAAGTGATTACATGTCTATAAATGTATATATTCCACCAGAAATGAGTGAAATTCTTCACGGGAGAAAAAACGTAAAAATTAAATTTAAAATTGGCGATTTTTTAAATGACAGCTTCTTTAGAAATTATACCAAATTTAAAGATGCAAGCGAATTCATAGAGTATTCTCCGTATACAGATGAGGAATTAACTGCAAATTCAAAACTATTTGAAAGTGATAAAATGAATAGATATATAGAACTTACAACACAATTTAAAGACTATGCTTCAATGATAGGTTTTGCAGTTAGAGAAAAATTGAAACAATATTTTGAAAGAAAGAATAACTAATTAATAAGTATGTAAATCAAGACCCAAAATCTTGTTTTTTCTTTATAATAAAACAACATTTAATTTGAGGTTACTCATCTTTTATTGTATAATTATTAAGAGGAGTAAAATATGAATGAAGAAATAATTAAAAATTTAAGTAAAGAAATAAACATAAGTGAAAAAAGGATAAATGCAGCACTTAAACTGCTAGAAGAAGGAGCAACAGTCCCTTTCATAGCAAGATACAGAAAAGAAGTGACAGAAGGATTAAATGAAGAAGAAATAAAACTAATAAGTGATGAATATAAAAGAAATCAAAATCTATTAGAAAGAAAATTATCAGTAATAAAACTAATAGATGAAAAAGGAATGCTAACTGAAGAATTAAAAAATGAAATAATGAGTAAAACCAAATTAGTTGAAGTAGAAGACTTATACTTACCATACAAAGAAAAGAAAAAAACTAAAGGTTCAGAAGCAATAAAACTGGGTCTCGAGCCACTAGCAAAAAAAATAATGTCATTCCCAGTAGAAGGAAGTCTTGAATTACTTGCTAAACCATATAATATGGAAACAGAAAAAGCCCTTACTAATGCAGGATACATAATAAGTGAATGGATAAGTGATAATGCAAGTTACAGAAAATGGATAAGGTCATTTGTATACAATAAAAGTATAATTAAAACAAAACTAAAAAAGAATGCAGTTGATGAAAGCAAAACATACGAAATGTATTATGACTTTAAAGAACAATTCAAATATATAAAACACTATAGATGTCTAGCAATTAATCGTGCAGAAAAAGAAGGAGTAATATCAGTTAGTTTAGATTATAATGTAGAAGAAATAGAAAAATACTTAGAAAATAAAGTAATCAAAAATTATAAATCATTTGTAGTGCCAGTAGTTTTAACTGCCATAAAAGATGCTCTAAAAAGATTAATACTTCCTAGCATAGAAAGAGAAGTAAGAAATGAAATAACTGAAAGAAGTGAAGAAAAAGCTATTAAAACATTTAGTAGTAACTTAAATAATCTACTTTTAACAAGGCCAATCAAAGGTAGCAGAGTACTAGGATTCGACCCAGCATTTAGAACCGGTTGCAAACTGGCTGTTTTAGATGAAAATGGTAACCTCTTAGAAATAGCAGTTATATACCCGCACGAACCTAAAAACGATAAAATAGGAAGTATTAAAGTACTAAGAGAATTAATAGACAAATACAAAATAAACTTAATAGCAATTGGAAATGGAACGGCATCAAGAGAAAGTGAAGCATTTGTAGCAGAAGCAATAAAAGGACTAGATGTAAAATACGTAATAACAAGTGAAGCAGGCGCTAGTGTATACTCGGCAAGTAAACTTGCAATAGAAGAATTTCCTGACCTAACAGTAGAAAAAAGAAGTGCAGTATCAATAGGCAGAAGAGTGCAAGACCCACTAAGCGAACTAGTTAAAATAGACCCTAAAAGTATAGGTGTAGGAGAATACCAATATGATGTTAACCAAAAAGGACTAACTGAAGCACTAGATTATACAGTAGATAATGTAGTAAACCAAGTAGGGATAAACCTAAACACAGCATCAGGAAGCATACTAAAACACATAAGTGGAATGACAAAAAAAGCAGTAGATAGTATTCTAAACTATAAAAAAGAACATAAATTTAAAACAAGAGAAGAATTAAAAAGTGTAAAAGGAATAACTGAAAAAATATATGAACAATCAGTAGGATTCCTAAGAGTTACAGACAGCATAAACGGCCTAGATAACACAGGCGTGCACCCAGAAAGCTATAATGATGCACTAAAAATACTTGACTACCTTAACTTAAAACTAACAGATATGCAAAAAGAAGAATTCAAAAATGTGCTAATAAATGCAGATGCAAATAAAATATCAAAAGACTTAAACTTAAACATATACTTAGTTGAAAGCATACTAAAAGAATTAAAAAGTCCAGGAATGGACCCAAGAGACGAACTAGAAATGCCTCTTCTAAAAAGTAATATACTAACAATAGACGACCTAAAAATAGGTGATGAACTAGAAGGAACAGTAAGAAACGTAGCCTCATTTGGTGCTTTCATAGACATTGGACTTCACGATGATGCACTCGTGCACATATCTAAAATGAGCAAAAAATACGTAAGCGATCCAGGAGAAATAGTAAGTGTAGGTCAAATAATAAAAGTATACATAGACAAAATAGATAAAGATAAAAATAAAGTATCATTAAGTTTAATAAAGGAGATATAAATGGAAAAATTAAACGTGCCCACTCACGTAGGGATAATACTTGATGGAAACAGAAGATGGGCTAAAGAAAGAGGATTAAAATCAAAAGATGGCCACAAAGCAGGTTTTGAAACTCTAAAAAGAATATCAAAATACATATTCAAAAAGGGTGTTAAAGTACTAAGTGTATTTGCTTTTTCAACAGAAAACTTCAAAAGAAGTGAAGAAGAAGTAAACTATCTAATGAATCTATTTCTAAAAGGTTTTAAAAGTAGCATAAAAGAGTTTAATGAAAACAACATAAAAGTAGTGTTTTCAGGAAGAAAAGAACCACTAAGTGATAAAGTATACAAAAGTATGAAAGAGTTAGAAAGTAAAACTAGTAAAAATAATGGTGGAATACTTAATATTTGCCTTAACTATGGAGGACAAGCTGAGATAGTTGATACTACTAAGAAAATAGTTAATGAAGCATTAAACGGAAATATAAAAATAGATGATATAAATGAGGAACTATTTAGAGATAACTTATATAATAGTTTACCTTACATGGATTTACTTATAAGAACAAGTGGTGAGATAAGAGTATCTAACTTTATGCTTTATAGTCTTGCTTATGCAGAAATGTATTTTCCAGATACTTACTTCCCTGATTTTAAAGAAAAAGAATTTGATAAAGCAATGGAAGTTTATAATAAAAGAGATAGAAGAATGGGTGGAAATACTAAAAAATAAATTGACATCAAATCTTTAGTGATGTATAATACAAGTCATTAAAGGAGGGGGAAATATATGACATTCAGAGACAAATTGTATTATGTTGCACTTACTGAATATTTAATCAATAAAAATAATAGAATTGATATCGATAAAAATACAACAATATTTGTTGAAGCAAAAAGGGGTGTTTATAATTATCAACCAGGTTGTGAAGTTCCATCAATTGATTTCAATGTTTCAATTATACATAACGGTAAGAATGTTTATACAGCATGGTATCAAAAAATATATGAAGATTTAAGTAGACTACGTGCAAGTAATCCTGAAAAAATCAAAGAGTTTATTAATATGAAAGACAGTTACGGCAATTTATACATTCCATTTCCTTGCCCATTATATAGAGTAAATATGCCTAACTTAAGTATTAGAAATCCTAAAAAACTAATAAGACAAAATGTAAGCAATTATTATAACGAATTAAGCAAGAATTAAACTTGCTTTTTTATTTATGTTAGTTTATAATAAATAATCACAAGTGGAGGTAAAATATATGAATAACAAAGATGCATTATTTATTAAGAAAAACAGTTATAAAGTAAATGGAACAATTTACGAAACTAAAACTACTATTATGGAAGACGGAAGTATAATATTAGAAATCATAACTAAAAATGAAGTGCCAGTAAAACTAGTACTAAACACTAAAAGTAGTACTAAAGTATTTGACATCAATAATGAAGAATACACTTTAAAATTAAAAAAATAAGGAGAAATAAATATGAAGAAAATAGATTTTAATAATGTTAGTTCAAGCGTAATACAAAAATTAAACATAATAGATAGATTAGCAGTCCCACTTTCATATGATTTAAACACACTGATTATAAACGAAGATATATTAACAATAGATGTGGAATATCTTGGTAAAAAATATGACTTAGTTGCACTAATAACAAGCGACTTAGTATCTATTAAATTAAAAAGTAAAGAAGGAGGAAATAATATAATATGTACTCACTTATTTAGAATAACTCCAGAGCTTGCTTTAAAAGTGTTAGAAATCGACGGAAGCATTATATCAAGAAACTATTATAAAATCGAAGAAACTTTAGGTAACGGAAATTACCAAAGTTTAAACGAAGAATTTACTTTAAAATATGAAAAAAGATAGATAAATTATCTACCTAATATAGTAATTATTCCGCCTCCAATGAAGAACAAAAGAATAATTATAGTGACTATCCAAACTAATACTCTAAGTATTTTTTGCTTAGTCTTTTTTTTCATAATAACTTCACCAATAAAATTATATAATATTTTGAATAAAATTAAAAGACCAATAATATAATTTACTATGAAAAATTTAATAAATAAAAAAATAATAAAAGTACTCAGCATTTTACTAGTATTAGGAATAATATCCGGAATAGTCTTTCTTTTAATCACGTCATCATTAGATAAGATGATTATCAAAAGTGAAATAACTGTATACATAGAAAACATAAACTCAAAAATAACTCTAAGCACTATATGGAATAGTTTTAAATATAACATAATATACTTCATAATAATAACTATATCAGGAGTATTATACTTATTTAGTCCATTAATAATATTCATAAATTACTACAAAGGTATGCAAATAGGTTTCTTATTAGCAAGTTTAGTCTATACATACAAGTCAAAAGGTATTGTGCTTTCATTAGCAAGTATTATCCCACATACTATTTGTTTTGTAATTGGTATGATAATATACTCTTCAATAATAATGAATATCAGTTACAAACTAATGAAAGCTACATATAAAGAAGAATGTATTAACTTAAAAATATTCCTAAAAAAGATAATGCTTCTATTCTTGATCAGCATAATATTTTCTCTAATAATAACCGCGCTCGAACTGCTTGTAAACACCTATATAATGAAACTGATTATTTAAAAATTTAAATCCACATTTATATGTGGTTTTTGCATTAATTTAAACTCTATATATGGATAAAATAATGTACAAAATGATTGACTTTTACCCTCATTTGTTATAGAATATGAAATTAAATGAAAGGGGGTACTTATATGCACGTAACAATACCTAGCGCTGAATCAATTGGAAACTTTGGAACTGTTCATAAAAAGATAGATGAAGTATTTAAAATAAGGGGCACAAAATTTAATGCAACAGATTATGCAATAGTTAACGGTCAAGCAATTGATGTAGAAGATGGCTGCTTTGAAGGTCAATATTGGGCAACAGTTTTACTAGCAGGTTACGTAAATATTCTAAAAGCAATAGTGCATACAAACGTTGAATCAGATATTAATAATATAGGAATTATGCCAGTTTTAATAAATGACGATGAAGAATTATCAAACATTAAATTCAAAGAAAGTAATGACGGTATATTTGAAACATACTACTCAGAATATCCTCAAAAGGCAGCACCTGGCTTAATGCAAGAAAAATTAGAGTCTGCATATGAAGCAAAGATACTAAAAATAGAAAACTACACATTAAGTAATCCAATGTGCCCAAAAGAAAAACAAAAAAGACATACAGTATACAACTTTGAAGGCAAAAGATATATAAGAACAGTAATGAATTCTTTCTTTTCTAATAGAAAGAAATTAACTATGCTATCCAATGGTGAAAAATATAAAAATGGAGACATTGTATGGATAGAAATTATGCCAATAAAATGGCTACGTTTAAATGATGATAATCTTATAAGTGAGAAAATTCTATTCAGTGGTTTAGAAATTACTAAATCTAGTGCATTAATAGGTTATGAAATAAGTGAACTTTATAATTACTTAAATGATCAATTTATAGAAGATATAAAAAATTTGAAACCTAGCGAAAATTTAATTAATAAAGAGATAAATAAAAAAGTAAATCCATATAACTTTAACTTTGGTAAAGTAACTGAAGAAGATATCATAAAAGGAGCACTTCTAAGTGATATTCCAGTATTTTTACATGGCGCAAGTGGAGATGGAAAATCAGCTAGAGTTAAACAATTTGATGAAGATGCTACTATTATATACTTAAGAAACTCATCTCTAGAAAGTTTCAATGGAAAAAGTGTTTACAACAGTGAAACTGGAGAAATGATTGATATAATGCCTTCTTGGCTTAAGAAAGTATATGAAAAATGTGAGAAAGAACCAAATAAACTTCATATAGTATTTTTTGACGAAATTAATAATGCATCCAACGTTATTCAAGGAATGGCTTTCAACGTTGTTCTAAACAAAGAAGTAAATGGAATATGGAAACTACCAGAAAACGCAAGGATAGTAGCTGCTGGAAATGAAATGAAAGATAGTTTAAGTGCTGAAGAATTATCAGAGCCTCTATTTAACAGATTTGCTCACGTGTATATAAATACTACTACTGAAAGCTGGCTCAAATGGGCTACAACACCTAATGAAAATTATGAAAGACTAGATAACACAAAAGTAATAAGCGAATATAAAATACATCCTAGTATATATGCTTTTATTTCATATAAATCATATATGAAAAAGTCAGTATTAAGAACAAAATATAATGGTGTAACACCTAATGCAGACCCAAGAAAATGGGAAATGGCTTCTAAAGTTTTGTATGCAACTGGTAGACCTGATATGTTAAGAAGCTTAGTTGGGAAAGAACTTACTAAAGACTTTATAGAGTTTACTAAAAAAGAAGTTATTACAGTAGAAGATGTTGTAAATCATAACTATGATGAAACAATGATTGATGAACTAAACCTAGCAGAAAAATATAACTTAGCTGTTGGATTATCCAGAGTAACAATCGAAAACTTAGAAGTAGTTAGAGACTTTGTATATGATCTAGGGAAAGAAATAGGTGCAACATTCGATACACTTTGGACTTACGGTAGCGATGAAAGACTAGAAGAACTACTAAAAATCAAAAATAAAAAAAATACTATCCCTAAACAACTTGATTTTACTTTTCTAACCGAGCAAGAGTTAATGTACGGTAATAGAATAGAATTTCCAAATAAAACATCAAGTTTAACTCCATTCGCAGAATGTTTAGGAGGTATTAGCCAAATAAACGGAAAAGGAACTTACTGGACTGTAAGTTCTAATGAAAAGAACAATGTAATAGCAATGTCACCATTTGAACAATATCAAGAGATTTCTCCGCTAGACATATATACAGGTGCAAGACCATTAATTGATATAACAAAAAAAGACATATGTGAAGAAGAAGAGGGAATTGTTCAAATAGGTTACTATCCAAAACGTGTACTAAGCCTAGAGGTTCAAAAAAGTCTTGAGGAAAAATATGAAAAAGGTATACATACGCTTAAAAAAACAGGTAAATATTTTACAGTATACCAAAAGAATGAAAAGGGAGAACTTGAAAAAGTAAAAATAGATGAGTACTTTAATGAAATAAATCAAGAATATATTGGTGAAGGTTACCACGTTGTTAGAGTAATAACTAAGAATAATATAATGCTAGAAGGAGACAAGTGCTTAGTAAAATATGAAATAGGCTCTCCTGTATGGATAATGGTTGAACCAATAGACTGGATTATTTTTAGATCAAAAAATAACAGGAAATACTTATTAAGCGAAAATATTTTATTTGCAGGAATTCCTTTTGATACTAAAGCGACGTATGATGGTGACTTCGCAAATACCTTTATCAAAAAATTTATGGACGAATACTTCTCTAAAGACATACAAAAAGAAGGACCTTTTAGAATAATAGAAGAAAATAGTTTAACTAAAAAATTAAAATAAAAAAGATGGAGAAAATTATGAATAAAGAAAAATTAGAAATGCTAAATGAATATTTAAAAAATACTAATATTTCAGTTTTAGTAGAAGATATTCCGTTAGAAATATTTAGTGATTATGTAATCATTCCATCAGACATAAATGTCAAAGAATTAGATGGCCACTATGAAGAGGCAGAATACTGTCCACCTAGTTGGTACACATCATTAGTAGATAAGCATAAAGAAAACAAAGCCTTTCTTGTAATAACTGATATTAATAAAATAAGTAAAAACGATCAAGGAAAATTCGTAGAAATATTAAAATATAAAAAAGTATCAACTTTTGATTTACCAAAAGACGTAAGAATTATATTAACTGCAAACAATTTAAAAGAAAATGAAATAAGTGAAGAAATATATAGCTTGCTTGCTCACATTTAGAAAGGAAAAGTTATGAATAAAGATGTAGAAAATATTATAGACGGATTATTAATAAAATACCCATTTTTCGGTTCAGTCATCGCTGGTACAAAAATAATAGAAAATAATGATTGCTCATCAAACGGAATACCTACTGCCGCTACTGACGGGGAATGTATTTATTACCACAAAGATGTATTAAAACATAGTGAAGACGAATTGAAATTTATGTTTGCACACGAAATATGTCACATTGCTTTTGACCATATTAATAGAAGTGAAAATAAAGATAAAGAAGTTTGGAATATTGCTACAGATGCTGTTATTAATGCTTTTCTAAAAAAAGATGGTTTAAAATTAATTAATGGTGTAGTAGATATGCCAGAAGCAATTAATTATGATGCAGAAGAATTATACGATACTTTAATTAAGAAGAAAAATGAAAGTAATGAAAACAAAACTAATAATCAAAACGAAAATAACGATTCTTCTAACCAAAGTGAAAATCATAAAGGACCTAACAATCACGAGATGTGGGAAGATAAAATAAAAGAGAAAAACAGTAAAAATGGTTCTTCTGATAGTCAAAATGACAAGAGTGATAACTCTGAGCAAACAGGAAACGAAAATAATCAAAATAACGAAAACGGTAGAGATAAAGAAAAAGACAAAAATAATACTAATAAAGAGAGAAGTAACTCAAATAATCGAACTGAGAAAAGTAATTCTGATAAGCAAAAGAACAATAATGTAAAAGAAGATATTGAAAGAAATAAAAGAATGGGTGAAAAAAAAGTCTTCGAACAAAACAGAATAGAAAGAAAAAAACAGTTAGAAGAGTTAAGAGATAGTCTTGCTAAACAAATGACAGGTGCAGGCTCCACTACTAATGAAAATGAACTTAAAATAGAAAATATAGGAGTAGCAAAGCCTTTAATAAGCTGGAGTAGATTACTTAAAGAAAATATCAACTTTAATGTAGATTGGTCTTATAAAAATGCTACTATTGAAGATGGAGTTTTAACTTCTCATTTAGAGTATTTACCTAGTCCTTTAACTGAAATATTACTTGATACAAGTGGTTCTATTAGCGAGACATTACTTAAAAACTTTTTAAGAGAATGTAAGAATATACTTATGACTTCTAAAGTAAAAGCTGGTTGCTTTGATACTAAATTTTATGGTTTTTATCCTATTAGAAACTTAAATGATATAGACAATATGCCTTTTAAAGGTGGAGGTGGAACTGACTTTGATGTAGCAGTAAACGCTTTTTCTAAAAGAGTTGAAAATAAAATTATATTTACAGATGGATATGCATCTTTACCAGAAAAATATTTAAATGCTATTTGGGTTGTATTTGGAGAAAGTGATTTTCATCCTAAAGGTGGTAAAGTTATTTATATAAATGAAGAAGAATTAAAAAGACTTAAATTAAGGAGGTAAAGTATGGAAATTACATTACTTGATAAAGAAGCCTGTTCTAAAAATATTGATGGTTTGTTTAACAACGATTTATTTAATAATATAGGCGCTTATGCTCGTGTTACAGACTTTGCTTTTTTAACAGGAACAGAAGTTGAAGATGCCTTAGTTGACCTTAAATATGGAACTTTTTTTACTAAATCACTTGGTACTACTAGTATGGCTTATAAGCAAATTCAAGGTGTTTCAGCGTATAACAGTAACTTTAATCATTTATATGTTTTAAACCCGTTAAAAGAAGCAGGTGTAAGACCTTTATTAATATCTGAAGATAAAAAATTTGAGTTTGAACCTTTCATTACAACAAAATTTTACTGGACATATTTTGGTACATATCCTCAAGATGTTGCAGCTAATCAAGATGAACTTGAAACTAAATATCAAAATGACGACTTAAAGAAAACAGAAAAACACCATATGCACGTAACTACACTTGATAACGGAAGTATTGTAACTACAAAATATGAAGAATATACATATTTAGGTAAAGTATATATAAGAATGATTATAGATAAAGACCTTATTAATATTTTTGATGAATTAACTGAAGATTATGTTGCATTATCTGATGATAATGAGTATAAGTTTGGTTCTCCTGTTTGGATAGAAGTTAAACCGATTAAATGGCTTAAACTTGATGATAAAAGATT